>Ga0105046_10004315_pt1 | contig 22620 bp, 20 predicted proteins | sample MAT03_FD_78385 | JGI IMG/M metagenome (GOLD analysis project Ga0105046, IMG submission 78385) | Freshwater microbial communities from Lake Fryxell liftoff mats and glacier meltwater in Antarctica - MAT-03 (megahit assembly) | ecosystem: Environmental > Aquatic > Freshwater > Ice > Liftoff...
GGACGCCCCACTCAGACGGTTCACCCCTCACGGCAGTGATAGCGAGGTCTGGGCGGTGCTTGAGCAAAATCGCTTGCGCCGCGCCGCCCACATCCAATAGTTTTAGGCTGGACGCGCTGGGCGGCAGGTGTTTGAGCATGGCTTCGGTCAGTATACGGGTGATGCGCGGGCTTGCCATAGTCGTTAAACTCAGCGCCCCGGCTTCTGACCCGGCTTGCCGCCGCCCGCCCGCGCCCCGCCGCCTTTGGCGATGACTTCATCCATCAAACCGAGCAATTCTTCCCAATCTTCTTTGAAAAAGTGCAAAGTCGCGGTGTTCAATTCAAGGTGATAGACCGTCTCACCGTTTTCGTCGGTGTCCGTCCACGCTACATAGCTTTCGGTCTCGGCGATGGTTGTGATGTTGCTTTCGTCGTTCATTGTTCATCCTTTTTTGGACTCCCCCGCTCCATTGTGGAGAGGGGGTCGGGGGTGAGGTTAATTCTGCGGAATCAGCAACACGTCGCCGATATTCAGCGCGTTAGGGTTGGTGAGGTTGTTGGCGTCCACAATCGCCTGAACCGTCGTGCCGTTGCGCTGCGCGATGGTAAACAATGTATCGCCCGATTGCACGGTGTAACTCTCGAAACCCGATGGGACGGGCGTCTCGGTTGCGCCGGGGGTCGGCGTGACCGGATCAGCGTCACACTCAGGGATGATTAACTCATCGCCGACTCGGATTAAGTCGCCGGTGATATTATTCGCGCTCCGCAAGGCCGAAACCGTCGTATCGTTGCGGTTGGCGATGCCCTGTAAGGTCTCGCCTGATTGGACGATGTAAATACACTCTGGGTTGACCTGATCCGGCTCGCCTGTCGAATTGAAAAAGGCATCGGTGGGCGTCGCCAACAAATCACTGGTCGGGCTGGGGCCGGGGGTCGGGGTGTGCGTCACGATGATTAAATCGGTCAGCATCCCGCCACCACCCATCATATCTGTGCCAGACCCCAGCGTGGCCGTCGGCGAATCCGTCGGCGTGTTGTCAGAAAACAGTGACGGATTGCCGGTGGCATCAACCGTGATAATCAGCGGTTGGGTGGCGATAGCGCTGGCCGGTGGTAGGGTCACGAGCAATGGCACGCCGCCGTCTGTGGTCGGTTGGTTAATCGGTAACGGCGTGCTTTGCAACGGCGGGAGCGTGGCGAACGGCTCTTCGGCTTGCCGGAAACATCCGGTTAAGGTCAGCGCGCTGAAGGCCAACAGTGTGAATCGGAACAGTGTGGATTTCCGCATGGTCTCGCATCATTGTTAGGTCAGGATCATTAACGCTTAGGATACCACCCATCGGCAAAGGTTAGCAAAACGTTTGACCGACGCTTTAGAACCGTTTTGAGTCCTAGGTGATGAGTGTAAGCAGACGGATAGACATTGGGAACAGTCTAGTTTTTCTCAGGACTCATCTTACGCTACCCGATTACTTAAAAATCGTTCGCAACCTGTAACACGATTCAGGGTTATTATTGTCATCATGAGCATATTCAAGCGCACCCCCAAACGAGTAGACCTCACCACGCTGTCCGATGCTGAATTGGTCGAGATGGCGCGCACCGAAAAAGGCGCGTTTGGTGAACTGTATGAACGCTATTTGAAGCGTATCTACAATTATATATATTTTCGCACCGGCAGCCCCCACGACGCCGAAGACTTGACAGCGCGGGTGTTCACACGGGCGATGGCGCACATCGGGCAATATACAGACCGTGGCTTGCCGTTTCAGGCGTGGTTGTATCGGATCGCCCATAATCTGACCGCCAATTGGCATCGGGATCAAGGGCGGCGCAAGGTTATCCCGCTGGAAGATTATATCACTGGGGAGTTGATCGGCGACTCGCCCGATCACTGGGTCGAGGACGAGGAAGAATTGGAGATGCTGCGCGCAGCCGTGCGCCGTATACCCGAAGACCGCCAACAACTTTTGTTACTCAAGTTTGTTGATGGCCTCTCGAATGCCGAGATCGGCCAGATTATGGACAAAACCGAGGGCGCAATTAAGTCGCTTTATCATCGCACATTGACGGCGCTGCGCGACGAATTGCAAGGTCTGACCTCAGACAGAGATGATGACGCTCACCGCAAGAAATTGTAAGGACATGGCATGACGTGTCCGCCCACACCATACGGTATTTATCAAGGTGATTCTCAGATGAAAGTACAAACCCCGCTCCCCGATGCCCTAACCGCCATGACCGATGCCTTGCTGCACGGGCAAGGGGAGGCCGACTTGCGCCGCGCCGCCCACAACGCCCCAGTTGAAGCCATGACTTACGCGCCGATGCTGCGCGGGATGGCGCGTGCTTATGCACCTGTCGAACCATCGCTCGCCTTCATGCGCGACCTCAAGACTGAGTTATTGACCGGCAAAAAACGCCCTGAGCAAATCAAGGTCGCCATCGTCCTCCCGCGTATTCACCCCGTCGGCTGGGCATTTGCGGGCGGATTCGCCACGCTGGGCGTCGTGCTGTTGGTGTTGCGCTGGCTTGGCACGGTTTTTGCCGCCCGCAACGGTCAGCCCCGCCCCGCCCCGACACGGTAATCTGGCTGACGCTCCGCAACCTCACCCTTAAATCCCCTCTCTCAGCCCCAGAGAGGGGACTTCTTGAAAGTCGATTCAGACTCCACTCTCTATTATGGATAGGGCTAGGGGATGAGATTACGGTTTTTCCGCCGTTGGGATGTCTGCCCAGCGGCGGTTTTGCATATCGCGTGGTGAGAGTACCGGCTCGGCGCGGGTATTCCACGGCACATTGAGCGTCGGGTCGTCCCACGCCACGCCACGTTCGTCTGACCCATCCCCATAGAAATTATTGACGATATAAGTCAGTGTACAGTCGGTCAGCGCGTAAAACCCGTGCGCCACCCCAATCGGGATGAACAGCCCAGTTGCGACATCGGCGCTGAGTTCCAGCGTGTGCGTCTTGAGATAGGTGGGTGAATTGGGGCGTAAATCGGCCAGCCCGACCCGAATCGTCCCTTGAGTCACAATCCAATAATCGACCTGATGAAAATGGTAGTGCAGCCCACGCAGCACTCCGGCGGCGCTGTCTGAGCGATTGGTCTGGAACTTCGCCCAACTGACCTGTGGAAACCACTCGGAGCGGAAGGTCTCGGCGAATTGTCCGCGGTCATCTTTGAAGGCGCGCAACGGCGTGTACAGCACATCTGCGATGGCGTCGATAGGTGTGGGCGGCATGTCATTTCCTTGTGTGATGCTTCATCAAGCCCCCTCGCCCCATACAAAGCGAATTTAGGGGTGAAGTTTACGTTTGCCTGATGATACCCGACATCCGCCATCTAATTCCACCTCGGCTCGAACAAGGGGTGCAACATTCCCGGCAGTGTTGCGTATAATGAGACACTGATTAAAATCGATATCCCCGTTAAGGAGTTCACCGCAGATGGCAGCGATGGTAGAAGTACGTGGGCTGAAGAAAACCTTCACCCGCGCAGATGGGACGCCCGTTCACGCAGTCAAAGGCGTGACGTTTGACATTAACAAAGGCGAGATTTTTAGTTTATTGGGGCCAAATGGTGCAGGCAAATCAACCACCATCGGCATGATTTCCGGCTTGGTCAATCCCAGCGAGGGCGAGGCGCGTATCGGCGGCTTTTCCATCACCACCCAAGCGATGGCGGCGAAAGCCTTGATTGGCGTCGTGCCACAGGACATCGCGCTCTACCCGCAGTTGTCCCCGCGCCAAAACCTCGACTTTTTCGGGCGGATGTACGGCCTCGGTGGGGCGGAACTCAACAAAGGGATTGATGAGGTCATCGAATTCATCGACCTCAAAGATCGCCAAAATGACCGCATCGACACTTTCAGCGGCGGCATGAAGCGGCGCGTCAACATCGGCGTCGGGTTGCTGCACAAGCCGCAGTTGGTTTATATGGATGAGCCGACGGTGGGCGTTGACCCGCAAAGCCGCCGCCGTATCCTCGACACAGTGTTTCGGATGCGCGACGAATATAAAATGACCGTGCTGTATACCACCCACTTAATGGAAGAATCGCAAGAACTGAGTGACCGTGTGGCGATTATCGACCACGGCACGATTATCGCGATGGGGACACAGGTCGAGTTGATGGCGCAAGCGGGTGAGGAAGACCGTCTGGTGCTGATGGTGACGGGTAACGCGCCGGAGTCGCTCATCACGACGTTGGGCGCGGTGACGGGCGTGACCAAAGCCGTGCGCGAGCCGTCAGAGGAAGGCGCAGAGGAGACGCGCATCAGCGTGTACGCCAAGAGTGGGCGCACTGCGCTCCCGGATGTTCTGCGCGCCGCCAATGATGCACAGGCGATTGTCGCCTCAGTTGCAGTCAAGGAACCAGACCTCGAAACCTTGTTCTTGAACCTGACCGGGCGAGCCTTGAGAGATTAAGTGATGAGCCTCCGAAAAATCCTAACGATTGCATGGAAGGACGTGCGCGGCACGTTCACTGACCGTAACCTGATCTTGATTATGTTGGCCGCGCCGCTGGCGATTTCAACCATCATCGGCTTGACTTTTGGCGGGGTTTCACAAGGCGCAGCGCCTTTGAAAGACATCCCTATCGCAGTGGTCAATCTGGATGAAGGCACTGGCGAGATGAATTACGGCAATATCGTCGCAAACATCCTCGCGCCCTTGCCTGAGGGTGAGGCGTCTGACGATCCTCTGGCACAAACCGGTAATTTCAATGCCAATACGCTGGCGGTCTCTGGCATTGATACGCAACCTTTCACTTGCCCACAATCTGTAGAGGTCACCTCCGGCGGCGCGATGCAGACCAGTAACACGCCACTGGATGAGTTATTAGAGGGCGTGCGCGTAAGCAGCCCAGAAGAAGCGCGGGCGGGTGTTGAATCTGGCTTGTACACGGTTGCGGTGATTATCCCAGCGACCTTCTCATCGGATGTCGGCTATACGCCCACCGATCAGAACCTCACCCCAACCACGATTCAGGTCTATGCTGACCCGGCCAAGCCGATTTCCAGCAGCATCGTCCGTTCGATTGTCGAACAAGTCGGGGTTCGGCTTGCTACCGGCAACGTCACCTTGAGTTCGCTGTTGACGCCAATCATGCCGCCCGGCAATCCTAATCCTTTGTTGATTTTGTCGGTGGCGGGCAGCCAAGCATTTGCTCAGGGAATTTCTTGTACGTTTGAAGGCGTGGGCAGCCCGATTTCGATTGACCAACAGACGGTTGAAGGCGACGATTTCGTGTTTAACCCGCTGGTCGTGATTGGCAGCGCACAGGCCATCTTCTTCGCCATCTTCACCGCCAACGGCAGCGCCAGCAGCACGATTGAGGAGCGCAAAAACGGAACACTTCAACGCATTGCAAGCACGCCAACCCCGATGCTGGCGATTTTGACCGGAAAACTCTTAGCGACCTTCCTGAACGTGCTGTTTCAGCTGTTGTTCTTGATGATCGCGCTGACGGCGGTTAACACCCTGATTTACGGGCGACTGGAGTTCATCTGGGGCAGCAATATCCCGCTAGTGACGGTCATCTTAGTGGCGATTTCGCTGGGGACAACCGGCTTGGGCGCGATTACAGCTGCGGCTGCGCGTAATCCTGAGCAAGCCACCACCATCGGCTCGGTGGTCGCCATTTTCAGCGCGGTTTTGGGCGGCGCGTTCGGTTTTCAGTTAGGCGGCGGAATTCAATATCTGTCGGTGGTGTATTGGGGGTCGAACGCCTTCAGCAAGCTGGCGAGTGGCAACAACGATATCCTACTCAATGCGCTGGTGTTGACCTTGTTCGGCGCGGTGACATTCGGCATCGGCTTCATGATTTTCGCCCGTCGCTTGCGGGATTAGGGGTGAGATAGAACATGAGAAAAATCCTAGCAATCGCAATGAATGAATTGCGCGTGCAATTGAAACAACCCGCCACGCTGGTGATGATGGTCATCCTTCCGGCGGCGCTGATTTTCGTAATCGGCTTCGCCAATGGGCAGAGCTTCGGCGGGGAGGTTGGAGTCCGGTCTATCCGGGTGGATGTGGTGGACAGCGATAACTCACCCGATTCGCTGGCCTTACTGGCCTCGATGCGGGCGTCAGATTCCGCGCTGGTGTTGTGTCCGATGGATGACGGATTACCGTTTGGGGATAGCGGCGCGACGGCAGATTGCGGCTATGCGGACGGGCAGACCGTGCCGTTGACCGCAGACCAACTCACTGAACGGCTCAACGATGGGGTGAGCAAAGCCTATCTCGAAATCCCAGTGGGATTTGGCGCAGCATTGGACGCGGCAGAAGAAACCACGCTGATTTACCGTAGCGCGGACGACACCCCCGGCGATAGTCCGGTCTTGCAGGCCGCCAATGCCGCCGTGCAGCGCGTGGCTGGGGTGAGCGTCGCCCGCCGTATCGCGGTTGACATCGCTGCCGAAGTATTGGACGGTGATGGCGAGTACGTTGAATTGGTCAATACGCAGGCGTCAGCCTTATGGGCGGCCAACCCTATCGGCATCGACTTTCAACTCGCGCCGGGCGAATCCGTGCAAACCGCGCCGGGTTTTCAGCAGAGCGTCCCCGGCATGGGCAGCATGTACGTGATGTCTACCGTCTTCGCGGGCGCGGTCATCCTACTCGCCGAGCGCAAGAACATGACCTTGCAGCGTTTGGCGACCATGCCGGTCAAACCGTCAGAAATCATCGGCGGCAAGCTCTTGGCGCGTTTTCTGTTGGGGATGGTTCAATACGGCATCGCCTTCACGGTTGGCATCATTTTGGGGCAGGTATTCGGCATCTCGTTCGGGAATAATCCGCTGGCGCTCGTTATCGTGGCGGCCTCATTCACGCTGTGCATGAGTGGTCTGACGCTGTTTTTTGCAACGATTGTCAAGAACGATGCCCAAGCCGCCAGTCTCGCCACCCTGTTGAGCCTGACGCTTGCGCCGATTGGCGGGGCGTGGTGGTCGCTGGAGTTGGAGTTCATACCCGATTTCATGCGCTCACTCAGCTACCTCTCGCCCTTCCGGTATGCGATGGACGGCTTTATGTCGGTCATCCGGCATGGCGGCGGTTTTGCCGAGATTTTGCCAAGCTGCGCGATTTTGCTGGCGGCGGGCGGGGTGTTTTTCTTGTTCGCAGTGCGGCGGTTTAAGGTCGCGTAACCTATCGTCAAACAGGGCGACTCATGAGTCGCCCTTTCATCAAATTGAGTAAAACATCCGATATGACGCAATTCTGTCGTAAATCTTGGGCATGGCACGCCATACCCCTATTTGAATGCTTCAACGGCTTTCCTGACCTCATCATCGCTGAGGCCAAACGCCCGTTGAATCAGCTTGAGGGCGTCGCGCTCGGTGGCGTGGATGAACCCGTCAGAGGTTGAGACCGTCACAGCCATCCCCAGCGCGTACATGCGCTTTTCGTGGCTGTCCAACGCCTCGGCTGCTAGGCGCAAGCGATATTGCGCGCCCTCATCATAGATTTTCTGGGCGCAGGCGTAGCATAAATCAATCAATTGTTGGCGAGACATCGCGCCGATGGTCGGGTGATTCTCAAGATAGGAGACTACCGCCATTTGGACGACGTGCAGCTCGATTTCTTTGACCATGCCATCGGCAATCGCCAACAGCATCATGGTTTCGATATAGGCGATCAGTTCGGCGTCACTGACCGACCCTCCCGGTGCGCTTGTCCCCATCGTGTCTATCTCCCTCACATAATTTGTTGACCAAACAGGCTTGCCACCAAGTCTACCGCAATATCCGCCGTCCGGTTACGCTCATCTAGTACTGGGTTGACCTCGACGACATCTACCGTGCGGACTTTGCCGCTGTCGTGCAAAATCTCCATCAAGAGGTGCGCCTCGCGGTAAGTTAGGCCACCATTGACTGGCGTCCCCACGCCCGGCGCAAACGAGGGGTCACAACCGTCTAGGTCGAGGCTGATGTGTAGAAAATCATAGTCGGCAAACCCATCCAAAATTTGATGGGCGATGGCAAACATGCCTCGTTCATCTACATCGCGCATTGAAAACGGGCGGATGCCGGTGCGGGCGACGCGATTTTTTTCCTCTGTATCGAGATTTCGCAGCCCGACCATCGCCACATCATGCGGCTGAAGCTTGGGCGCTGGGCCGCCGATTCCGGTCAGCGAATCTGGGCCGTCACCCAGCAAGGCGGCCACGCTCATGCCGTGAATGTTGCCAGATGGGGAGGTGCGCGGCGTGTTCATGTCGGCATGGGCGTCTACCCATAGCACGCCGACCTTGCCCATCTGACTGACCGCGCTGACCGTGCCGATGCTCAGGCTGTGGTCGCCACCGAGGAAGATGCCGTATTCGCCGGGTTGTAACGTGTTTTTAATCAGGTCATAAGCGTCTTGGCAAACCCGGGTCACCTGTGGCAGATAGCGGGCGTTGGTCACGGGGTCATAGGCGTCTGTGGCGCTGATTTGCTCAACTTGCGGCACGGTGATGTTACCCGCGTCGGTGGCGATATAGCCCAGTTTGCGGAGGCGGTCATATAATCCGGCGTAGCGGATGGCGCTCGGCCCCATATCGACGCCGCGTCGTAGCTGACCCAAATCCATCGGGATTCCATAAATGCGGACGGTGTTGTTATGACTCATCAAAAAAATCCTTTGTAGGCGTAAATCATTTGACAAAGGATATTCTCGCACGCCAGACGTGTGTCGTGTAGGGGCGAGGCTTGCCCGCCCGTCTTGAAACACCACAGAAAAACGACTATTCAAACGGCCTCTAACCCCGAAACAAGGTTAAACCCTCATCACTTCACTTTTACGTCCGTCCAGTTCCCTGCCGGATTGCCCATCGGGTCTAGCACATTCAATGGGAAGGTTTGGCCGGAATCCACGCCCGTCCCGAGCCGGTAGAAACCGACTCGTAATACCGTGGCGGAGTCTGCGCCGGGGAGGTCGCCCCATGTGTAGAGCGTATCGCCCGCGCACCAGTGGCGCGCTTGCCAGAAGCGCATATCCAATTGACCGAGGCGACTGCCAGCGGAATCTAAAATGTGCGCGAAAAACTGCACATCATGAGCGCGGGATTCATAAAAGCGGCGGTCTGGCGCATCTGGCAGTGACCAACGCAGATAAACCATCCCGTCCACGAAGCCGTAGCCGGTCAGCAAGACGTTGTTGTCAAAACGGACGGGCGTCGCTAAGTCGGTGATGGGCGCGCCATCCCAAACCGGTGCAGACTCAAAAATCTCCACACCATAAGGTTTTGCCCCGACTCGGTTATCGATGCGCGTGGTTTGCACGCCATTTTGATATAACAAGATGAGCGGTGTTTCATACCCGTCTGGCGTGGTCAGCACAACGAACGGTTTACTGGGTAGCACGGCATACCCGTCTCGTGGCAAAGCGCGGACGCAGGCGGCAACATCGCGTAGCATGACCGGCCAGCGGGCGGCTTCGCTATCAAACCAGAAGTCCATATCTTGGGTGAGGACGACCACATCGTTGATTTCACGGGGGATAGAATCCGCGATGCGGTTGAGGATATTCGACGGCGTGGTGTAGCCAGAGGTCCCCGCGCCGATGGTGCTTTTGAATTCGAGGACGATGCCGAGAATCGCGAGCCAGTTGAGCATCATCGTCAGGAGGGCTAGGACGACGGCGCCCCTCATCCCCCAAACCCATATCCAAAACAAAATGGAGAATTTTTTGGCGGACTCGCCGTTGCGCGTCCCTGTAACAGGCGCATTTGTAGCGACACCTAACGGGATGTCTGCCGCCAGCCCTATCAGCATCGCAAACCCGGGCAATAGTGGGATGAAATAATGCGGCCAGACATCCGACAACACGAGGTCAAAGGCCAGCGGCGGTAAAATTAGCCAGAGTGCGAACGCCCCCCACACGCCCCATCCATACCGACGCCACAACACCCAGAGCGCGGTGAGCAGCGCCGGGGCGAGAAAAATCCCCACCCATAACAACGGCGCGGATTCATTCGGGCGCATCCACGTCTCGACGCCCTGACCGGTCAAAAGGCGCAGCCAATCTACCCACGGGGACAACCCGCCGTCAAGGTCGCGCCCGGCGCTGGCGGCCAGCGAGTCGCGGATACGGGATGGGTCTTGACTGAGGGTTTGGATGATTCCGAGGATGAACGGGGTCAAAACCAATAACGATAATATCGCGCTGAGAATCAGGCTACGCCAGCGCCACCGCTTGCGCCCAGCGAGCATAATCCAGCCGAACAGCGGGACGAGCGCCCAAGCCGCGAAATGAATCTGCATCCCCCACAACATGACTGGCGCGGTCAGGACTTGCGCCCAACGTTTGCCGTCGCGGAATCCCAATTGAGCCAAGAGCAGTGATAGCAGCAAAAATGGGCTGGTGTAATCTTGCGCCCATAGCTTGCGGCTGTACATCACTGCCCACGGATTGACGGCGTAAATCGCAGCGGCCAGCAGCGCCGGGCGCAATCCGAATTGGCGTAGCGTCACAACATATAGTAACCCAACGCCGATGATGTTGAGCAAAATCACCCAACCCGTCACAACAACAGGGTTGTTGGAGAACCAGAACGGCGGCAAGACCGTGTAAATCGTCTGGGGCGGATTGGGGATGCCGACCGAGGAGACGATGCCTTGTAATGGAAAAGTTTGACCGACGGCCATCTCTTGCGCCAACATGCCGACCATCGCCTCGTCGTGATAAAACTCTACCGAATCGGCCCGGTAGAGGCGCATTCCAGCCGCCAAAATCAAGACGAGGACGAGGCCAATCCACTCGTTGCGGCGCATGAAAAGACGGCCTAAACCAGCGCGAACTCGGCGGCAGTACACGCACGCAGCACCCGCGCCAACTCGTGGCCGATGTGGTGCGCGCCGCCGTTGATGACTAATTTTAGCGGGCCATTGAACGGAGCGCGTTCGGCAAGCGTGAAACTGGCGCCGGTCTTGAGGCCGAGCGTGTCCAGATACTTGAGGACGCTTTCGTCGTGACTGTTGACGCGGCTGATCATCAACGAGTCGCCCTCGTTGACATCGGTCAGCGGGCGGTCAATCAGGCGCGGCATCACCCCATCACGACTGGGGATCGGTTCACCGTGCGGGCAGCGACGTGGGTGACCGGCCATTTCGGACATGCGTTCGACCAACATGTCGCTGACCGTGCCGCCCAGCGCGTCGGCGGCCTCATGGACTTCATGCCAGCCAAAGTTCATGATATCGGTCAAAAAACGCTCGACGATACGGTGGCGGCGGATATTTTTGAGGGCTTCTTTCACGCCGGAGTCCGTCAGGCGGACGCCTTTATACGGCTCGTGATCGAGGTAGCCGGCATCGCGTAGACGCTGCACCATGCGCGTGACCGCCGGGTCAGACACATGTAAAACCTTCGCCAGCGCGGAGGTCGAGACGTGCTGCGCCTCGCCCTGATAATAAGCCAGCCGATAAGCTTCGGCCAGATATTCCTGCATGGCGGGGCTGAGTGACATCTTGGGTTTTCCTACGGCATATCACGATTAAAAACTAAAACTACTATAAATATACGTCGATTTACTTATGATTTGCAAGTGGTTAATTCTCAGAGGGTGCATTTCAGGTTAGTGCAAAATCCCCATCTCAACGGGCGCACACATGGGTGCGCCCCTACGAACCGCCACGTATTCGTAGGGGCGGAGCCATGTCCCCGCCCGCCCCACCTCGCCCAAACAAGTCTATTGTGCGTCAAGGACGATGGTTTGGTCGCCAATCACAAACGTCAGTGGCGCATCACCGGCCAGTTTTAGGCTGAAGGTCTGCTCAACCGTGAATTCGCGCGCAATCATCGTACAGGCAGTATCGGGTGGCAAGGCGCGGACGACCTTAACGATATAGGTGTTATCTACCGGCGTCCCCAGCGCGATTTGGATGGGGAACTCGCAGCCGTCGGTTGTGCCAGTGACGCGGATGATGACGGTTGGGTCGCTGCCACCAGCCATCTTGACCCAGCCGACATCGGCGCGCTCGACCCCCATGTCTTGAATGACGAATGAGGTGCTGCCGACTGCGCTGGTGGCAGTGTTGTGCGGCAAGCTCACGCCGTTGACCGACAGCGTATAAAACATCAGGTCGTTAACGCTGAAATCGCGAGTCTCATCAATCATGAGGCACGACGCATTGATGCGGATGATGTTATAGACCTCTAACCGCATCAAGCCTTCCTGATCCCAGACGCCGTAAGCGCGGTACACGGCCTGAGCGCAGCCGTCGGTCTGATGGATGCTGAACGAGAGGTCGGCCTTGCCGTCGGCTTTCTGAGTGATGGTGATGGACTCTAAGCGCACGTCGGAACGCACCCAATGTTCGTCAAGCAACGGTGCGGGGCCAGCATTGCCCGTGTCTTGGATTTGCGCGTGATTGACGCCATAAATCTTGCCGTTGATGATTAGGACGAGCGGCAGGGTGGCGTCGTCGTCCAATTTCAGCAAGGCTGAAGCGTCGATGCGCTGCTCATACGTTCCCATCACGGCGGGGCAAATCGCATCCAGCGGCAACTCGCGGTACATATCAATGAACCACGCCACGCCGATTCGCTCGGTGTTGATGGTGATATCGGATTCGCAACCGTCGGGCAAGCCGCCAGATACGACCAGTACCAGCCCGCCATCGTCGTCTTTCACAACTTCGGCAGCGTTGGCGGTCAGGACGAGGCGTTGCACGCGGCCGCCCGGTTGGGCGTGCGCTACCCGGGTGAGCATCAGCAATAGCAAGCACAGGGCGAATAATTTTCTGGTCATAGGATTGTTCTTTCCGAAAGGTTGTTGAGGCTATGGTGTTAAGACGCTATTTTTGTTTGAGATGTTCCATTGTCACCTCAAAAACAGGGCTTGGCACGGCAAACCCATGTGTATCTTCGCACACCCGTATAGAAAAACCATCAAATTTGGTAGAATTCGCAAACTTCTTCTAAATGGTGGCGGATAGTCTCTCATGGGCAAATTTCTAATTTACGAAATCAATACGCGGGTGTGGCTGAACACCCTCAGTCGTAAGCACGGGCGTGAGGTCACGTTGGCGAGCATCCCGGATAGTATGCTGAAAGAGTTGGCGGCGCTGAAGATTGATGCCATCTGGTTGATGGGCATCTGGGAGCGCAGTCCGCTGGGCATCACAGGCGCGTTGAACTATAAGCACGAATATGTCGGGGCGCTGCCGGACATCACCGACGCCGACATTATCGGCTCGGCCTACGCGATTGGCGATTATCAAGTCGCGGCGGAAGCGGGCGGGCGCGGGGGCTTGGCGATTTTCCGAACGCAGCTTCGAGCGCACAAGCTCAAGTTGATTCTGGACTATGTGCCGAATCATGTGGCAATGGATCACCCGTGGGTGACGGGCGCAGATGGGCTGTGCGTGCGAGGAGATGCAGACCTGCGGAAATCCCAACCGGACGATTTTTTTGGATCGACGCTTTCAGACGACTCGCTCATCTATACCGCGCACGGGCGCGACCCCAATTTCCCGTCGTGGAACGATACTGCCCAACTCAACGCATGGTCGCCGGTCATGCGTCAAAAGACCATCGACACGCTGAAGGATATGGCGAGTCAGTGTGACGGCGTGCGCTGTGATATGGCGATGTTGATGATGAATGACATTTTTCAGCGCACATGGGGTTGGCGAATGGCGCAACAAAATATCGCCCGCCCAGAGCAAGAATTCTGGCCGGAAATCATCGGCGCGGTGCGCCAATCGCGCCCCGATTTCATCTTCATGGCCGAAGCCTATTGGGACTTGGAGTTTCAGCTTCAGCAACAGGGGTTTGATTACACCTACGACAAGCGACTGTATGACCGCTTGCGCGATGAGCAACCCAACGAGTTAAAAATCCACCTCAAGTCAGAAGTCGGATTTCAGAGTGCCAGCGTGCGCTTCATCGAGAATCACGATGAACCCCGCGCCATCGAGACCTTTAAGCCCGAAGCCAAGCACAAAATGGCCGCGTTGGTGGCCTTGACCATCCCCGGCGCGGCACTGCTGCATGATGGGCAGTTCAGCGGGCGGCGGATTAAATTACCGGTGCAGATTAACCGTGAGATGGATGAGCCGGAAGACGCCGGTTTACAAGCCTACTACGCCGATTTGCTGCGCGAAGTGCGTCAGCCAGAATATGAGGGCGAGTGGCAGTTGCTGGAAGTACAGGGCGATTTATTGGCGTATGTGTGGATGACGCCCAAATCTGCACGCTTGATTATCGCCAACTTGACCGGCCAGTCGTCCGAGGCGGTTGTGCATCTGGGCGGGGCGCTTGCGAGCCGGATGTTGGTCAATGTCATGACCGGCCAAGCCATGCTGCACGCCGGGTCAAACCTCCATGTGCGATTTGAACCCTATCAAGCGTCTATTTATCAGATAGAGTTACAGTCGCAGTCCATGCCGCGCCCCAACCTCTGGCAGTCGTTCAGGAAGGTTGTGACGGCGAGTCTGCGTCGGATATTTGGGGAGGGTCAAAGTGGCTGAGTCAAAAGTTCAAACGGCTTGGATGTGGGCGACGGACGGCGGCGGCGTCAACGGCGCGAAAATAGATGTCGAACGCAAGATCGTTCAATGGTTTGACGAAATCGGCTGCGCGTGTGATGACAGCACCGACATTCAGACCTACGCGCAGTTCATCGAACAAGGCGCGATGTTCTCTGACGCGCCCGACGATGTGATTGCTGAATTGTCGGCGTCCGTAGCTGCATTGGCATAATATAGGCGCGAGTAGGGGCGCACCCGCGTGTGCGCCCGCCATCCAAATATGCGCCCGTCATCAAGTGGTCTGATAACACCCCCTGAATTGGTTGTATGCGTTAAGGCCGATTCATCAGACAATAAACGCATGGTGATGAGTCCTGAGCGATGAGAAACAGCAACGTCTGGCCTTACTCATCACTCCGCAATTAAGGGGGCGTTATGCTGTTGAATATCCCGGTGGATGTCGATAATACCAAACCGATTTACCTCCAGATTGCCGACCATGTGACGGCGCTGGCGCAGTCGGGACAATTGGGGTCGGGCGTGCGTCTGCCACCCTCGCGGGCGCTGGCGGAACAGTTGACCGTCCATCGTTCGACCATCGTCAACGCCTATGAAGAACTCAAAGCGCGCGGCGTGGTCGAGGCGCGTCAGGGCAGCGGCAGCACCATCGCACCCGGATTACAGGTGCATAAAGTCCTCGCGCCGCGCAACGTGCAATATCTTGACCATCCGAATCACCTGATGAATATCATGTGGGATACCAATCGCGCCGAGGGGATGCTTTCATTGGCATTGGGCGCGCCCGCCGATGAACTGATGCCGGTGGATGATTTCGAGGCCATGCGCTCACGAGCGCTACGGCGTGATCGCGCCCGTGCTTATAACTATGAAGACCCCGCCGGTTACGAACCGCTGCGCCGCGCCATCGCTGCTGATTTAGGGCGGCACGGCGTACTGGTCAGCCCGGATGATGTGGTGGTGACCTTTGGCGCAGGTGACGCCCTGACGATGGCCGCCCGGTTATTCGGGCGCACGCCTGACCCGATTTTGACCGAAGCCCCTGCCTATTTCAGCAGTATCCTCAACCTCAAGCGCATGGGCTATGACGTGATGGGCTTCAAGCTGGCAAAGGACGGGCCGGATTGGGGACACCTGAGCGACATGTTGCGGCAGACACAAGCGGCGCGCCCCGATGCCCCGACCCGCCGCCCGCGCTTTGTGATGGTCAACCCCGATCATCAGAATCCGACGGGGCTGCATTGGACGATGGCTGAACGCCATAAATTTGTGCGTTTGGCGAGCGAATTGGACATGCAAATCATTGAAGACGGAGCCTACCGCGACCTGACCTATGAGGGCGCGCCGTTGGTTCCGCTACGGGCGCTTGACCCCAGCGTGTTGTACATCGGAACCTACTCCAAGACGTTGATGCCGGGATTGCGAATCGGCTATGTGGTCGCCAGCGGCCCCTTGAGGGAACAATTTATCTCGCTGCGCCGAATCGCCTCGTGTGGCGGCAGCGGCGTGACCGAACGAGCGCTGGCCGATTATCTGACCAGCGGGTTATACGAGGCGCACCTGTCGCGGATTCAATCCGAATATCGCATCCGTCGCGACGCGATGTCCGATGCGCTCAAAGCCTATTTCCCGTCGGATGCTCAATGGTCATGCCCCAACGGCGGCTTTTTCATCTGGGTCGAATTACCACCCGAAGCGCCGGTGATGGACGTTTTCCGCATGACGATGGAACGTGGGATCGTGGTCGCGCCCGGCACGCTGTTTTACCCTGACGAAACCAATCCGAATAATGCGCTACGGCTATCGTTTGCGCGTCACAGCCCAGATACTTTGCGCTATGCCGTCAAGAAAATTGGCGAGTGCATCAGTAGCGTTATGAAACACACGACAAGGAACACGCTAGGAGGCGTATTATCATGAACAGCACCAGCAGTTTGACGATTGTGTATGTGTCGGAGTCCGAACCACGCTTGATGGATTGGAGTCAGGGCGAGCATTGGGCGATTTTCCCCACCGAAAATCTTCCGAAAGCGATGGCGATGAGCGTCTTTTATGCCCCGCACGCTGTCGTGGTGGACGGTGACGCGCCGTGGTTGGATGATGTGCTGACCGAACTGATCAGCGTGACCGGCCCATCAGCACGCGGGCGCGATGTGATTGTTCGCATCGGCGGCACACCGTATCATGCCGATGTGCCGGGCTTCATTGAGTTGATTCATCTGCCGTGCGAGGTCTCGCCAAAGGCGCTGGCGTATGCCATCAGCGCGGCTGTTCAAGGGGCGCGCTTGCCGAAAGTTGTGGCCTAGCGCGCTTGCCGAAACGATAACGTAACACCGCGCCGAGGATGCTGGGATGAAATAACGCGGTTGGCGGCATGTCAAGGTTGACGACGTGCAGAAAACGCACTGCCGCGTCGTCCTTAAACGGCAAGATTTCAATCACCCAGTCCATGTAGCGCTGAATCAGCCGCCCCGTCCAACCGGGTCGTGTGCCGACCGTGGATGCGTGCCGGAAGTCTTCGCCGGTGGACATCAACCACATCACCTCGTTTTGCTTGGCGAGCTTGGCTTGGAAGGCGCGCCCAACGCCGTTCAAGCCACTTGCTGCCGTGAGGCTGTCACCCAATAACTCCGCGCCCATCGCGGCGGCGGTCATGCCTTGCCCGTAAATCGGGTTGAAGCCGCAGACGGCATCCCCCGTGACGGCGAAACGCTCTGGGAAGCGCGGCATTTTCTCGTAATGGCGGACGATGTTGAGCGTGCGACGATAGCCCACGATGTCGCCTAACGGTTCGGCAGACAGGAGGATAGCGTCGTATATGTCCGGCTCGGCTAACGTCTTGGCGTAGGCGATGAACCCAGCCTCGTCATTGGGCGGGTAATCCTCGGCGTAGCCGCCCAGCGCAATCATCCATATCCCGCCCTCAATTTCGAAAATCGCGCCGCCGCGTGTCCCCGGCGCTTTGGCCGGCATGTACACGATGTTCCACGGCTTATCATAGCTGGCAGGTTTCTTGTATAGGCGGGTGGCGTAGCCGACTTTGGGGTCTACCGTGGTTTCCGTCGGCGTGCCATACCCCAGCGCGTTCAACCACTCGTTCGATTTAGAACTGCGGCCAGACGCATCGACCACGAAATCGGCAGTCAGGTCGTAGGCCGCCGCGCCGGGCGTGCGTGGCTTGACCGTCACGCCCACAATGGTCTGGCGCGATTCATCGGCCAACAACGCTTGGACTTGGGCGTTTTCGATGAAGCTGATGGTCGGCACGGTTAACAGGTGCTTGCGAATCAGCCATTCCAGCAGCGCACGGCTGACGACTGGCGAAGACAGGTCGGTTTCGAGGTCTTCTAACCAGCCGCTTTGGGTCAGTGTGCGGACGTTTTTGCCCCAATTGGCGAATGTCACACCGTGGGCGCGCAAGTCGGCCTCTAAGCCGGGGATCAGCGACTCCATGATTTTCATGCCGCGAGTCAGGACGTTATGTGGATGCTTGCTCTGCGGTGTCCCGGCGCGCTCATCGGCGGAGCGGGGCAGCGAGTCACGTTCGATGAGGGTGACTTTGGCGAAATGTTGGGTCAGGGCGCTGGCGGTCAGTAAACCGGCGATGCTGCCCCCAATCACGATGACGTGCTGATGTGCGGCAGGTGTGGTCATGGGCTAGAACCCTTCTCAAGGAATTTTGATTGTGATATTTAGAACAATACCACGTTTTTGATCGAATGAGTCTTAAAAGCAGTGATGAGGGGTGCATTTAAGACTATTACATGGCGGGCGGGGACATGGGTGCGCCCGCCAAATAAGCCGGTTGGCGGTTTTCGTGTTACGCTCAGGCTATTGATCGCTCCCGCATATCATCGAGGATTTGCGCCCATGCCTCCTACCGCACATTTGACTTGCCGCCGTTGTGACCATCCACCCGCGCCTTTGGATTGGCGCTGTACAGCCTGTGGTGGCGCGTTGGAACTCAGCGACGAGCCACCGTTTGACGCCGACCACATCCGTCGTGAGGACTGGTCGATGTGGCGTTATGGCGCGATGTTACCGGTTGAGAAGCGCGTGACACTGGGCGCGGGCGGGACTCCGTTGGTGCAGACGACATGGGACGAGCAGCGGGTCTGGGCGAAATTGGACTATACCAATCCCACCGGCAGCTACAAAGACCGGGGAGTCGAGGCGCTCATCAACTACCTCAGCGCGCAAGGGGTCACAGATGTGGTCGCTGATTCGTCTGGCAACGCGGGCGCGTCGATTGCGTTGTACGCCGCTGCCGCTGGGATGCGGGCGCGAATTTTCACCCCGGCCAGCGCGCCAGCGGGCAAGAAACGCGCCATTGCCGCCGCCGCTGAACTTGTGGAAGTGTCTGGCTCACGCGCCGAGGTGACCGAGGCTTGTCTGCAAGCGATTGAGGCGGGGGCGGCTTATGCGACTCATGCGTGGCATCCGTTTTTCATCGTGGGTCAGCAAACGCTGGCATGGGAGTTGTGGGAGCAATTGGGCGGCGTGCCAGCGGCGGTGGTCATGCCGGTAGGGCAAGGATTACTGCTGTTGGGGATGGCGCGAGGATTCCGGGCGCTGTACGCCGCCGGGTTGATTGACCGACTGCCGCGCCTGTATGCGGTGCAGTCTGCCGCCTCCGACCCGGTAGTGCGCGGCATTGAGTCGCATACCGAGGAGCCTATCGCGGTGACGCCGGGCGAAACCAGCGCCGATGGGGTGATGATTGGTCAGCCGGTGCGCGGCGCGCAGATTATGGCCGCTATCCGCGAGTCGGGTGGGACGGCCTTCCGTTATCAAGAGGCCGACATCACGGCGGCGCGTAGCGGGCTGGCGCGGCGCGGTTTTTATGTCGAGCCAACCAGCGCCCTGACCGCCGCCGCCTTGCACCAAGTCCGCGCCCATCTGGGGGATGAGTTGGGGAAGATTGTGATTGTCCTGACCGGGAATGGCTTAAAGACGCAATAAAAGCACTCCCCACCTATCCTGTCCGTACACATGCTGGGGGCGGCGTGTTAGAATCACCCGTACATCATCCAACCAGACCGCCCACCCAAAGGTTTACCTCCTCATGTCCAACCGACTCGCCCACGAGACCTCTCCTTACTTGCGCCAGCACGCCGACAATCCTGTCGATTGGATGGCGTGGGGCGATGAGGCGTTTGCCCGCGCCCGCGCCGAGCAAAAGCCCGTCCTCTTGAGCATCGGCTACAGCGCCTGCCATTGGTGTCACGTCATGGCGCACGAGAGTTTTGAAGACTCCGAAACCGCCGCCCTCATCAATCAACTGTTTGTCTCGGTCAAAGTAGACCGCGAAGAGCGCCCAGACATCGACGACATCTACATGAATTTTGTGGTCGCCCAAACCGGTCATGGCGGCTGGCCGATGACCGTCTTTCTCACGCCAGAGGGCAAACCGTTCTATGGCGGGACGTACTACCCCCCGCAGCCGCGCCACGGCCTGCCGTCTTTTCAACAGGTTTTGAAGGGGGTGGATGATGCGTGGCAAAACCGCCGCGACCAAGTTTTGGAAGGCGCGAATCAGGCGACTGACGCGCTCGATAACGGCGACCTGATCAGCGCTGCGACGCCGGACGACCTGAACGCCGAGCTGCTGGATCGTGCGCTGAAGAAATTATCCGGCAATTTTGACTCGACTCACGGCGGATTCGGCGGTGCGCCCAAGTTCCCCCAACCGATGGCGTTGGCATGGCTATTGGCTCATCACGCCCGTACCGGCCATCCCAAAGCCCTCGAGATGGCGACCTTCAGCTTGACCCAGATGGCGCACGGCGGCATTTATGACCAAATCGGCGGCGGATTTGCGCGCTACGCCGTGGACGCGATTTGGCTTGTCCCGCATTTCGAGAAAATGCTCTACGACAACGCCCAACTCAGCCGCCTTTACGCCCGCGCCCATCAACTCACCGGCGACGACTTGTTTAAGCGCATTGCGGAAGAGACCTACGATTACATCCTACGCGAAATGACCTCGCCAGAAGGCGGTTTTTACTCCGCCACCGATGCGGACAGCGAAGGGGAAGAAGGCAAATTTTTCGTCTGGACGATTGCCGAAGTCAAAACCCTACTCGCGCCGGAAGATGCCGACATCGCCATCGCCTATTACGGCATGACCGAACGGGGCAACTTTGAGAGGCATAATATCCTCTACACGCCGCGCACCGATGAGGCCGCCGCCAAGCAGTTTGGCCTGAGCGTGGAAGGACTCCGCGAAAGAATTACGGTCATCAAAGATAAATTGTTCGCCGTCCGCAGTCAGCGCATCCCACCCGGTCTGGACGATAAAATCCTGACGAGTTGGAACGGCCTGATGCTGGCGAGTCTGGCCGAGGGTGCGCGCATCTTCAATCGCAAAGATTACGCCGAAGCCGCCCAACGCGCCGGAGATTTTCTGCTTGAGCAGATGTTCAGCCGTGACGCCGACGGGACGGCCAAGCTGCGCCGGACGTACAATTTCGGTCAAGCCAAGCTCAACGGGGTGTTAGAGGATTACGCCTGCCTCGCGGACGGGCTGCTCGAACTGTATATGACGACGCTGGACGTGCGCTATTACGAGGCGGCGCGGGATTTGGCTGATTCCGCTTTGAGGCGATTCCGCGCACCAGACGGTGGTTTTTATGACACCTCAGACGACCACGAATCGCTCATCATCCGCCCGCGCAGCCTACAAGACAACGCTGTACCGTCCGGCGCGGCCATGCTTTCCCGCGTCTTATTGCGCCTGACTGGGTATACTGGCAATGATGTCTACGACTCCGCCGCCGTGGGGACTTTGCGATTGTTGGCGAATGCGCTGGGCGAATATCCACAGGCATTTGGCGAGGCGCTCGGCGCGTTGGAGCTATTGGTCGGCGGCATGACAGAATTGGCGGTTGTGGGGGAACGCGCCCTCGCCCGTGATTTGTTCCGCGTGGCTTACGGGGTGTATCGCCCCAACCTGATCGTCGCTCACAGCACCGACGATGTGAAAGATGAGTCGCACCCGATTCCCCTCTTACATGGGCGCAGCAAGCGCGGCGGATTACCAGCGGCTTATGTCTGCCGAAAGTTCACCTGTCAATTCCCGGTCACCACGGCGGCGGCATTGGAGGGGCAACTGAACGGGAAGTAGACAGCGATAATAGAATCACACCGGTCACAGAGAACTAACGCTCCGTGACCGGTGGCGTATCAAAACCATTGTTTCAATCCCGCTGAGGATTCGGGTTGGGGGCGGGCGTGTCCGGTCATTATCATCATCCCATCCTATCATTAGACCGATTATAGCCGAAATGAGTCCAGCGTGGCGCTTGAACAGCTTTCCATCACGCGCCATAATACCCGCATCACTCAAAACTCAACACTCAGGACTCCGCCCCCATGCCCCGTATCGCGCAGCGCGTCATCCCGTTCGGCACGACCATCTTCACCGAAATCAACCAATTGGCGCAACAGTATAACGCCGTCAATTTGGGACAAGGCCGCCCCGACTTCGACGGCCCCGGCACGGTGATTGAGGCGGCGGTAGAGGCGTTGTTGTCCGGCAAGCACAACCAATATCCGCCGGGCGCAGGCGTCCTTGAAATGCGCGAAGGCGTCGCCCATCACGCGGCGCGCTACGGCCTGACGGTTGACCCGGCCACGGGCGTGATCGTCACCCCCGGCGCAACCGAGGCCGTTTTCGCCTCAATCATGGGCTTGGTTGACCCGGGCGACGAGGTGATTGTGATTGAGCCGTTTTTCGACAGCTACGTGCCGGGGATTGTGATGGCGGGCGCGATTCCGGTGTATGTCGCCATGCGCGGTGCGGATTGGGCGTTTGACGCGGCAGAACTGCGCGCCGCCTTCACCGAAAAAACCCGCGTCATCCTCTTAAATACCCCGCACAACCCGACAGGTCGAGTCTATACCCGTGCCGAGTTGCAACTCATCGCCGACCTGTGCATCGAGCATGATGTCGCGGTCATCAGCGATGAGGTCTACGAACATCTGTTGTTTGACGACGCGGTACACGTCCCGATTGCCGCGTTGGATGGGATGTTTGAGCGCACCATCACCATCGGCAGCGCCGGCAAAACGTTCGGGATGACCGGTTGGAAAATCGGATGGGCATACGGCCACCCTGATTTGATTCGCGGGATGGGCATGGCGCACCA
>Ga0105046_10004317_pt1 | contig 22611 bp, 18 predicted proteins | sample MAT03_FD_78385 | JGI IMG/M metagenome (GOLD analysis project Ga0105046, IMG submission 78385) | Freshwater microbial communities from Lake Fryxell liftoff mats and glacier meltwater in Antarctica - MAT-03 (megahit assembly) | ecosystem: Environmental > Aquatic > Freshwater > Ice > Liftoff...
CATACGCGCTGCGCCTGGTCCGGGCTACTCGCATCAAAGAGGAGATGGATAACGGCCTGAAACGTCCCCAGCGGATCACCGATTATCTCGCATGGGGCGCAGGCCCCCGCGCCAGCCAGAACCTTGTGCTCGCCGCGAAAGCCGCCGCGCTTCTTAGCGGAGAGGGCCATGTCACGCCCGAACACGTTCGCCAAGTTGCCAAGCCTGTGCTTCGGCACCGATTGCTCGCCAACTTTAATGCCGAGGCGGACCAGGTAACCACAGATGATTTGGTAGACAGTCTGCTGGAAGAAATCCCTGTCGATGGGCTTTCAACTGCGCAGCGCAGGCAGATGGATGAAGTGCTGAAGTAGTAGTTAAACGCAGCATCGGGCGGAGCGCAATGGCGTCTGGGGAGCGCGGATACGCAGAGTTAATCTTAATATATCGATCAAACTGACCGGCGAGGTCGCAACGCGTCGATGCCTGACCGCGTGATGCTGATCGCGTGATGCCTGATCGGGAATCCTGACCAAAAAGTGCCGGTCTAAATTAATATTGATCGAATACCTGGGAAAGAACACTGACCCGAGCGATTCAGGTGCCTACCAAAACCATTTATACAAGCGCATCGGCAAGTGTGCGGTTCGCCAGTGCTTCTGTCCTTGCCCTTGCCAGCGTCTCCAACATCCGAGCGCCGCTGGGCGATTTTACTTGATCCGTCGGCTCTTGGGTCAGGCTGATCACATCAACCAGCGCGATCGAAGAAGGCGGGCGAGACAAAACATAACCGCTCTCGGAAAGCCCGTTATCTACCTTGACCCGGTGTAAAATCCCGCCGTCCGCTAACTTCTCCAGCATCTGCATGATCGCGGTCTCGTCAAGCCCCGTACGCTCCACAACGTCCGCGCTCTCAGTGGGTTGACCAGCAGCGAACCGCTCGCCCACCACCGAAAGTACCACAACCATCGCGCCCGGATCGAGCGTTCGCAGCGGCTTAACCTTGCCTTGAGTCTCCTCTATCAAGCCCAGCGCAACTAACACTGGTTGGGTGAGGCCCTGGCGCGCCGCCGCCCTATACGACTGCAACGCAAACGCCACGTGCAAGCCAAAGAGAACGATCAGCCAGGTTAAGTAAACCCAGATGAGGAACATGGGCAGCAGCGCGAGTGCCCCGTAAAACGTTGTGTAGCCCGAAGAGGACGATACATAAAGTGCGAACGCCTGCTTCGCAAGCTCCCATAGAAGCGCGGTGACTGACGCTCCTACGCTGGCCGCTGCGATCTGCACCCGTGTATTGGGCACTACAGAGTAAATCGTAAGGAAAAGCACGAAACTTACCATCAGCGAGAACGCCGCGCCGATGAGCACGCCTGTCACCGTCTTCGCCGCTCGCGGTGCGGCCGCGTCAGCTTGTTCAGCGGCCGCGACATCTGTGCCAGCGACGCCACCTGACGATCCCTCCGAGCCCTCCTTTGGCTTTTCAATTATCGCATCTCCGGCTGCGGCGGCGATCTTCGCGGCGAAGATCGTCGCAACTCCAATCTTCTCAACAGACTTCTCCTCCGCCGTAACGTCGGCCTTTCCGCCGGTTTTAACGTCCGTCTTAATTTCTTTCTTAACTTCTGTCTTAACCCCGGAACTCACGCCCGCGGGCGCCTCGGGGTCGGGCGTAGGCTTAGGATCGCCAGTCTCGTATCCCACCACACCACGCGCGTAACTGAGCACTTGGTTTACTTTACTTTCAAGCTGCGCAGGAAGGCTAAAACTACCAACGAGAAATAAGCTGCCCAATGTAAGCAGCGTCCAATACTGCGTCACCCGGCGCGTCCAGCTCCGTCCCGAGGGCGCGTGATAGATCTGATTGAAAGCCTCCTCGATCTCCACAAGCATCGAAATCGCCGCGTAAATCAGCGTCGCCAGCCCGACAAACCCCACAACTTCCCACTTTAGGCCGCGGACGTGGTCCACCATCCCTTGAATCCACTCGTCAAGCCGCGGCGAGCTTGCCATGGGGTTCGGGGGACCGATGTCCACTGCCTGCACCACCGCAATTTGGCTGATTCCAGCGTACTTGAGCAGCGACTCGAGCCATCCGCTTACTTTCTCACGCGGGGCAAACGTCGCCGTGAAGACTAGACCCACCACCAACACCGGAACCAACCCAAACAGCGTTCGGTACGACAACGCGGCGGCCATTCGAGTTAACTGACTGCGCTTGATGCCGTGCAGGCACAGCGTGGCCATGTGGACAAGATGTCGCCACATACTTGGGTTTGCAACTGCACCGCCCTGCATAGCACGTTTGGCCGCCCCCGTCACACGTGCCGAGCCACCACGCTTGCCTACCGCCCCACCAGCAGTCGTGGAGGCTGGCGAGGAGGAAGATGTAACTACAGAAGAAACCGAAGACGCCGCTGGCGAGGTCATCGTTGAAGAAACTTGTGCTGAACCAGTTGACGCGTCCGGTGATGATGTCGTCAATGTAGACGCTGACGCAGCCACAGTGGAAACTGAAGACGTAACTGATGACGGTTCAGGGGAGCTGCCCGGCATTGATACCGCCGCCGCCTTTGATGGAATGGAGGGTGCAGCAAGGGGAACTTCCCCCGCCTGCGTTGGTGCGTAGGGCGATCGGGAATCAGGCCCACCCTCTGCGTTGAGCTCGCCGCTTCCACCCGCGGGGTCCCGCCCCGGACCGCCGCCGGGCACCACGCGATCTCCGGATTGATTTGTATCGTTAACGTCCATGATTAACTAAAACCGGCCCGAAGAAACCCATGCAAGTCCCGCTTACATCTTTCCGAAACTAATTCCTAAGTAACGATTCAATCCGCCGCGAGCCCGCCCCTAAATTAAGATTGAGCCCGCTTTCCCCCGCGCTGCGCTCGTCCAGCCCGCATCTCGCGCGCGTTCCGCGGCGGGGCAACATTCGCCGTCGCCTCCGGATCGCGCTCAACCGGGGCATACCTGCTCCGAGACTCAAACGGCGCGCTTGGCACGCGCGGACCGCGCGCGGCAGGCGCGGGCTTACCTGCTCTGGCCCCGCCAGAACTTTGCCGATTGGATTGCGCGCCACCGGACCGTGGCGCGCCGGACCTTGGACCTTCCGGCCTTGGAACACCGGACCTTAAACCGCTGGGCCCTTGACCACTGGGCCGTCGAACGATGCGCCCTTGAGTAGTTGATGTCGGTCGTTCGGGGCGCGATCCTTCACTCCGCGGCACGCCCGCCCTCTGACCCACTGGTTTTGCTCCATCTGGCCTAGGCTTTTCTCGTTGTTGCCCAGCGGCGGCCCTTTCCCCCGGCCGGAAACTCCCGATTGGATACTTAGATCTATCCGAGGCTTCCCGACTTGAGGGATCAGCTCTCTTACGACCCGCACGGTCCGGTTCACCCCGGCTAGCACGAGCATCAAAAATTACATCAGATCCGCGAGCGATGCCTCGATTTGGCCGGCCATCCGGCCGCCGCGCAGGCTTAGAGCTGGGGCTTTGATCGTGCCCCCGATTCAAGGGCCGATCGGGCCGCTGATTGCCCCGCTGCTCCGGCCTCCCACCCCGAGCCACGTCGCGATGTAAGTTTCCGCCCGGACGACGATCAGAGTTACTCGCGGGCGGCGGCCCATCTCGCTGGCCTCCTCGGCTGGGGCGAGCTGGGCGCACAGAACGGAGGGGTCGAGCCTCATCACTTTCATCCTCAGAACTTGCTCCGCCCCGCACGCTCGCCTTAGCACCGGGCGCGGGTCTGATTTTGTTATCATCATCACCCCGAAGAATGCTCTCATACTCCTCGTGCGCCGTGGGTTTGCGCGTCGGTTGCGGGGCTGACTCAACCTCTTGTGTCTCTATCCGCACTTTCGGCACCGGCCGTCCGTCAAGGTTACTGCCGTGCGTGCCCACGGTGCTCCGGTGACGGGTGCGGATCTTGGTGCCGGAGTCGAACTTACGTTCAATGTAACCACCGCGCGGCCGTCGCAGGGTGTGCAGCTCGTCGAGCGTCAGCTCTCTCCACTGCGCCGGCGCAACACCCGATAGAACAAGCCCGCCCATAGCAAATCGAGTTAACTTCTTGACAGGCATACCCAGGAAGGCCAGCGTTTCGCGCAGCTCGCGGTTCTGCGCCTCGATCAACGTCACTCGAACAATTGTGTTCCCCATCTGCACTCGAATTACTTCAAACACCGGTACGGAGCCGATTGCGACCGGACCCTCAGCACCTTCCTCGCGCGAGGATCGTTTCCGAACGCCCCGAATTTTAGCGGAAACCGCGTCGAGCGCGGCTTGGTCCAGCGCACCTTTGATCACCGCTTCGTAAACACGCGGCACACGAAACTTAGGATGCGTCAGTGAGTTGGTCAGATCCCCGTCGTTGGTCATCAGCACCAGCCCGCCGGTTTCAAAGTCTAGCCGACCCACAGGAAAAAGCCGGGCCCCGGCGGGATGGTCCACGATCTCCATGATCGTCGCGCGATCAAGCTCCGGCTCGTCCGCGTTAGTTACCAGCATCCGCGGAGGTTTATAGACCATCAGATATAATTTACGCTCAGGGCGAGGCAGAAGCCGTCCGTCAACCTCGATCCTGTCGGTGTGAGGGTTCACAAACACCGGAAGTTTGTTCCGAGTCTCCCCGTTCACGCTAACGTGCCCCCCCTCAATCAGGGTCTCGCACGCACGGCGGGCGGCAACCCCCGCATCGGCCATTACTCGCTGTAAGCGCACCTCAGAACTAGACTGCGGTTTACGCCGGGGGGCTGCTTTCATTGCACCATTGTAGTGGCAAGCAGCCGTCCCTGCCGGAAAATGGCCTCGCCCCCTCTGGCTGGGGGATTGATGATTAGTTTGGTTCCGCGCAGCGAGCCGATCAGATGTTAGATGAGTAGTGCCCAGCGAGAAATTTCAGATTTAGCATCGGTCGACAGCACCGCGATCGAAAACGAATCGGATCACGCGCTTGCCCAAAGTGCTCACGCGACGGTACCCACTCATCGCGAGATCTTCGTCTCGCCGCGGGTCGTCGATGCCGCGGCGTTCGAGCAGTTCGCTGGCACGCTCCGCGCCTTAATCCGGGACGCTTCGGTCCACACCGCCGCGCTGACCGCCGCCGCGGCTGCGGCTACCGCAGCCCAGCAGCGAGCGACCACCGCAAGCGATGAGACCACCAAACGAGCCGAGAGTGCCACCAAACTCATTACATTGATTGATCAACGCCTCGATAAGGCCCAGCAGGTGGCAGCGACTGTAAGCAAAGACCTTGTTGCCCGCCTCAATGAACTCCGAACCTTTACCGGTGTTGATGTGCTCCAGCTCAGCGAGCGTATCAAAGCGACGGCGCAGTCCGCCGTCTCCGAAGTTGTTGCCGCGGCGGTCGCCCGGGCTTCCGCAAGTATTGCCGAGTCGCAAACCACCGCGATTGCTGCGGTGAGCGCCGCCGCGGAGCAAGCCCGGTCAGCGTGTACAACCGCCGGAAGCACCGCTAATGAGCTTGCCAATGCGGCTCAGGAAATTACCAGTCAAGCCAGCGCAGCGTTCGCCGCCGCCGCGGAACAGCTTACAAGCACGGTTGAAAGTAATATAAACTCTCTGAGCGAGCGCATCACCGCCAATCAGACCGCCTGCGAGGCCGCGGCGGGCTTGGCACAAGAAGCCACCGTCCTGCTTCAGGAGGCATTGGGCGTAGTGGATATCACGAGCCTCTCCCGCACGGTCCTGGATGCGCAAGATGCCATCGAAGCCAGCACGCGGGCAACACTTACGTTGCGAGAAGCGACAGCGTTGGGCGCCAACGCCGCCGCGTCGATATCGCCGGCGATTCAAGACGTTCAAGCGGGCCAGCAGATGGTCCTCGAGCTGAGCCAGCTGGTGGCACGAGGCGACCTGATCGGCAAGGGTCTGGTAAAACTGCTTAACCTCGCAAAGCCGACGAACAGCCCGCGGCCGCCGGAGGGCTCTTGATTAACTTACATCATGCGGCACATCTAAGTCCTTGGGCTCGGCTCGGCCACGAGTGGGCCGTTATGATTTTCAGGGCCGCGGACGCAGTGTAAAGTCTGTAGTTCCCCCGCCCAGAAAATTTGTGAATCGGATCGAGCCATCCACGGCGAGAAAGTTCCCGCTCGCCGCATCGGCGTGCCAGGAAGCATCGAGCGGCATGCCCGGATAAGTCGGTGCGTCCAAGTTCGGAGTGATGACATAACTCCAAATCGGGTCGCCCGCCACCAGCACCCGGCTTGTGTCGTTCAGAATCTCATGCAGCCGGATCGCGCGGCCACGCTTATCAATACCCGCGAGTGTTGAGTCCAGCAGATACGGATTGGCCCGGTACGAGTTTCCAAAGTAACTAAAGCAGGTTTCGCCCCCGCTCTCCCCGAGAACTGAGGCTGCCTTTACTCCCCGGCGGCCCGACGCTGGCAGTTTCCACACGCCCGCATCCGCAGGGCAGTGAAAAACTCTGGCCAGCTCACTCGCACCAAGCGGGTTGGTTTGGGAAGCCGTCATTATATAAGCATTGATGGGGCGGCTAGGGTCAGCCGCGGGTGTACGCTCGGCTCCGACAAAGCTCACGCCCCCGTAAAGCCACTGAGGCGAATCTGCCGCGAGCGGAAACTGGTCCTGATGATCTTGAACATAAGCCGACCATCCGCTGCCAATCTGCCGCAAGCTGCTCGCGCACACGGCGCGATACCCCGCCCTGCGCGCATGGGATAACAGCGGTAGCAGCACCGACAACAGCACCCCTATTACGGCGATGCTGATGAGCACTTCGAGCAGCGAGAACCCCCCGCGGCCGCGCCGTCGACCTCCACCGGATTGTGAAGTAAACCCGTTCAAACCAAACTCCCTAAACCGCCACACACCGCAGAGTAGGCTCCCTTTGCGAGTACTGGGGCGGCCCGCGTTCATCGGGCTGGCTAGCCTGCGGCTTGTGACTCCTCCAAGGTGGTCGCCCCGCGCGTTGGTCCCATATTAAGATCGGGAGAAACCCTCCTCGCGGCCGCTCCCCCACCAGCGCGGGGGATAGCATCCCAACCCAGGCCATGAACATTCTAACCCCCCGCGAATGGTGACCCGATATCTTTAATGAGCAGGGGCATTCTCCCCAGCCGTGTTTTCTTCAAGGAGCTATGCGTGGTAGGAAGAACCGTGAATCGTCGGCGGCACGAACGCTTTTCCCTCCCGCCGATGTACTCGGCGCTGACGGTAAAAGTAGTGGGGGGATCAAAGTCCATACCGTTGCTCGACGGTCATTGTTATGACATAAGCGAGAGCGGCGTGCAGTTTGAACTTGATAATGCGCTCCCCGACGGGACCGCACTGGAGTTAAGTATTGAGCTCCCCGCCACCCTCGCTGATCGGGAATCGCGAGGGCCGGTACGGGTGTTGGGTAACATAATCTGGCGAGATGAGAGCGAACCTGGGCCCGTCCGCATGGCTGTTGCGTTCTCAAAGTTCTTCCGCGCCGATGACAAAGACCGGCTCTTCCGGCAGATCACCAGCGGTCGCCTCGCCCGGGCAGCGTGATAAGTAGTCGCAGCCTAATAATAAGATAAGGCGTAAAGCCTAGCCGCCGCGTGCGGTGCAAATCACCGACTCTGCCCGCTTTAACATAAGTCGCGTCGTTTACCCCTCGGTGGGCAAAAGCAGCCCCAGCAGCGTCGCCGCGTCCTGCGCCGCGCCGCCTCCGAACAGATAATAAATCTCACCGCGCCGTACGGCGAACGTGGCCGTCGCGACGTTCGCCGTGGGCGCCCCTGCCGGCTCAATCCGCGCACACTCAAGAGTTACAATTAAGCCCGAGAACATCTTGACCCGCACGGGCCACACCACCGAGCCTTCGGCTAGTTTGGGCGGTGACAGCACACGACCGCTCGCGGGCACTCGTTGCAACAGCTCGAGCAGAGCGGCCATTTGCCTTTCGCCCACAGCCCCGCCGGGCAGTGCGCTAAGCGTGCGAGCCGGTTCTTCGACGCTGCTGTCCGATTGAGCACCAGCGGTCAACTGAGGTGCGGCGCCCCATCGGCCGTCGGGGAGCCTCGCTAGCTCCACCCCGGGGCGTTGTGAATGTTTTGTTACGTTACCGAAAGCAGCGCCTCCTTCAGCCAACCCGACGGAACGGATATCGCTCGTGCTCCCCGCCATGACAACAGCGGAAACATAACTCATGTCCTCAGCGCTGATACTCTCAACCTGGCTACGCGGTAATGTAACTAGTATGGGCCCCGCGACCGTCTTTCCATCCACTCGCACGCTCGCGACACCCGCGACCGTCTTCCCCGCCGGGTCCGCCGCCGCATAAACCCGCAATGATTGCTCGACTTGTGCCATCGCTCCTTCGCCGGGCTTGGCCACATCGCCGCCCGCGATTCCCGCACCGGCATCACGGGGCATCGTTGACCGAACCGTAAGCGTAAAGGTTGGGGGCGAGCCACCAGCGACAGGGCCGTCCCTGCCAGTCGCGGGGTCAATCTCCCAGCGCATCTGTGGCTCGGGGAGGCCGATGAACGATGTAACCGACATAAACGATATATTACGAACAAGCCCCGCCACCGCGCCGGGCTCGGCGAGTACGTTAAGGTCCGTCACTCGCCAGCCTTCGCCTCTGGCATCAACCAGCGTAACTTCGCGCCCGGGCGTGCTGATGCTGAGGGAGGAAGGTTCTAGCCGAAGTGGAAAGACCTGGGCCTGCCGCCAGGCCAGCAGTGATTCGGGAGTGAAGAGTGCGAGCGCTGCTCTATCAACTTGCAGAGAGGGACCGCCGGGAGCAATCGTAATGAGTGCTCGTCCGCCCAGCGCTAGCGTGTCGAACGAAAACGCCTGGCGCATCTGCCGATCACGCGCGAAGCTCCACTCCAGCTTATAACTTCCCGGCGAGGGCTGGATGAGGTCGGCGGCGAGCGCGCCCGATGCAGCATCACTTACGATCTTGGCGGCCGACGCAACCCGCGAAGATTCCACCATCCAAGGCGGCTGCCCACCGCCGGTAAGCACATAAGCATTAAGGCCCGGCTCCGAGACGATCTCGATTCGTCGGCCAGAGTTGTCGGTCAGTGCAAGGCCCGCAATCTGCTCGCGGTCCAGCGAGGTAAGCCAAGCCGGGGCGGGTGAAACAGCGGGCGCAGTGCCCCCCGGAGGAGGTGCGCGAAGCAGAAGCAGAGCCGCCGCGGCGGCGAGCGTCGTTATTCCAACACAGATCATCGCAGCGCGGGTATTCATCGTAATATTAATATCAGCTGGACCAGGGCCGACAAGGCCTACATGGCCTATCCGGCCCGCGGCCCGCAAACCGAGATCATCCGCCCCGTAGCACCCCTGTCACGCCGATGAGAGAAGAATAGGTCGCCTCGTGCGTAAGTGCAATAGTCCAGCGTATCCACTACCCTCAGGCCCGCCCCCGCTAGCTGCCAAGCGATCGCTCTCTGAAGATCGATACGTGGCTTGCCGCCGGGCTGAGTTAATATAATATCGCTGGCGGGGCCGAAGACTCTGGCAAACTCAGCTGCCACCTCTTCGCCCACCTCGAAGCAGTCTTTTCCGATGCACGGACCAATCGCCCCAACGATCGAGGTAGCTCCCAGGCCGCGCATCGCGTCGATGGCCCTCAAACTTACCCCCGATACCACACCTCTCCATCCCGCATGCACCGCCGCGACCACCCGGCCGTCGCCGCTGGACATAAGTATTGGAACACAGTCCGCCGTGCGCACCGCCAGCAACCGCGCGGGGTCATCGGTTACGATCGCGTCCGCCCGTGTGGTTCCCTCCGCGTGCGCGCGCAAGCCCGGCCTTACGATCAGCACACGATCCTCGTGCACCTGATGAACCTGCACAAGCTCCCTAGCGAGCGTGCCCAGCAGCGTATGGAGCACCCGAAGATTATTGTTAATATTGAATGGAGGGTCGCGGTGCTCGTTGGCAAGATCACCGGGATTCCCGAAGTTAAGCGAGGAGAATATCCCCTCCGAGGTTCCCCCAAGACGGGTTGAGAACCCGTGGGGCACCGCAGCGAGGCGGAGAGACTCAGACGTAATTAGAGATGGCGACTCCACGCGGCTCCCCGGGTGTACCCTCCAAAAAAATCGGACGCCCCAGCGGGGCGCCCTCATTTGATCAACATAATATTTGTAACAGGCTTAACTTACTGCTTGTCGGTGCAAGACTTCTTGATGGAGCACTCGCTCTTGGTGCTGACGGCGCCCATGCTGGCGTCCTTCTTTTCGGTGCAAGACTTCTTGCTGGAGCAATCGCTCTTACCGTTAACGGCGCCCATGCTGGCGTCCTTCTTGTCAGTGCAGGGCTTGCTGCAATCGCTCTTGCCGTTGACGGCGCCCATGCTGGCGTCCTTCTTCTCAGTGCAAGTCTTGCTGCAATCGCTCTTGGTGTTCATGGTGCCCATCGCACCATCTTTAGTCTTTTCACAACAGGCTTTATCCGAGGTGCTGTTCATCGCACCCATGTCGGACTTGGTGCTCTTGTTACAACCACCCACGAATGCGAGGGCGGCGACAGCGGTAATTGCGAAAAACTTGGTAGCGTTCATTTCAGTCTCCAAAATCAGTGGCGAGGGATTGCAGGAATCGCAAACACTACTCGCCGATTCAACTGTGATCTTTGGGAAGCGGTCACCACATTGGTCCGCGGCAGAAACCCCAAACACCATTCTTTCGCGGCCGCCGAGTCGCCGGTTTGGCCGCACACCTAATGATACTCACGATCTACTCGCGAGTTTCAGTATGTGTTCGTCAAACTGCACAATTTTGCTTTGGGTCGCGAACAATTTCAACTCGGCGGTTTTCATCATCGGACACCCGGCTGCTGGGATAATCGCCGGTCCGTGTACGAAACTGAATCTGGGGCACACCTTTTCGGCCCAGTTATCAAAGAAAAAGGCTTACGCCTTATAACAGGTGTGAGCCTTTTGCACTTCAATCAAGATGGCAAGTAAGTTCGTTAGACACTTACCAAGTTCTAGGGTAAACCCTAAACACGCAATAAAGGCCGCTTCTTCCCTAAGTAACGCAGAATCATTTAGGCGGGCGCTTCGGCTTTGCTCTTGCGAAGCTTTGCGTAGTACGCAGTGCGTTTGTCTGCATTGCGGCGGCGGGTGCTCACTTGGCCTCCGAACTCCGCTCCTTCTTCGTTGCCGCAAAGCTGAAGCACGCACAGCTCACCGGCATCGCCGATGCGCTTGCGACCGAGCTTCACGATTCGGGTGCATCCGCCCGCACGATCGGCAAACTTGGGGGCCACTGTGTCAAAAATATGCTTGATCAGCTTCGGGGCCTTGCGCAGCTCACCGTAACGATTACGTTCAACGGTCGAGCTTTCGGGCAGTTGGAAGAACTGCGCACGCTGCTCTCGCTGGCGGTTGACGAAATCGGTTTCCGCATCGGTGGGCTTCTTGCTCAAGAAGAGCCACTCGAACACAAAGCGATCGCGGCCGAGCTTGGCGATAATACGCCGGCGTGCCGCGAGCGTGCCCGTCTTCGCTTCAGTGATGATCTTCTCGACCATCGGCTGAACAGCCTTGGCTCTGGGAATCGTTGTGACGATCTGGCCATGCTCAAAGAGGCCCGCCGCCAAGTTGCGGAGAGTGGAGGCGCGGTGCGCCGTTGTACGACCCAACTTGTATCCTGCACGACCGTGACGCATGACTAAGACTCCAACCCGCCAAAATCGGCGGCAGTTCTCCGGATGTGCGGCCGCGTATCGACCTGAAAAAGGTGACCAGCACCGTTCCTCAGGCTCCACGACCGTCGTCCCCGCGCGATGCGGGGCCTAGATGATAGACTTCAAACCTTCGCCAAGGCGTTCAGTCGAGCGAGCAAAACCTCGTTCAACCACACATTAACGTACGCCAGCGCGACCGAGAATCCCATCAAACTCTCCCTGCCAGTTTCCTAACGGGGAGAAAGTATATCACGGGTGATATAATTAATGCGATGTCGCGTTAAGAAATCTGAGCGGGCGCGACCTGGAATCCTTCGGGCAAGGGCATACCCAAATCCATTCCGAACTCTTGGAGCTTTCGCTTGACTTCGCGGAGCGAAGTGCGACCGAAGGAGCGGAGCTTGAGGAGATCGGCATCGGTCTGGCTCACCAACTGAGCAACCGTATCGATTCGGGCCGATTCCAAGCAGTTGCTGGCACGGACTGAAAGCTCCAGCTCGCTGATTGGCATGTTGAGCTTGCGGATGAGCTCTTCATCCACGCTCGCCGCGGCGGCTGCTTCTTCACTCACTCGCTCGTCGCCCAGCTCAAAGTACTGGACGAAGGGGTTCAGATGCTTGCGGAAGATCTTCGCGGCTTCGACGAGTGCCATCTCGGGGCTGACGGTGCCGTTAGTCCAGATTTCGAGGGCCAGCTTGTCGTAGTTCGTGCGCTGACCCACTCGGGTCTCTTCAATCTTGTAACGAACGCGCTGAACCGGGGAGTAGAGCGCATCCACATGGATGAGGCCGATATCCTGTTCTTCTTCCTTATTGTACTTCTCGCTCCCGGGAACGTAGCCACGCCCCTTGGTGACATGAAGTTCCATTTCAAAGTCAACCGCATCTGTGAGCGTTGCGATGACCAGATCCTTGTTCAGGATGTTGATCGAAGTGTCCGCCTGGATCATGTCTGCGGTCACTTCGCCCGGGCCGCGGGCCGCGAGCTTCATCGTCTTGGGCTCTTCGCCTTCCATCTTGACGATGAGTTGCTTGACGTTGAGGAGGATATCGGTCACGTCTTCCATCACGCCGCGAAGCGAGGAAAACTCGTGTTGAACGCCCTTAATCTTGATGCTCGAAACGCTCGCACCTTCGAGCGAAGACAGGAGCACGCGGCGGAGGCTGTTACCGACCGTTGTGCCAAAGCCGCGTTCAAAGGGTTCAACGTAAAACCGACCGAAAAGGTCAGTCTTGAAGCGGTGATCCATTACTACACGGGTGGGAAGCTCTAAACCACGCCAACGAACACGCGTCGTCATAAATCAGTTCTTCCTATGGAAAGAGCAAATGCCTCTCCTGAAATTCTCGGCCTAACAAACCGCAAGGCGCGACGAGCTTGCTCGTTGCGTCTCACGGAGGAGTCGACACGCCCGGAACTAACGATCTCAACTCACCTGCCGAGAAGGCGAAGCGGATCTTCTTCTGCCGGAATGCCAACACAGAGCACGCTCGCGGGTGTTGCACCCTGCGAGATATGCAAATCAACTAAACGCGGCGGCGCTTTGAGGGGCGGCAGCCGTTGTGGGGCACTGGAGTGTGATCTTCAACCGCAGTAACCCGAAGGCCTGCAGCGGTGAGCCCATTAACGGCGCTTTCACGGCCCGCTCCGGAGCCCTTGATGCGAATCTCAACTTCACTCATTCCCATTTTACGAGCCTTGCCCGCGGCCTGTTCGGCGGCGCGAGTGGCGGCGAAAGGGGTGCTCTTACGCGCGCCCTTGAACCCGATTGTACCGGCCGAATCCCACGCGACGGTCTCGCCGTTGGTATCGGTGATCGTAACAATAGTGTTGTTCTGAGTGCTGCGGATGTGAACAATGCCGCGAACGACATTCTTACGAACTTTACCCTTCTTCGCCATAAACAAAACTCCTCGGATCATCCGACCACAAGGGGTCGTACCCGCGTTGTAATAAAACTAACCAAGTCGTTAACTTTCGATCCAGTCGTCTTAGGCCAACTCAAGCCATCAAGCCGAGCTGTTCCAGACGATGAGCCACGGGATGAACCAATGCCTGCTCATGCAGCATTCCTAAACGGAACCTTGCAAAGCCGCAGAACAAGCGGTTCAAACTGATTACTTGGCCTTGACGCCCTTCTTGCCGGCAACTGTCTTCTTCTTACCCTTGCGCGTGCGAGCGTTGCTTTGCGTGCGCTGGCCACGGACAGGGAGGCCCTTGCGGTGACGATCGCCGCGGTATGACTTAATATCTTTGAGACGCTGGATATTCTGGGAGACCTGGCGGCGCAAGGCACCTTCAACGAGGTATTCGCCGTCGATCACGGAGTTGATTTGCGCGAGGGAGGATTCCTCAACCTGATTTGCACGCAAGTTGCCATCGACCCCGGCCTTCGCCAGAATCTCGCCAGCAAACTTCGGCCCGATGCCGTGAATGTACTGAAGGGCGTAGAAAATCTTCTTCTTGTCCGGAACGTCAATACCTGCGATACGGGGCACTGTTCAAACTCCTTCAACAACTATGATCGAACGCGATCAGACTAGAACGGCCTCTAGGGCAATCACTCTTTTCACCGACCGATTCCGTTGGCTAATTGCCAAGCGAAGCGAACCAGCTCAACTAGCCCTGCACCTGCTTGTGCTTCGGGTCGGCCTTGCAGATCACGCGCAGCTTACCTTTGCGGCGGACAATCTGGCAGGAGATACACATCTTCTTTACGCTTGCTTTAACCTTCATACGTCACCTTCTCCGTAAGAACCAACAGGCCGCGGGGCTCGTCATCACTTCTCCGCTTGCCACTCACTTCCGCACCAGATCCACCTAGTCTGATCGTTTGCCGATGCTCAAGCCGGCTCTTCAAAGCCTATGGCAAAGAGGCACCACCAATTTAGAAATCTCCGACCGCTCGGAGTGGGGCAGAGATTCTAGGCACTTTGTTCGGTAAAGTCACGCCTCGCCAGAGTCGCGCTTTTGCGGAGATTGAGCTGGTGTTGATCTTCCGCACCACGAGATGAGCCGGTTTGGCGTGAATCGAACCACCGCGGAACCTTGGAATGCCGTTCAAAATACAAACTTTTAGGCAAGCTGAAATGCCCGTGCCGCGAACCGTTCGTGATCCTGCGCAAAGTCTATCGGCACCGGTGGTAATTGTACCCACTGGGGTGCGGAACCCAGGCCCTTGATAATCTCACGCTCGAGGCGATCCTGGCGGCAAAGCTCTTGAGTGTTCGTCGAGGCCAGGATGACTCCGCGAGGAGCAAGCAAGGATGCCGCATCGCGGATCAGGGTGGGATAATGCTGAAGTGAGCTCCAAGTGGCGATGTTTTTTCGCTTTGAGCCGGTTGAAAAACTGGGCGGATCAAGGATAATGAGGTCAAAGGTCAGTTTTTTGCGCTGCGCGTAGGCGAAGTACTCGAAGGTATCGAACTTGGCAAATCGATGATCTGCGGCATTAAGCGCGTTGTGTTCAAAGTTACGTTGCCCCCATTCCAGATACCTGCCCGACACATCTACGCTAGTGGTCAGTGCGCCGCCGGTGGCCGCGGCGAGGGAGAAGCCGCATGTGTAAGCAAACGTGTTAAGTACACGCGGGCGATTGGATTTACTCTTGGCGTTCTCTGAACGTTGTGCGCACCACTCGGCAACGAATCGGCGGTTATCGCGCTGGTCCAGGAAGAGGCCCGTGGACATGCCGTCGTACAGGCGCACCTCCATGGTGTAGTTATTCTCACGGATCGTAAATGATTCGGGAAGGGGAGCGCCAGCGAGGGGCTGCGGCGAAGTTACAATTTCTGGCAGCGTGCCACCAAGCCGCGAGCGATCGCGAGGAAAAGGCTTGGCATAGATCGCGGTAACTCCCAGCGGCGCGAGCAGGGACAAAGTCTCTGTCGCGAGCGACTCGGCAACGAACCAGGGGGGAACCCGGCCCTCATATAAATTAAGTACAGCGCCGGGGCCGTAAATATCAATAAACACGCCCTCGACCCCGTCACTACTTCCCGAAAAGAGGCGGAAAGCCGCGGTCTTTCGCAGACTCTTGCGGCGAAGCATTGCTTGTGATACTAGTGCGGGCCATGTGGTTAGGCTGGCGGGCACTGCGGCCAGTAGACCTACACCGGCGGTTTTTGAGTTTCGGCCCGTGCGCACAATTCCGCCAGCTTCCGCCGTTGGGTGATGAGGGAGTTGTGGCCCGGGGCGCGTTGCTTCGGGGCGTTTGGCTCCTCGAAAACTGGAAGCAGCCGGAGGTCCGGAAGCGTGCTTATCTGGTTTTTGTTTTTTACGCTCACTAGGCATAGCGCGCACTTCGGAGAGCCGACCGTCACGGAACGCAGCACCGCTTACCCTGCTAGAGATGACGTTCTTCAGGCGAGGTGGGCGATGCCGAGTCTAGCCGCACTTATTTAGAGGGGCCTTTGCAAGAGAGGCCTTCTCTGGAGCGGCCTTTACCGTTCTCAACTTGGCAAGGGCCTCTGCTGCTCGGTTAATGCCGGAACGTGATGCGGGCTTTGGTCAGATCGTAAGGGCTGATCTCAACGGTCACCCGATCGCCCGGAAGAATGCGGATGTAGTTCATCCTCATTTTGCCAGAAACGTACGCAAGCACTTCTGATTTTTGTTCATTGGGCAGACGAACTCTAAACATTGCATTCGGCAATGCTTCAGTTACAACCGCATCGAATGTGAACTTATCGTCCTGTTTACCCATGCAAGCCTCAAGCCCAATCGCCTCTATTGGAAGAAACTGCCCTTCGGGGCATTCCGGTGCCCTGAGGGCTTTTCCATGGTAAAGGCACTAACTGTTGTTATCTAAGAGTATGCAGGCGAAAGATCACGGGTGCGTGAGCGGCCAAGTGCCCACGATTTGCGGGGGCATTTATCTCTGACAACTTCGACAGAGGGTCGCTATACTCTGTCTTGTTCGCTCGGGGCGCACTCTGGTTTGACTTGTTCCGCCGCGTAAGTCCGGTGGGTGCAAGGCTTGGTGCTGAGATGGACCCGTAGAACCTGATCCGGTTCGCACCGGCGTAGGGAAGCGAAGATGCGGAACATGGGCATAGGGCCGAGCGGTGTAATCGTCGACCCTTTGCGCCTTTTCGCATCTGAGCAATCCTGCGCCAGTGTTGTCCCGGCGACCAATACTGGAAGCCCCAATGCCCACACTGAATCCGCTCTCCTCGTCAACCCGCAAATCAGACGCAACCGACTCGCCCCTCTCGCCACTCTCGCCACTGTCGCGGCTCGTGCTGCCGCTGCACAACGCGGGAAACCCGGGACGGACGCTTAACGTTACAACCCCGGGATCGTTCGCGAACGCGCACGATATTGGTGGGCCGATGATGTTTTCATCGCCAGATACGCCGGGCATGCCCGCCGCAAGCACCAAAACTGCGTGGGATTTTCTGCCCGAGGGGTGGAGCTGCGTTTTGAGTCAAGGCGAGGATGCTGGGCGCACTCTAAGTAGCCTAGCGCAGCAAGTGACAGGACAACCTCTCGGCCGTGGCGTGACAACGGCTGAGTTTACTACCGCCCGCGGGCAGACCATGCGGGTTGATTACCCAGCGGGCTTCACGCCCATTACCCAGCTCGAAAGTGCTCGGCTGGGCATCGTTACTCCTGAGATGCGGCGGGTTGCGGAGCGAGAACCCCACTTTGACGAGCTGAGCGGTGGTCGCGGCGGCGAAGCAATCCGCGATGAGATCGCGGCCGGAAGGCTGGTGATCCCCGCGAACATCAACCATCTTAAGCATAAGCTTGACCCGATGTGCATCGGGCGGGCGAGCAAAACTAAAGTAAATGCGAATATGGGCGCAAGCCCGATCTCCAGCGGCACCCACGAAGAAGTGGAAAAGCTAAAGTGGGCTGAGCGTTGGGGGGCCGACACGGTGATGGACCTCTCCACCGGCGGCGATCTTGACGAGTGCCGCAGCGCGATCCTGCAGAACAGCACAGTTCCCATCGGAACGGTGCCGATCTACTCAATGATTGTTGGTAAAAAGCTCGAGGACCTGGATTGGCCGACTATCGAAGCAAGCCTGCACCACCAGGCCCGCCAGGGTGTGGATTACTTTACAATCCACGCGGGCGTGCGGCGGGGGCATCTTAAGTACGTGAAGAATCGCCTCATCGGGATTGTTTCACGTGGCGGCAGCCTGCTCGCCAAGTGGATGCTGGTACACGGGCAGGAGAACATAATGTATACTCGCTGGGAGGAGATCTGTGATATTCTCCGCCAGTACGATGTTACGTTCTCGATCGGCGATGGTCTGCGTCCCGGCGGGCTTGCGGACGCGACCGATGATGCGCAGTTGGCGGAACTTGAGACCCTCGGGGAACTCACCGAGCGTGCCTGGCGGCGGGGAGTGCAGGTTATGATCGAGGGCCCCGGCCACGTGCCCTTTGACCAGATCGAGTGGAACGCGAAGATTCAGCGGACGCTTTGCCACGGCGCGCCGTTCTACGTGCTCGGCCCGCTCGTGACGGATATGTTCCCCGGTTACGATCATATTACTTCGTGCATCGGCGCCACCGCCATGGCCTATCACGGCGCGGCGATGCTTTGTTATGTTACGCCTAAGGAACACCTGGGACTTCCCAAAAAGGACGATGTTAAACAGGGGTGCATCGCGTACAAAATCGCAGCGCATGCCGCGGATGTGGCGCTGGGGATTCCCGGTTCACGCGATCGGGATGATGAGCTCACCAAGGCCCGGGCCGCGCTTAACTGGGAGAAGCACTTTGAGCTCTCCTTTGATCCCGACACTGCACGCGCTTATCATGATGAGGACTTGGATGTCGATACTGATTTCTGCGCGATGTGCGGTCACGATTGGTGCAGTGTGCGCATCAGCAAGGAGATTCAGGAGTTTGCCAGCGGCAAAGCTGATGGCTTTGAACGGATTGGCACCAATGGAAAAGCGGGCGCGCCGATTCAATCCGCAGCCCTCACCGAAGATCAGCGCGAAATTCTTGCCAAGCGCGGCGTACTTAGCCCCGACGAGATTCATAAGTTGGCCAGCAAGACCAAAAAGGCGGTCGTAAGCAAAGAGGGTGATAAGGCCAGTTGCCACAGTGATTATGTTGATCCCGACACCGCGAAGCAGTTGCAGACTTCGAAGGCGGGCAAGGAGGTGCTCGTACAACTGGATGTGCGGCCCGCGCTGGGGATCGGTAAAGAGGACCGGTTGGTGTAACTCTATCGGGGCTGTACCCCGTTGCCTGGCCGTAGAGGCTAGTGGCGCTGGGGCATGGCGGGGGCTGTACCGCTTTGGGGGCCTCTCGCGAGGGTTAACGAAGCGCGGGGGTGATAAGTGCCTGTGTCCCTCCCTACTCTCCTCGCCCTATGGAAGCAGGCATCGTCGGACTCCCTAACGTCGGAAAAAGCACACTTTTTAACGCGCTCACCAAAGCCGGTGCGCTCGCGGCGAACTACCCCTTCGCCACTATCGAGCCCAACGTGGGTATTGTGCCGATTCCTGACCCACGGCTCGAAACGATCACCAAGTACATTCCCCCTCAAAAAGTAATTCCCGCCGCGTTGCGGCTGGTGGATATTGCGGGCATCGTGAAGGGGGCGAGCGTGGGCGAAGGCTTGGGAAATAAGTTTCTCAGCCATATCCGCGAGGTCGATGCGATTCTTCAGGTCGTAAGGTGCTTCACCAAAGCACCGGGGGGCGAGGAGATTCTTCACGTCTCAGGATCGCTAGACCCGATGCGTGATATCGATATTATTAATACCGAGTTAATATTAGCCGATCTCCAGACGGTTGAAGGCTCCATGAGCAAATCTGAACGGGCGGCGAAAAGCGGCAAGGCCGAGGATGTCGCTCGATACGAGGTGCTCAAGAAATACCTTCCCGCACTGAGCGCGGGGAAACCAGCCCGCGCGGTGAAGATCGATGAGCCCGACCAGATCAAGCAGGCAAAGCAGCTGAGCTTAATTACCGCCAAACGCGTGCTTTATGTTATGAACGTGGATGAGGACGATCTGCAGGGCCAGAACGAACTCTGCAAGAAGGTTCGGGCCCATGCCGAGTCTGAGCACGCCGAAGTAGTGCCGGTGTGCGCCAAGATCGAAAGTGAACTCTCAATGATGGCCGACGGCGAACGCCAAGAAATTCTCGAAGCGCTCGGATTGGCCGAGCCCGCGCTCGCGGCGGTGGCCCACGCCGCGTACCGCACCTTGGGACTACAAAGCTACTTTACTGCGGGCGAGAAAGAGGTGCGGGCCTGGACGGTGCCGGTGGGGGCGACAGCACCACAGGCGGCGGGCGTGATCCACACTGACTTTGAAAAAGGTTTCATCCGCGTCGAAGTCTACACGCTCGCTGATCTGGAAAAGCACCGGAGCGAGAAGGCGATCAAGGAAGCCGGAAGGATGCGCGTTGAAGGTAAAGATTATATTATGAAGGATGGGGACATCTGCCACTTCCTGTTCAATGTCTAATGTTGGTGAGCGAGATGGAACCGCAGATAAGATCTCTGAGAAACGCCGCAGAACGATGTCTGCTGGTCACGCGGGCGAGCGCTGCCTGTCTTAGCTTCCAAGCAAGTTACTTCTTAGCCGCTATGCGCTGTGTGATCCAGCGTTCGACTCGCTTTTCTAGCACGGGCATGGGCAGCGCACCCCCGAGCAGCACCTGGTCGTGAAACTCTCGGATATCAAACGAGTCGCCCAGCCGCTGCGCAGCGGAGGCTCGCAGCCTGGAGATGGTAAGTTGACCAACCTTGTAAGCGCAGGCCTGCCCCGGCCACGAAATATAACGATCGATCTCGCTGGTAAGGTCAAGCTCGGTGCCCGCCGTGTTCTCCATCATGTAAGCCAGAGCGCGAGCACGGTCCCAACCGAAGGCATGCATTCCGGTGTCAACCACCAGCCGGCACGCGCGCCAAATTTCGTCGGACAGCCGCCCAAAGTCGTCGTAAGGATCCTTATAAAACCCCTTGCCCTCCGCCGAAGGCTGGCTACTAATGGCCCTCATGCCCGGCTGGGGGTCCATCTCCATTCCCAACTGCTCGCAGTAGAGCGCCCACCCCTCAACATAAGCGGTGTAGCCAGTGAGCGTGCGGAAAGTGTGTACGCTCTCAAGCTCGTCGGCGATGGCCAACTGAAAGTAATGGCCGGGCGCCGCCTCGTGCAACGTAAGTGAAACCATGCCGTACTTTGGCCGCTGGGTCAAATCATAAGTATTGACCATAAAGTACGAGGGCACGCCAGAGCGGTACGAGCCGGGGTAGCAGTACGCCGCGGGGCTGGTCATCGCGGCAAACTTGGGGATGGCCCGCACGCCGTAGGTGTTGCGGGGAAGGGTCCGGAAGAGCTTGGGAAGTTCGGGGTCAATCCGTTTGCACAGGTCGCGGTAATCTGAGAGCATCTGCTCCGCGTCGGTGTAGTAAAACCGCGGGTTGGTGCGAAGATACGCCAGAAACGCGGCGAACCGACTCTCGGGGCTCATGCTTTTCTCTGGCCAGTCCGTCGCGTCTATCACGCGGTCCATCGCCGCCCGCAGCCGCGCGACCTCGCTCAGGCCCAGCGCGTGAATCTCGCTCGCCGTCATCTGCGTCGTAGTGAAACTTCGCAGCCGAACATCGTAAGCTTTCGTCCCGTCAATGCTCTGACCATAACCGATGCTCTCGCGGCACGCGGGGATGTAAGTCGTTTCAAGGAACTTGCCCAGCCGATCAAAGGCGGGCACAAGCCCCTCCTGAATCGCCTTGGTACCCCGCGCTTTGGCCGTGTCCGAAGCCCACGCCGTGCGGAGCGGGCGGTAGAACGGGCTCTCCTTCACTCCCTCAACCGTAAGAAAAGTGGGGGAGGCGTGCGATCGAATCGAAGCAAGCACATGCTTGAGCACTACCTTGGGCGCCGTCCTCCCCGCCGCGAGCCCCCGCCTCATCTGCTCGATAATCTGATCTATCTGCAGCGGCATTTTTTCAAGCCGCGTAACGTAATCATCCACATGTTTGGCCGTCCGCATCGGCACCATTTCGGCCAGTTGGGGCAGCCAGACATGAGGCCCGTCCATCGAGTTCACGGGCATCTGTTCGAGCTTGAGCTCCGCCGTTGCGATCTGTAACTCCAACTCGTACTGCAATAAATCCGCGTCGAGCGCATCCTCATCGCCAAAGCCACCCGCCGCGAGCGAGGTACGGTCCAAGGCTTTCACTCCGGCCAGCATCTCTTTCAACTCGGAGAGCCTTCGATCATAAGCTTCGGGCGATTCATCGCGGAGTTGATCGTTAAACCGCAGATCGCCTCGGGTGCTCGCGGCGATGGGGTCCTCGCGCATGATAAACTCGGCGGCGCGGTCTAGCAGTTGGAGCAAGGCCCCGCTTCGCGTCATCACCCTTGCGCTGATGGGCTGAGTTCCCGGCTGCGCAGGCTCGGCGGTGGGGGTTGGAGCCGCAGGTCCGCCCGGTTGGCCCACGATGAGCCTCACGCCCGGGGAAGCCTCTTGGGCTTTTGCGCTGTAAGCAACGGCGGCCAGAGAAGCGATCGCCACGCAGGTAACGCGGGCCAGCGTTCCTGCCCGTGGCCAGTTCTGCGCGGTCAACTCAGGCTGCGCGAAACCAGACGAAATCTCGATACCGGGAAGGCCCAACGACGCAACAAGGTGCTTCATATACACAAGCGTACCCGGCTTGGGTAGCGTGGGTTGAACGAGGGCAGGCGCAAACGATTGCCATCGCGATTTGCCGGGGCGTATGCGACCCGCCACGGCTTACGCGGTTTGCCAAGGCCCGCGCGATTCACTAAGGCCTCTTGCTCGCCGCCCCCTGCTACCCACCATAACTCAACCGGCTCCGCCCCGAGCAAGGGGAACGCGCCTCGCAAAGTTCAAGGTAACTGCAACGCAGTCGATCAAACGTAATTAAACAGCCCTCTCGCCGAGCCAGCGTCGATCCATCGAGCAGTTGCTCGTGCGATAATCTCACTACGCATAATCCACTTTGAGTCTTACTCGCTTAC
>Ga0105046_10004318_pt1 | contig 22606 bp, 28 predicted proteins | sample MAT03_FD_78385 | JGI IMG/M metagenome (GOLD analysis project Ga0105046, IMG submission 78385) | Freshwater microbial communities from Lake Fryxell liftoff mats and glacier meltwater in Antarctica - MAT-03 (megahit assembly) | ecosystem: Environmental > Aquatic > Freshwater > Ice > Liftoff...
AGAAGGTCGCGTTGGTGAAGCCCCGCTTCGGGATGCGGCGGTGGAGCATCGTCTGGCCGCCGACGAACAGCGGATTCGGCTTGGCCGAACCCGCGCTCGCGAACTGCCCTTTGTGCCCGCGGCTACCGGTTTTGCCGTGCCCGGAGCCGACGCCCCGACCGACGCGCTTCTTGAGTTTGCGTTTGTGGAGGCCATCCGAGAGTGTCGTCAGGTCCATTAGAGTTGCACTCCCCGGAGGTTGGCAACCATCTCGCGGGTGCGGAGTTGCTTCAGTCCGTTGATGGTGGCTTTCACGAGGTTGATCGGGTTCGTGCTGCCGTGGGTCTTGGTCAGGATGTTTTCGATCCCGGCGGCTTGGAGCACTTCGCGGACACCGGGGCCGGCTTTGACACCCGTACCGGGGCCAGCGGGCACCAGAATCACCCGGCTCGCGCCGAACTTACCGATCACGCGGTGCGGGATCGTCTTGTCTTTCAGTTGGAGCTTCTTGGCCCGCTTGGCCATTTGCTCCCCTTCTTTGATCGCCTTTTCGACGGCCGGGGGCACTTCGTTCGCCTTGGCGTAGCCGAAAGAAACCTTGCCGAGCTTATCGCCGACGACCACGAGGGCGTTGAAGCTGAACCGGCGACCGCCCTTGACCACGCACGCGCTGCGGCGGATCTTCACGAGGTAATCGACCATTCCTTGTTCGCGCGAATCGCGGTCGTCGCCCCGGCCGCTGCCGCCGCGCCCACCGCCGCTGCCCCCGCGGCCACCGCCACCACCGCCGCCTTGTTCATTCGCCATGATCGACCCCAGTGCTATGAATCTATCGGACGCGCCGGCCCGTTATTCTCGTTTCAACCCTGTTGCTTATCGGCCTTCTCAGCCTTGTCGGCCTTCTTGTCTTTCTTCGTGGGCGCCGCCGGGGCGGCTTCTTTGGCGACCTTCGGCGCGGCATCGACCAAGCCGGTGCAGACCAAGCCGGCTTCGGTGGCGGCGCGGGCCAAGGCTTTCACGCGGCCGTGGAACCGGTAGTTGCCCCGGTCGAACGCGGCTTGAGAAATCCCTTTGGCCTTGGCCTTCTCGGCGAGCTTTTGGCCAACGAGGGTCGCCGCGGCGACGTTGCCGCCCTTCGTGGCCTTGTCGCCCTTATCGCTGGTCGAAGCGGCGGCGAGGGTCACCATGTTTTCGTCGTCGATCAGCTGGGCGTAAATGTGCAGGTTGCTGCGGAAGACCGACAGCCGCGGTTTGCTGGCCGTGCCGCGGATAGCCTTGCGCACGCGGTATTTCCGCCGCTGGCCCTGTATCGCTTTGAGTTTATTGGCGTCCATAGTTCCGTTCCGAGTTCCGAGTTCCAAGTTCCGAGATTGACGGGAACCGAATTACTTGCTGGCGGCGAAGGACTTGCCTTCCTTGCGGCGGACGACTTCGTTTTCGTAGCGGACGCCCTTGCCCTTGTAAGGCTCCGGCTTCTTGCTGGCCCGGATTTCCGCGGCGAACTGGCCGACGCGCTGTTTGTCCGACCCGGTGACGAGGATCGTCGTCGGGTCGGGCACGGCGACCGTGATCCCTTCCGGCGGCGTATGCAAAATGCGGTTGGCGAAGCCGACGGTCAGTTCGACCGCTTTGCCCTTCATGGCGGCTTGGTAACCGACGCCTTCGATCTTGAGCCGCTTCGTGTAGCCCGTCGTTACGCCGACGACCATGTTGTTCACGAGGGCCCGCGTCAGGCCGTGCAAAGCCCGGTTTTGGCGGTCGTCGTTCGGGCGCTCGACCAGAATCTGATTCGCGTCCACCTTCAGCTTCATTGCCGGGTGGTGCGTGAATTCCAGCTTGGCGCCTTTGGGGCCTTCGACTTTGATAGTCGTGCCCGCGAGGTTCACCTTTACGCCCGCCGGGAGCACGATGGGCTGTTTGCCGATACGAGACATCGTTCGATCCTCTGTTCCAAATTCCGGAGCCGCGTTCGGCGGCTCGGGGGTCAACTTGGAACGTAAAACATTGAAACTTTAAACTCAGTCCGATCACCAGACCGTGCAGAGCACTTCCCCACCGACTTTGGCTTTGCGGGCTTGGCGATCGCTCATGACGCCCCGGCTGGTGCTGATGATGGCGATGCCCAAGCCGTCGAGCACGCGGCGGATTTCGGTGTAGCTCTGGTAAACGCGCCGGCCCGGCTTCGAATAGCGGTCGATCTTGCGGATCACGCGCTCGCCGTCGGGGCCGTACTTCAAGAACACTTGCAAGGTCACGTGGGCTTGGCCGAGGTCGTCGGTCTCGACGAATTCCTTGCCGCTGTCGCCCTCGGCGTATTTGCCGGTGCGGTAACCCGCGACGAAGCCTTCGTCGACGAGCACCTTGGCGATGGCCACTTTCAGTTTGGTCGCGGGCATATCGACGAACGGGCGCTCGACGTTGCTCGCGTTGCGAATCCGGGTCAGCATGTCGGCGACGGGATCGGTCATCATAGCTTGAGTTCCAAGTTCCGAGTTCCAAGTTCCGAGTTCAAAACAGATCCGGAGCTGCGACAAGTCTTTCAACTTGGAACTCGGAACCCGGAACTCGGAACGAAATAGTTACCATGACGCCTTGCGGACACCGGGGATCAGGCCGTCGCTGGCCATGTCGCGGAAGATAATCCGGCAGACCCCGAACTTGCGGAGCACGGCCCGCGGACGACCCGTCAGGGTGCAGCGGTTGCGGATGCGGATCAAGTCGCGCGGGCGCATGACCTTGGTCTTGTCTCGCTGTTCTTCGGGTTTGGCCATCTCGAGCTTGTGAGCCGCGAGCGAAGCCATTTGCTTGCGAAAACGAGCCATTTTGGCGTCGGTTGACATCCATCGACCTCGGAGATATTGATCGTTCGGGTTTTTCAACCGCCGCGGCGTTCCGGCTCGGGCGGTGGTTATCACCGTGAGCAGGCCGTTCCGCTGGAATCTACTACTGTATCGAACCGGGCCAGCAACGTCGCGGTCAGTAACTCTTCAATTCCGAAATCCCAAATCCGCAATCGAACTACTCCCGGAACGGCATGCCGAACAGCTTCAGCATCAGGCGGGCTTCTTCGTCGTTCAGCGCGGTCGTGCAGATGGTGATGTCCATGCCCTGCGTGAAGTGGACTTTATCCGGATCGATTTCGGGGAACACGAGTTGTTCCGAGAGACCCATACTGTAGTTGCCGTTGCCGTCGAACGACTTCGGATTCAACCCGCGGAAGTCGCGGATGCGGGGGAGAGCGAGGTTGATCAGGCGGTCGAGGAATTCGTACATCCGCTTGCCGCGGAGCGTCACCCGGCAACCGATTTCGTAGCCCTGCCGGAGGCGGAAGGTGCTGATGGCGACCTTGGCCTTCGTCACTTGGCACTTCTGCCCCGCGATCAGCGTGAGCTGGTCGGCGGCTTCAGTCATTCGGTTCTTGTCTTGGAGCGCTTTGCCGACGCCCATGTTAAGGCAGACCTTCGAGAGCTTCGGCAAGCTATGCTTGTTCGTGCGCCCGAGTTTCTCCACGAGCACCGGCTCGATTTCTTTCGTGTACTTATCCAGCAAGCGGGCCATGTTCGATCTTCCTAGTGCGACCTAATTCCCACCCATTACCGACGGGCGAGGTCCGGGCCAAATGATTGCGGATATCGGATTCGAGATCTCGGGTTGCGGAATTGAAATACTCGTTTCAATTCCCCAATCCACAATCCCAATTACGCAATATTACTTCGCGTACTTGGGGTTCGCCTTGGCGATCTGGCGGATCGTGGCTCCGCTCTTCTTGGCGTACAGTTCTTTCGTGCCGTCGGCCGTGAAACGGATGCCGACGCGCGTCGGCGTATTCGTTTGCGGGTCGATGAGTGCGACGTTCGAAATCGCCACCGGCATTTCCTTCGACAAGCGCCCGCCTTGCGGGTTGCGCTTGGAGGGCTTCAAGTGGCGGTACACTTTATTGATGCCCTCGACGAGGACTTTGCCGTCCTCGCGGAGGATGCGCAGCACTTTGCCGCGCTTGCCTTTGTCGTCGCCGGCGAGGATCGCCACGGTATCGTCTTTGCGAATGAACATTGTCGGAACCCGTTATTCGTTATTCGTTAATCGGCGGAACCGTGACCGCCGGGTGCATCGTTGACGTCCATCGAATGACGAAGGACGAATAACGAATGAATCTTTCAGACGACTTCGGCGGCCAAGCTGATGATCTTGTTGAACTTCGCCCGCAGTTCGCGGGGAACCGCGCCGAAGATGCGCGTGCCGCGGGGGTTGTTGTCGTTGTCGAGAAGCACGAGGGCGTTGCTGTCGAAGCGGACGTAACTGCCGTCTTCCCGGCGGGTGGCGATCTTCGTGCGGACGATCACACCTTTGATCACGTCGCCGTTCTTCACATCGCCGCCCGGCAGCGACTTGCGGACGCTGGCGCGGATCACGTCGCCCAAGTAGGCCACGCGGCGCTTCGTGCCGCCGAGCACCTGAATGCACATGACTTCTTTGGCGCCCGTGTTGTCGGCCACGTCGAGGTATGTGTACATCTGAATCATGAGTCGATCCTAAAAGACGGCCTGCGTCCGGCCTATTTATTTACTGGTCGGGGCTTCGGTCGGCAACTGGCTCCCGGCGACGGCGCCTTCGAGGTTGGCGACGGTGCGGCTCGGGGCCTTCGTCAAAATCTTCACCAGCGTCCAGCGCTTGTTCTTCGACAGCGGCCGCGATTCGCGGATCTCGACGGTGTCGCCCAAGTGGGAATCGTTGGTTTCGTCGTGCGTATAGCAGACGGTCCGCTTCTTGATGAACTTGCCGTACTTCGCGTGGCGCACGAGGCGCTGCACTTCGACGCGGCGCGTCTTGTTCATCTTGTCGCCCGTCACGATGCCTTGGACGAGCCGGCCGTTCGAGGCCGGGGTTTCGGTCGCCGGTGCTGCGCTGGTGTCCGCCATTACTTCCCGCTCCCCTTCTGGGCCGCTCGTTCGGATTGAATCGTTTCGAGGCGGACGATGGCCCGCTTGAACCGGCGTTTGCCGGGCATTTCGATCTTGGCTTGCAGCGTCGCCAGTTGGGCCGCGAGGTCGGCGTCGCCGATCTTCCCGAGTGCGACCAGTTGCCGTTGGCGCTGCAAGGTCTTGATGCGCGCGATATCGTGCTTGGCCTTCTTGATCTCGCTCGGGGTTTCGAGGCGATCCGTCGCCGATTGAAACCGGAGCTGGAACAAGTGCTTTTCGGTCTCGATCAACGAGAGCGCGAGCTGGTCGTCGCTCATGTTGCGGAGGTCGCTGGCTTTCATAACGGTCATCCACTCCGGCGAGCCGACCGCGTCAGCGGTCGGGGTTTCAAAAAATCATACGTTCGGGCGACGGCTGACGAACCGGCACTTGAAGGGCATCTTGTAGGCCACGCGGGCCAAGGCGTCCTTCGCGGCCGCTTCCGGCAGGCCGCCGATTTCGAACATCACCGTGCCGGCCTTCACGACGGCGGCCCAGTATTCCGGCTCGCCCTTGCCTTTACCCATCCGCGTTTCGGCGGGGATCGAGGTCACGGACTTATGCGGGAAGACGCGGATGTAGTACCGGCCTTCGCCGGACACGAACCGCGTCATCGTGATCCGCCCGGCTTCGATCGCCTCCGCCGAGAGCCAACCCCCTTCGAGGGATTGCAGGCCGTATTCGCCGTAGGCGACGTAGTTGCCCCGGTGGGCCAAGCCCTTGATGGCGCCGTGGTACTTGGCCTTCGCCGCCTTGCCGCGGATCACTTGGCGTTGGTTCTTGCGGAACTTCACGCGCTTGGGCATCAACGCCATCGAAACACTCCCACTCGGATTCCGACTCTGTTATTCCGCACTCCGCACTCCGAATTCCGCACTGCCGTTAGCCGCGGCGACGGCGCTGCGGGCGTTTCTGGCCGCCGGCTCCGGCGTCGGTCGTGTCGTTGATTTCGCCGGTCACGAAGTCGCCGTTGTTCACCCAGCACTTGATGCCGATGTTCCCTTGGGGCGTCGAGGCTTCGCTGAAGCCGTAATCGACCTTCGCCCGCAGGGTCGAAAGCGGGATGCTCCCTTCCATGCTCTTTTCACAACGGGCCATTTCCGCCCCGCCGAGCCGGCCGGACAGTTGGAGCTTGATGCCTTTGGCCCCGCCTTCCATCGCCCGCTGCATGGCGGTCTTCATGGTGCGGCGGAAGCTCGAGCGCTTCTCCAGTTGCTCCGCGATATCTTCGGCGATGATCTGGGCGTCGATTTCCGGCCGCGTCACTTCGATCGTCTTGACTTCGATGTGCCGGCGGGTCAGCTTCTCGAGGGCCTTGGTCAGCTTGTCGATCTTCTCGCCTTTTTTGCCGATGATCGCCCCGACCCGGCTGCTGTAGACCATGACGCTGACGCGTTCGCGGGTGCGTTCGATGCGGATCTTGGCGATGGCCGGGCGCTGTTCCTTGCGGTCCTTGGTCTTCGTGAGGTACGCCGAGATGAACTTCCGGATCCGGAAGTCCTCGATCAGCAACTCCGAGAAGTCGCGCTTGTTCGCGTACCACGCACTGGCCCAGTCGGTCATAATGCCGACGCGGAAGCCGGTGGGGCGGACTTTCTGACCCATAGCCGATGCCCTTTATCCTGCGATCTCGGGTGACACATCGGGCGGTTCGGCTCTCGCGAGCCCCGGCCGCCCGGCCGGTGTTGGTTCGTTAAGCCGGGGTCGCCGGAGCTGCGGTCGGGACCGGTTCGGTAACCGGGGCCGCACCCAGGGCCGGGGCATCGACGACCGTCGGCACGGGCAATGGCAGCGCCGGTTCGTCGGTCGTCATTTCGGGCAGGCCTTCCTCGGCATTCGGGTCGGTCAGGCCCACGATGATGTGGGCCAAACGGCGCTTGATGCCGAAGGCCGTGCCGCGGGCGCGGGGTTGAATCCGCTTGAACATCGGAGCCCCGTCGATGCGGCAATCGGTGACCACGAGGTCTTCGAGATTGCGGCAACCGAGGTCTTCGGCGTTGCCGACGGCGCTCTTCACCACGGCTTCGATGAGCCGGGCGCCGCGGTTCGGAAGGAACTTCAAAGCCTCGATGGCGTCGTCGATATTCATGCCCCGGACCATCTGCGCGATGGGCCGCATCTTGCGGGGGGCAACGTCGGCGAAGCGGTGTTTGGCTACATAAATCATGGCAGTCGCCGGTAGGTTCGTGGACGCGTGTCGGTCGTTACGGGTTTACTTCGCCCCGGCGGCGGCTTTCGCCTTGCCGGCGGTGTGGCCTCGGAAGGTCCGCGTCGGGGAGAATTCGCCGAGCTTGTGCCCGACCATTTCTTCGGTGACGTAAACCTTCACGAAGGTCTTGCCGTTGTGAACGAGGAACGTGGAGGCCACGAACTCGGGCACGATGGTGCAATCGCGCGACCACGTTTTGTGGGCTTCTTTCTTGCCCAGTTTCTCGACTTTGGCGAACAGCCGCATGTCGACGTACGGGCCTTTTTTCAGCGACCGACTCATGCTGCGCTCCAGTGCGGAGTGCGGAGTGGCGAGTGCGGAATATCAAACCCGCCATCCCCGACGCCGACTTCGCAAATTCAATGTCTCCGTTTTTACACGCCGAATTCCGCACTCCGCAATTCCGACTTAGCCATTGTGTTGCTGGAATCGGCCGGCCGGGCGACGCCGGACGATCGACGAATTCGATGGCTTCTTCTTGCTGCGCGTCTTGCCGCCTTTGGCGTTGACACCGGTCGGGCCGCACGGGTGGCCACCGCCCTTGCTGCGACCTTCGCCCCCGCCGAGCGGGTGGTCGGTCGGGTTCATCGCCATGCCTCGGTTGTGCGGCTTGCGGCCCATCCATCGCTTGCGCCCGGCTTTGCCGAGGCTCACGTTCATGTGGTCCGGGTTCGACACCGAGCCGATGGTCGCCCGGCACTTGGCCGAAATCCGCCGGACTTCGCCGCTCGGCAACGTGATGAGCGCCCACTCTTTTTCGCGGTTCATCAAGGTCGCCGAGCAACCGGCGGAGCGACAGATCTGACCGCCGCGGCCCGGGGTCATCTCGACGTTGTGAATCGTCAGGCCCAGCGGGATCTTCGACAGCGGCAAGCAGTTGCCGATGCGCGGTTCGGCCGCTTCACCGGAGTTCACTTTGTCGCCGGCTTTGAGGCCGTCCGGCGCGAGGATGTATTTCTTGGTCTGCACTTCGTCGGCGTACTGAACCAAGGCGACGCGGGCCGAGCGGCTCGGATCGTACTCGACCGTCAGCACGAGTGCTTCGATGCCGTCCATCTTTCGTTTGAAATCGACGATGCGCAGCATCTGTTTGTGACCGCCGCCGCGGAAGCGCGACGTGGTGATGCCTTGGTTGTTCCGACCGCCCTTTTTCTTGAGGCGCACGAGCAACGGCTTGTAGGGCGCGTTGACGTTCGGGTTCGTGCACTCGGCGAAATCCGATACCGAACCGCCCCGGCGGCCGGCGGATGTCGGGTTGTAGTTGCGAACGCCCATCGGATCACCCTCGTTAAAAACACGCGAACACGAACACCACTCCGACGGCTCACGCCGCCGGCTCGCCAATTAGAAGAAGTCGATCTTGTCGTTCGCGCTCAGCGTGACGATCGCCTTCTTCCAGTCGGACTGGACGCCCATCACTTGGCGGTAGCGGGCGTGTTTGCCTTTGCGGGTCTGCGTCCGGACTTTTTCCACCGTCACGTTGAAGAGTTCCGCCACGGCCGCCGCGATTTGGATCTTGTTGGCGAGCGGATTCACTTCGAACGTATACGCGTTGTATTTACTGCTCTGGTGCGTGCCCTTTTCGGTCACGAGCGGGCGGATCAGCACTTGGTGCGGACGCAACTCGATCCCGGCCGGGCCGTGGACGCACGGCTTGCGCGATTGCAAGCGACGGATGTAGCGTTTCGGTTTCGGTCGCGTCGTGGCCATCGCAAAATCCTCAACTTCGATTCTGGCGAGCCGGCCCGGTCACGGGTCGGAGTCTTGTGTCACTACTTCGCAGCTTCGACCGGCTTGCCTTTATCCCGCAGCAGTTGCAGTGCGCCGCGGGTCAGCAGCAATCGCTTTTGCTTCAACACCGTGTAGGCGTTGAACTCGGCGGCGGGCATCACCTTGACGCCCTCGATATTTCGGCCCGATTTGTACACGTTCGTGTCGTTCGTTTCCGTGCCGATTAACACCGTGGTGTCGAACAGCGAGACTTCCTTTTCGACGTTCTGCTCGACGCCGTCGGTCATCGTCTTCACGACTTTCTTGCCGACTTTGATCGCCTTGAGCACCGTCGCCATGTCTTTGGTCTTCGGCGAGGCCATCGTCAAGTCTTCGACGATGCAAGCTTCGCCGTCGGCGAACTTGCTGAGGATCGCCATGCGGGTCGCGGCCCGGACGGCCTTCTTCGGCAGGTGGTATTCGTAGTCGCGGGGCTTCGGCCCTTTGGCCGTACCACCGCCGACGCGTTTGTTGGTCCGCTTCGTCCCGGCGCGGGCGTTACCCGTGCCTTTCTGCTTGAAAATCTTCTTCGTGCTACCCGCCACCTGCCCGCGGCGGAGCGTGTGGTGCGTCCCGGCCCGTTGATTGGCCCGGAACATCAGCACCGCTTCGTGCAAGAGTTGCCGGCTGATTTTACCGCCGAACTCGGCCGGATCGATCTCGACCGAACCGACGACTTCCCCGGTCTTGCTGACCACGGGGATGCTGATCGTCTCGGTCAATTCGCGAACGAAGGCCTGCATCGAATTCGTGGGCATGGCTTCGGTTTCGGCCATCGCAATACCTCGCAGTCCCCACGGGCCGGTTCGCGGCGACGTGGGCACAATACCCGTCTGGGATTCACTTGGGGAACCGGCAATCGCCAGCCAAGCTTCCAGCGGTCAGGGCCGGTCACCTTGCGGTGAGCGGGTCTTTGTCGCCGGGGTGGGGAACTTGTGGAAAGTCCCTCGCACGCTGATTCGGCAGACCCGAAGCCCTGCAGTTCTGGTTCGGAAACACAACACCGGCCGGACTATTTTCAGCCCCACTCAGGCGGGCAAAATTACGATCAACCCTTCGAGCTGCCCATCACGCGGATCTTGATATCGATCCCCGGCGGCAGGCTCAAACCCTTGTTCAGGGCTTCGATCGTCTTGCCGGTCGGCTGCAAGATGTCGATCAACCGTTTATGCGTGCGGATTTCAAACTGTTCGCGGCTCTTCCGGTCGATGTGGGGCGACCGGAGCACCGTATAGCGTTCGATGCGGGTCGGCAGTGGGATCGGCCCGTGAACTTCGGCCCCGGTTCGCTGGGCGGTCTCCACGATCTCGGCCGCGGTGCGGTCGAGCACTTCGTGGTCATAGCCTTCCATGCGGATCCGGATTCGTTCGTTCGCAGCAGCCACAAGCAGCCTCCCGGCCCAAAATCACACGCGATTCCGCAACCCGACCGATTCGGGAACCCTTGAACATAAGGATTACCCCGAAGGCGTCAAGGGAATCTGCCCGAAAAAAGCGCCGGTATTGGATTTGGGTCGAAAAATCCGTAACTGTCGAAGCCGCGCCGTGTTATACCCATCAGCCCCACCACCCAGTTCGGAGATCGCCATGCTTCGCAAGTTGCTCCTCGCCGCCGCCTTTTGCGTCTGTTGCGCCGTCGCTACCTCATTCGCCGCGGACGAGAAGAAGCCCCCGGCCAAGGGCAAACTCGGCAACCTCGACAAGTCCAAGCTTTTCGAACAGATGGACGCCGACAAAGACAGCAAAGTCACCAAGGACGAGTTCAAGAAGTTCCGCGAAACGATGGCCGAGAAGATCAAAGACAAGATCCCCGGCGGCGCCGGCATGCTCGACAAAGTCTTCGACAGCCTGTTCGAAAAAGCCGACGCCGACAAGGACGGCATCATCACGAAGGACGAGTTCGAGAAATACCAACCCGCCGGGAACCTGGACCCCGAACAACTGAAGAAACTGAAAGAAAAGCTCGCCGAGAAGAAGAAGGGGTGAGGTTGGAGAGAAGCGATGAATGAACCGGAATAACGTGCCTGTGCGAGATCGCACAGGCATTCTGCATTTCGGGAGTTCACCGTGAGTGAAGACGACATCAGCCGATGACGGCGAATCGCAAGTTGACTACAACTATCACTCCGGATCCTCGCCATCGCCCGACCGGAGTGGCCCCGTGCTCGAACTGCTCGTCAATTTCGCGATCACCGTCGTCAAACGGGTGTTGGCCGTCTTCGGCTCGGGCCTCGTGCTCGGTCTGTCGCTGTTGCCGCTGTCGGCCCTGCTGTTGGCCTTCCCGGCCATCGCCCCGCAAGAATCGGTGCTCGCCGAGGCAGTCGGCCGGCAGAGTTGGTTCGTCCGGACGTTCCGCCGGTTCACGGCCGCATTCTCCGGGTTGATCATCCTGTTCGTGCTCCTCGCCTGTTCGGTGGAACTGGTGAGTCGGATGCCGCTAGGTGAACGCGGTTCTTTCGCGGTCGTCGCTCGGTTCTTCTTGCCCGCCCCCGGCAGTTTCATGGGCCAAAACGACATCGAGAAAGAAGCGGCGATCTCGAAGTTCCCGCCCGACGTGCAGACGTTCTTGAAGACGCCGCTGCACGAAAAGCTGCCCCCGGCGATGGTGCAGCACTGGCCGTTCGTGATCCTCGCCATCTACGGATTCGATGTGCTGCTGCTGCTGTTCATCGGCAAAGTGCCGCTGAGCTACAACCTCCGCAACGTCCGCGTGCGTTGGAAAACCAACGCCATGACCGCGGTGGCGTTCGCCGCCGTGATCTTCTTGCTGACGTTCCTACTCGCCTTCGTCAACGGCATGAACAGCCTCACCGAGAACACCGGCGTCCCCGGCAACGTCTTCGTGCTGTCGGACGGTTCGACGGACGAAATCTTCAGCAATCTCGGTTACGGGGATCTCGACAACGTCGAGCGCGAAGTCGCGGACCAAGACGAGAAAGGCAATAAGCTGAAGATCCCGGTGGCCATCCGCGAGATGGAAATCGGCGGCAAGACGCGGAAGTTGGCGAGCCGCGAGACCTTCTACAGCATCAACCAAGTGGTACCCAACACTGAGCCGCCCCGGCGGCGCTTCGTGCAGCTGCGCACTTTCGAGGATCCGCAAATCGCGGCGGAGGTCCACAACGTCACGCTGTACAACGGCGGCCGTTGGTTCGGCGTCAACGGGGTCGAACCCGATCCGCGCGACCCGGACAAGAAACGTACCGTCGTGCAGTGCGTCCTCGGCGAAGGCATCGCCGCGACGCTCGGGCCCGACTACGGCAAGAAGCGCTTGGAAGTCGGCGACATCTTCGAACTCGGCGAGATGGATTGGCTCGTCACGGGGGTGATGAAGTCCGAGGGTTCGACCTTCGGCTCCGAGATTTGGGCCAAGCGATTCAGCTTGATCTACAAGCCCTTCGGCAAAGAAAAATACACGACGCTCGTGATGCGAACCGACGCCGATACCAAGCGGGCCTCGCGCGAGTTTGCCTATCACCTCAACAACCGCTACACGCAGCAGAAGCTCAAAGCGTTCTCGGAGCCCGACTATTACGCCGAACTCACGAAGACGAACAACACCTTCCTGGCGGCCATCGTCGTGGTCTGCGTCGTCATGGCCATCGGCGGCGTCTTCGGAATGATGACGACGATGTTCGCGACCATCGCGCAGCGTATCCGCGACATCGGCGTGCTGCGGTTGCTCGGTTTCAAACGCTGGCAGGTGACGGTGTCGTTCTTGCTGGAGTCGCTGGCCATCGCAGTCATCGGCGGGGCGGCGGGCTGCTTGCTGGCGTGGATCTTCGCCGACGGGCGCGCTTCGACGAGTACACTGTCCGGAGGAGGGGGCGGCCCCGGCGGCAAGAGCGTGGCTCTGACGATCACGGTCGATGCGCAGGTCATCGCGATGGGGATGCTCTTCACGCTCGTGATGGGCCGGCTCGGCGGATTGGTCCCGGCGCTCAGCGCGATGCGGATCAAGATTCTGGATTCGCTGCGTTAATCGATGGTGAAAAGCTCCGCCACCGGGCATTGGAACCCGGGAAAAAGTTCCGGGATTTCCAGCGCCATCGACGATGTGAATTTCAGCACGAGTCCATCGGCGTGGAACAGCAATACGACTTCGGCCCGCGGGTAGATCACGGCGACGACCCGCGTCCCGGCCGCGAGGTACTCTTCGACCTTCTCTTGGATTTCGCATCCGCCATCATTGGGCGACACGACTTCGACGGCGAAATCCGGGGCGAGGTGGAAATATCCTTCAGGCACTTTGCCGTCGGGCAATCGCGCTGCCGCGACGAACGAGGCATCGGGAAAGCGGAGCCGACGCTGGTTGTTGGGCCAGAGTATGTAGCCGGTATCCGAGCTGCAGCAAGCGCCCAATCGCCGACCTCGCAGATACTGGCCAATCAATGCTAGCCAGTTTGCGATGATCAATCCGGATTTGGCGCCCATCGGTCGCTCCACGAGAACGCCATCCAACAACTCGGTGTGATCCCGATCGGGATGGCGCGAGAATTCCTCGATGGTCATCAGCGGCTCGGCGAGCGCGGTCGTCATGGATCGATCCTCCTGTCTGGCATTCTACCCGACCCATGCCGCGTCAACGCCGGCGTACTTCACCAGTTCGGTCGGCGCGAACCATAGGGCGATTTCGATGGCGGCGTTTTCCGCGCTGTCGCTGCCGTGGACGAGGTTGTTCTGCACGCTGATGGCGAAGTCGCCGCGGATAGTGCCGGGCGGCGATTTGGCGCCGTCGGTCAGGCCCATGAGATGCCGGCAGACGGCGATCGCTTCGCGGCCTTCGAGCACGAGCGCCACCGTCGGTCCGCTCGTCAAGAAGGCCAGCAGCGATTCGTAAAAGGGTTTGCCTTTGTGCACGGCGTAGTGCTTTTCGGCGAGTTCGCGCGTGCACTGCACGAGTTTCAATCCGGCGAGGCGGAGGCCTTTGCGCTCGAAGCGGGCGACGATGTCGCCGATCAACCGGCGCTGCACGGCGTCCGGCTTCAGGAGGATGAGAGTCTGCTGCATGGCGGGCGATCCCAGATGAAGTTACTGCGGCGGGTAGATTCATCGTGCGAAGGCGACCGCGATTCGTCAATCGGCAATGCCGCGGGGCGACCCGCGCCGACAATTTCCCGCGATCCCTTCCATTCGCGCGGCGGGCGGGCTATCGTAAGGCAAATCCTGAGATCGCTCGCGGCCCCACCTTCGTGACCCATGCTGTATCGTCCTTTCCGCAACGATGATCCGCCCGCGCTGGTGGAAGTGTGGAACGAGTCGCTCACGGGCCGGGGCGCCTACCCGCTCCGCCTGGCCGGCTTGATCGACCGTTGGATCCTCAGCAAACCCTATTTCGACCGTGAGGGGTTGATCCTCGCCGTCGAACCCGAGACGAAAAAAGTCGCCGGGTTCGTCCTCGCGGGCTTCGGCCCGAACGAGGAGCGCACCGCCCTCGACCATTCCGGCGGCGTCATCTGCTGCGTCGTCGTGCGACCGGAGTTCCGCAAGCGCGGTATCGGCCGGGAACTCGTCCGCCGTGGAGAAGCGTACCTGCGCGAACGCGGATCGAACGTCATCGTCTTCGGCTCGCAGCGCCCGTTCAATCCGTTTCTCTTCGGCCTGTACGGCGGCGCCAATTCCCCCGGCATCCTCGACAGCGAAACCGATGCCGAGCCGTTTTTGAACAAAGTCGGGTACGAAAAGGGCGAAGCGCACATCACGTTCCAACGCCGGCTCGATCTGCCGATCCACGTCGCCGATGCCCGCTTCGCCGGACTGCGGCGGCGCTACGACATCCAGATGATCCGGCCGACGGTCAGCAGCTCGTGGTGGGAAGAGTGCATCTGGGGCCTGCTCGATCCGATCGAGTTCCGCATCGTCGACAAAATGACGGGCCAGCCTGCCGGGCGGGCCGTGCACTGGGACTTGGAAGGCTACAGTTGGAAGTGGAACATGCCCGCAGCCGGGCTGTTCGACGTGGAAATCCGGGCTCACCTCCGCAAGCAAGGACTGGCGAAGTTCTTGCTCGCCAGCATCCTGAAACTGTTGCAGGATCAATTCTTCGCCATGGCCGAACTGCAAGTCTGGGCCGACGACCCAGCCGGCGTCGGCATCTGCCAATCGCTGGGTTTCGAACAAGTCGACATCGGTTACCGCTACCGGGCCATCGCCGATCGACCACCGCTGCCTCTTCCGGCGGAACTTCCCGAATAACTCCCCCAACCCGAACGCTTCGGCTCGCTCCCCCGGATTTCCCACATCTTCCGGACAACGGTGATAGGCACGGGTCCTGCGACGGGTTAGACTCCTTCCATTCTCTCCCGCGCCTCGCCCCGCCGTCCGCCATGATCGCCCCGGCCCGGTTCACCGACGCCCCCGCACCGGATCGCACGATCCGGGTGTTGCTCGTGGACGACCAAGCCTTCGTCGGCGAGTCGGTTCGACGGATGCTCCTCGACGACCCCGCCATCGAATTCCACTTCTGCCAAGATCCGGCCCAAGCGATCCCGACGGCGAACCGCATCCGGCCGACGGTGATCCTGCAAGATCTCGTCATGCCGGAGGTTGACGGGTTGCTGCTGGTGAAGTTTTACCGCGTGAACCCCGGCACCCGCGACACGCCGATGGTGGTGCTGTCGAGCAAAGAAGAACCGCTGGTGAAGGCGAAGGCCTTCGCGCTCGGCGCCAACGACTACCTCGTCAAGCTGCCGGACAAGATCGAACTGATCGCCCGCATCCGCTACCATTCGCAGGCCTACCGCAACCTCGTCGAACGCAACGACGCTTATGCCCAGCTCGCCGAGAGCCAATTGCAACTCGCGGGGGAATTGAACCGCGCCGCCAAGTACGTCGAGTCGCTGCTGCCGCCGCCGCTGATGGGGGACGTGGCCATCGGCTGGCGCTTCGTGCCGAACGCCTCGCTCGGCGGCGACATCTTCGGCTTCCACTGGCATGACCCGGATCACTTGGTGATCTACTTGCTCGATGTCAGTGGGCACGGTATCGGCTCGGCGCTGCTGGCGGTCTCGGCGGCCAATATGATCTCGAACCGCTCGCTCGCCGACACCGACTTCCTCGACCCCATCCAAGTGATGAGCCGGCTGAACGACGTCTTCCAGATGGATCGCCAAGACGGCAAATACTTCACGATCTTCTACGCGGTCTACGTGAAATCGACCCGGGTGTTGAAGCATTGCAACGCCGCGCACCCGGCGGCGCTGCTCTACACCGACGCGGGCCTCCAGCAGTTCGAGTCGATGAACCCTTGGATCGGCTTGATGCCCCCCGGCTATCCGTTCGAAGGGGGTGAAGCGATTCTCGAAACGGCCGCCCGGCTGCTCGTTTTCAGCGACGGCGCCTTCGAGATCGAGAAGGCCGACGACGCCATGTGGACATGGGAAGAATTTTTGGACTATCTCGCGCCGCAGGCCGACAACCCGGACTTGATGGACGAGCTGTATAGCCGCTTGAAGGAACTGCGCGGCGTGGACGTGCTCACGGACGACCTGTCGATCCTCGACATTCGCTTCAGTTGACAACGAGGCACCGATGCTCCGGCTCTCCGATTACCGAATCCAAACGCGGCTCTACGCGCTGCTGCTCTTCAGTTGCGTCGGCTTGGGCGCCGTGCTCGCGCTCGCCATCTACGAGATGCACCAATATCGCGTGAGTGGGCCCGTGTATCAAAAGATCGGGATCTACAACGACGTCAATTTGGAGATCGCGCCGCCGACGCTCTCGGCGGGGCAAGCCTACTTGGTGCTCCAAGAACTGGAGACGGAGACCGACCCCGCGGAGCAACGCAAGCTCCGGGATCGCTTCGCCGATCTGGAGTCGCTCTTCGAAAAACGACACGCGGAATTCGACACCAAGTTGCCCGAAGGCGAACTGAAAAAGCAGTTGACGCAGATCCTCCGCCCCGGTGGGCAAGAGATTTTCCGCATCGCCAAAGAGGAATTCCTGCCGCTGATCGGCCGCAAGGAAGATCAGGCGAAAGCGCGCGAAGTCCTCGGCCAACGGATCCGCCCGAAGTTCCGCAAGCACCGCGCGGCGGTCGATGACTTCTGCGACGCCACCGACAAGGCGACGCGCCAGATCGAGGCCGACGCCGCCACCGATAGCGGCTTATGGATGAACGCGATGATCGTCCTCAGCGTCGTTTCGATTTCGCTGCTCGCGCTCTTCGGCACGGCACTGGCGCGCGGGATCGTCCGATCGACGAACACGCTCATCGCGCGGGTCGAAGAAATGGCCGGCGGCGCCAGCGACCTCACGGCGCGCATCCCCATCGAAACGAAAGACGAACTCGGCCAACTCGGCACCGGCATCAACCACCTCATTTATAAGATCCAAAGCGTCGTGAGCAAAGTGCGCGAGTCGAGCATCCAAGTGCTGGCCACGGCGTCGCAAATTTCGGCGACCGCCCAGCAGCAGCAGGGGACAGTGGCGGGGTTGAACTCGTCCGGCACGCAAATCGCCGCCGCCGTGCGCGAGATCTCGCAGACCGGCCGGGAACTGTCCACGACGATGGACGACGTGCACGAACGGGCGCACCATACGTCGACGTTGGCTGTCGCCGGGCGCGAACGCCTCGTGGCGATGGAACAAACGATGGGGCAACTCGTCGAATCGACGGCGTCGATTTCGGCGAAACTCGCCACTATTCGCGAGAAGGCCGACACCATCAACATGGTCGTCGTCACGATCACCAAAGTCGCGGATCAAACGAATCTCCTGTCGATCAACGCGGCCATCGAAGCGGAGAAGGCCGGGGAGTTCGGCCGCGGCTTCTTGGTCGTCGCGCGGGAAATCCGCCGGCTCGCCGACCAGACCGCCGTGGCGACCCTCGACATCGAAAGCATGGTGCGACTGATGCAAGACGCCGTCGCCTCCGGCGTGATGCAGATGGACAAATTCAGCGACCAAGTGCGCTCGAGCGTCGGCCGCGTCGCCGAGATCAACGGCCAGACGGGGCAGATCATCACCGAGGTGTCCGGCCTCGACGAGCGCTTCCGCTTCGTCAACGAAGGCATGCGCAACCAGACCATCGGCGCCGAACAGATCGATGAAGCCATGGGGGCGATGGCCGGGAACATCCGCCTCACAGCGGCGGCCCTCGACGAATTCAACCGCGCCACGGCCCACTTGCGCAGTTCCATCGAACAACTGAACTCCGAGATCGCGTCCTTCAAGGTGTGACGGTCGCCATGCTCGTCCTCACGTTTCAAATCGGGCAAGAGCGGATCGGTCTGGATATTCAGACCGTCCGCGAAGTCGTGCCGCAAGTGAGGTTGAAGCCCCTCAGTGGCGGCCCGCCGTGGCTCGCCGGCGTGTTCGTCTTCCGCGGCATGGTCGTTCCGGTCATCGACCTGCACGACCTGACCGGGCAGGGGCCGTGCCCGCAACACCTCAGCAGCCGAATTATCTTGATCCCGCAGACCGACCCGAACACCGGCTTCGAACGGCTTCTCGGCTTATTGACGAGCCAAGTCTCCGAGTTGCGCACGCTCGGCTCCGGTTTCTCGACGATCACGCAGGCCCTGACGCCCGGCGGCATCGGCCTCGGCATGATCATCGCGGACGACCAAGGCATCTTGCGCCTGCTCGACCCGGACAAGTTGCTGCCGCCGGCCGACCGCGAGCGACTCTGGTACCCGCCGCCGGAGGTGCTGCGATGAGCCTCACCCGCATCCGGGAGTTGATTATGGCGCGCACGGGCTTGCAGCCCGATTCACTCGGCGCCACCGCGGTGCCGAACGCCGTCGACGAGCGTTTGCGGGTGTCGAATACCGACGGGTTCGACGCCTACGCCGCGCGCCTGGCCCGCGATCCGCTGGAATTTCAGGCGTTGATCGACGCCATCATCGTGCCGGAAACTTGGTTCTTCCGGGGCGGGAAGATTTACGACGCGCTGGTGAAGCACGTCCAATCGAAGCTCGCGGGGAACCCGGTGCGCCCCGTCCGCATCCTCAGCCTGCCCTGCAGCACCGGCGAAGAACCGTATTCGATCGCGGTGGCGTTCACCGACAACGGGTTGTCACCGGCGCATTGGAGCATCGACGCGATCGACTTGTGCAGCGTGTCGATCGCGGTGGCGCAGGGCGGCCGCTACCGCGATTTCTCCTTCCGCGAAACCCCGGCCGAACTCCGTTCCCGCCATTTCGCACCCGTCGGTGAGTTAAGCGAATTGCACGCGTCGATCCGCGGCCGCGTCCGGTTCCGCGTCGGCAATCTGTTCGATCCCGCGTCGCTGATATCCGACGGCGGGCGCTACGACGTCATCCTCTGCCGGAACTTGATGATCTACCTCACGCCCGCGGCGCGGCTGATGGCGCTGGAGACCCTCGACCGCCTGCTCGCGGTCGAGGGCCTTCTCGCCGTCGGGCATGCCGAAGCGGGGAATCTCCACGGTTCGCAGTTCGAATCCGTCGGCCCGGACGGCTGCTTTCTTTTCCAGAGGAAGTCGATGGCCGAGCCGAAGTCGGAATTGATGGCCCGCCCCGGCCCCGCTTCGGGCGGCGTCCGGCCGACCTCGGCCGCGCCGGCGAGCGGTGGCCCGAGACCCCCCGTCAGCGGCGGCCGAGTGCCGCCGAGTCTGGCGAAAGCCAAACGCGACGCCGACGCCGGCCGATTGACCGAGGCGCTCGCGGAATGCCAAGGATTGGTCGCCATCGCCCCCACGGCCGAAGCTTACTGTTTGCTCGGGGTCGTGTACGGGGCTGGCGGCAAACTGGACCAAGCGTTCGACGCCTTCCGCAAAGCGCTCTACCTCGACCCGCACCACCGCGACGCGCTCACGCACGGCTTGCTACTGGCGGAAGCGAAGCGCGACACCGATCAAGCGGCCATGTACCGGGCCCGGCTCGAACGCTTGGGGGCGAACCCATGATCCCATTGCCCGCGTTGGCCGGCCCACCCGCCGGGACCCCTTCCGATTGCTGGAACCACATCGGTGTGCGCGGCGACCGCAGCTGCCCGCTGTTGCCCCCCGTGGTGCACTGCCAAAACTGCGCCGTCTTCTCCGCGGCAGGCCGGCGCTTTTTGAATGCGCCGTCGCCGCCCGGCTACCTCGATGAATGGACCGAGCGACTCGCCCAGCCAATCGAAGACGAAGCCGCCGACCTCATCGGCCTGCTGATCTTCCGGTTGGCCGAGGAGTGGCTCGCCCTCCCGTTGCAGGCTTTGGCGGAGGTGACGGCCGCCAAAACCATCCACCGCGTGCCCCACCGGGCCGGGATTCTCGCGGGCCTCGTCAACATCCGCGGCGAACTCACGCTCTGCGCTCACCTTTGGAAAATCCTCGGGCTACCGGCCCCTTCCGCCGCGAAGTCGCCGGGCGCGGAACGAATGCTGGTGGTGCGCCGCGACTCGGAGCGCTGGGTACTCGGGGTCGATTCCATCGAGCGCGTCCACCGGCTCCCCCAAGCGGACATCGCGGCGGCGCCGGCGACAATCGGCCGGGCCGCCGGCCATCTCACGCGCGGGGTCTTCGCTTGGGAGAATCGCTCCGTAGGCCTGCTCGACGACGAGAGGCTCTTCGAGGCGCTGCGGGTGAAACTGCGATGAGCGACACCGGTGAAATCGATCCGATGATGGGATTGTTCCGCACCGAGGTGCGCGAACAACTGGCGATCTTGCGCCGCGATGGCGGCGAACGATCCGAATTGGTCCAAGCCGCGCACTCCATCCGCGGCGCGGCCCGCATCGTCGGGAAGTCCGCGTTGGCGGAGATCGCGGCCGAACTCGAGCTTCGACTGGGCAATCAGCCGGGCGGGGACTATTCCGCGATTCTCGATGCCATCGAACGCTCCGACGGCGAAGCGTCCCCACGGGCGCCGGAAGCGCCCGTTCCGGAATCGGTGCCGGACGCGCCGATCGCGGTCTTCGACATCGACGCGGGCCTGCTCGAACTCTTCCGCGAGGAAGTGCGCAGCCACGGCGCGACGCTGGCGCAGGGCCTGCTCGAACTCGAGCGCGACCCGTCGAATCCGCAGCGCATCGAACCGCTCATGCGGGCGGCGCACTCGCTCAAAGGCGCGGCCCGCATCGTCGGCGTCGATGACGCCGTCGAACTCGCCCACCACCTCGAAGACGCGTTCGTGAGCGCCGGCGCCGGCCGGTTGAAGTTGAACGCCGATGCCATCGACGCGATGTTGAAGGCGACCGACGTACTTGCGGCAATGGGTTCAGGCGACCTCGCGGATTGGGTGCGGAGCCGGGCCGCTGAGGCGCGGGCGCTGCGGGATGTCTGCGCCGCCATCGCGCGGGGGGAAATCGTCGCGGGGCGAGCCGACCGTGTCAACGGTCGGGGGACTGCGAAAATCATGGACCCACCGGACCTGAGCGACCACCCGTCCGTTGACACGGTCGGCTCGCCCGTCCCAACGGAACAAGTCGTCCGCGTCACGGCGCAGAGCCTGAATCGCCTGATGAACCTCGCCGGGGAATCGCTGGTTCAAGCCCGGTGGCTTCAGTTGTTCGCCGGGTCGCTGCTCGACCTCCGCAAGCACTACGACCGCCTCTCCGGGCAAATGGATCGCTTGGCGCAAGGTCTCATCGACGGCCAGCCGCTCGACATCCTGACAACGAATCTGCAACAAGCCCGCAAAGACGCGGCCCGCACGCGGCTCCTGCTGCTGAAGCGCGTCGGTGAATTCGAAGACCACGCCGGGCAGGCCGAAGATTTGAACAGCCGGCTCTACCGCGAAGTCATCGCCAGCCGGATGCGGCCCTTCTCCGACGGCGGCCAAGGCTTCCCGAGGTTGGTGCGCGACGCGGCCCGCACGCTCGGTAAATCGGTCCGATTCGACCTCATCGGCGCGAGCGCCGAAGTGGACCGCGATATCCTCGAGAAACTCGAAGCCCCGCTGACTCACTTACTCCGCAACGCCGTCGATCACGGTATCGAAACACCGGAAGTGCGCCGGGCCAACGGCAAGCCGGCGGAGGCGGTCATCGCTCTGGAAGCCCGGCACCGCAGCGGGATGCTCTCGATCACCGTGCGCGACGACGGGGCCGGGATCGACCTCGACCGCGTCCGCGCAAAAGTCCGCGAGCGCGCCCTCGCCCCGGTCAATCTCGTCGGCCGACTCACCGAGCGCGAACTGCTGGAATTCTTATTCCTGCCCGGATTCTCCACGGCGGGCGCCGTCACCGAACTCTCCGGTCGCGGGGTCGGGCTCGACGTCGTCCACGATACCCTCCGTCGCGTTGGCGGCACCGCCACCATCACCTCGGTCGCCGGGCAAGGGACGACCTTCCACCTGCTTCTGCCACTGACTCTATCGGTCGTGCGGGCGGTCCTCGTCGATATCGGCGGCGAGCCGTACGCGTTCCCCCACACGCGGGTCGATCGGCTCATCCGCATTCCCCGGCGCGACGTGCGCTCGCTCGAAAATTGCCAATTCGCCACCGTGGACGGGCAGAACATCGGCCTCGTCTTCGCGGCCCAATTGATGGATGTCGATGCGACCGTCGCCGGGAGCGACGACCTCTGCGTACTTTTGCTCGGGGATGCCACGGGGACGTACGGGTTGATCGTCGATGCGTTCCGGGGCGAGCAGGACCTCGTCGTCCGGCCGCTCGATCCGCGCTTGGGGAAGGTGCCGAACGTGAGTTCCGCGGCGATCCTCGACGACGGTGCGCCGGTGTTGATCGCGGATGTCGAAGACCTGCTGCGCTCGATGGATCAGTTCATTCAACTGGGC
>Ga0105046_10004319_pt1 | contig 22604 bp, 16 predicted proteins | sample MAT03_FD_78385 | JGI IMG/M metagenome (GOLD analysis project Ga0105046, IMG submission 78385) | Freshwater microbial communities from Lake Fryxell liftoff mats and glacier meltwater in Antarctica - MAT-03 (megahit assembly) | ecosystem: Environmental > Aquatic > Freshwater > Ice > Liftoff...
AAGCGCAGCGCGAACCAGCAGATCGCGATCATCGAGAAGGCGTTCGCGAAGTCGGGAAAGTCTGAAAAGGTGAAGGCCTGAGCAAGACTCAATTCACAAGTCGTAAGACCAAAGACACAACAAGAAATGCGAAGCACCTCGAGCCTTGAGACGTGTGTCTTGTGACTTGAGACTTCATTCACTCATTCCCCATGGCAACAGTCGATATCAGAGTTCCAAGCCCCGGCGAGAGCATCAGCGAAGTGCGCATCGCGCAATGGCTCGTGAAGGACGGCGATGTGGTGACCAAGGACCAGGTGCTCGCTGAGATCGACAGTGACAAGGCCACCCTGGAGTTGAGCGCGGAAGCCGCTGGTCAGATCAAGATCCTCGCTGCTGCGGACGCGACCGTGAACGTGGGCGACGTTGTTGCGCAGCTGGATACCAGTGTCCCACCCACCGATAAGAAAGTGGAGACGAAAAAGGAAGCCGCACCGGTCGCCGCCAGCGCGAAACCTTCCGCCACGCCAGCCACACAGGGACCATCGACCACCTCCCAACCCGCACACGCGACCCCTGTAGCGAAAGCGATGCTCGATGACAAAGGTGTGAGCGCGGACAAGGTGAAAGGCAGCGGCCCCAACGGACGCATCACCAAGAGCGATGTCGCAGCCTACGTGGCCGGGGGTGTTGATGGAGGTGCGGTTTCGATGAGCGGCTGGGGTGGCAAGCGCGACCAGAGCCGCGTGAAGATGAGCACGTTGCGCAAGAAGGTGGCTGAGCGCCTCGTCGCGGTGAAGAACCAGACCGCCATGCTCACCACGTTCAACGAGGTGGACATGAGCGCGGTAATGGCGCTGCGCGAGAAGTACAAGGACAAGTTCAAGGAACAGAACGGCGTGGGCCTGGGCTTCATGAGCTTCTTCACCAAAGCCGTCACCGAGGCGCTGCGGCTGTTCCCCAGCGTGAACGCGCACATCGACGGCGAAGAGATGATCATGCACGACTACGCGGATATCGGGATCGCTGTGAGCAGCCCCAAAGGCCTCATGGTGCCCGTGCTGCGCAATGCTGAGCGCATGAGCCTTGCGGAGATCGAAGCCAAGATCAAGGAGCTGGCAGTGAAGGCGCGCGATGGCAAACTCTCCCTGGACGAGATGACCGGTGGCACCTTCACCATCACCAATGGTGGAGTGTTCGGCAGCATGCTCAGCACGCCGATCATCAATCCCCCACAGAGCGCCATCCTGGGCATGCACAACATCGTGGAACGTCCCGTTGCGGTGCATGGCAAGGTGGAAGTGCGCCCGATCATGTACGTAGCGCTGAGCTACGACCACCGCATCATCGATGGCAAGGAGAGCGTGAGCTTCCTCATGGCCGTGAAGCAGATGATCGAGGATCCAAGCAAGATGGTCTTCGGTGGTAAGGAGTCGGGGGAGGTGCTGTTGGGGTTGTAGGCTCTGCTTGCTGAGATCAAGGGCTACGTTCGATCCAGCCCCGAATGGGGTGCGTTCGCCCCAGCGCTCACGTCTCCAACCATGGCGTTTCTGTTGCAGCGGCGCCGGTCGATCAGTTCCGGCATGGAATGGGAATGCTTATCGCGCAATCCCTACCATTCCTTATGCCGACCACTATCACTGATCGCAATGGGGTCGCAACCGTTGGAAGCGCCTTGAGGTACGCGTCACTGGACCTCAAACCCGCTGCGGGCCAACTTTTGGAGCATTTGCGACGGCAGGAGCGCTCTCTACTGCGCCGTCACGGCGTGCGCCTGCGCGTGGACCGCTTTAGTGCCGATGGGAGGAACGCCCTGTGTTCCTGTACACAGATCAGGCGCCCGTTCTTCAAATCGACCCTGTCCGATCACGAATTGGTGGGGCTGGCCCATCATACACTGAAGGAATTGCACCTGTTCGGTATAACGCCATTGATCGGCATTGTGCCTAGGAGCTCCACGAACGCTTATGCCCCGTTGGAGAGGAACGACCCCTTCTGGTTGATCCAGGCTTTGCGTGCTGCTGGTCAGGACGACGTGTTGTATCAGGGTGTGCCCAGCGTGCCGCCCGTGCTGGTCGATCACCTCACCAGCGTTCGCACGACGCTGCGTTCCGTGGCGTAAGGAAGCCAGGATCCCCATCCGCGAATGCTCGGTTCCCCCCCACGGGCACGCGTTCATTGGTGATCCGCTCGTCCGCCCCGGATCGGAGTTCCGCGTCACGACCGGTTGGGCCGCTTCCCCATATGAGGCCCGGATTTGTGCAATGATCTGCCCCGAGCGGGGAAGGATGCCCCACACGAACATGCATCTTAGGCCTCCACTGGCATGCGGCAGATGGGGAACGGTACTTGGACGAGTGCCCAAAACCCCGAACCCTATGAGAACGCTGATCTGGATTTTTTCAGTGGTGTTGCTTCTCGGCAGCGCCGCCTGCGGTAGCCACGATACCGAAGCCACTGAGTTCAACGACAACACATCCGCTGTAAGCGCCGCCAAGACGGACGCCCCGCTGCAGGATGAAGAGGCCATCGTTCGCCGAAGCGCACAAGTGGATCCTCTTGCTGGTTGTTTCCGGCAGGCGAACGCGGAGACATGGCGGGAGCTAAGCCTGACCACGGACCAGATCCGCTGGGTGGAGCAACTGCAACTGCGCATGCAGGCGCGCAACGAGAACGCCTCCGCCTCCGTGAACAAGGAGGTGAATGAACCGACGCAGAACAACTTCAACACGGAAGAGCGTCGACGTCTGGCCGAGATCCTCACGGACGAGCAGTTGGAGAAGTGGATGGAGATGTGCCCGTAGCGGGTTCGATCCCTGTCCCAACGGACCGTATCCCTCCCTTCTTTGGCCGCGAGCGGCTACGCCCATTCCGGTCGCTGTCTGCCGTGTTTCCAGGATGCTGAGCTTCCAAAGCGTTCGTAGGATGCCTCAAACAAATTGGGCCGCCCCTTTCGGAGCGGCCCATCTTTTCACGGGCACCACCAAAGTGACCCGTTGGATCACCATCGCATTTGACAACCACCAAACCAAGGGAAAAGGAGCGATGGGACACGCGAAGTTTGTGGCTCTTCACGGCTTTATGCGAACAGGATCTTCTGAAATGCGCGGGATCATCGCCGAGGCGGGTAGGCAGCCCGATGAAGCGTATCAACGCGCTGACGAACACCGTACCGCTAGAGCGGACCAAGCCGGCGGCGGTTTCCGCGATCCGGCATGATCATTGGCTGGAGCGGCGCACAAGTGATCTCGCATCGCATGAAGAAGACCCTGATCCTTTCCCTGCTGCTCTCCGTTGTGCTCCCTTGCAGCGCACAGTTCCCGAAGACGCTGAAAGGAATGACGGACAAGGTCACCGGGGGCGGAACCAGCGGCTTGAGCAATGATGAAGTGATCGCCGGGCTGAAGGAAGCCTTGGGCAAGGGTGCTGAGCAGAGCGTCCTGCGCGGTTCAGCGTTGGACGGCTTCTGGAAGAACGATGGGATACGCATTCCCTTTCCCCCAGAGGCCGAGAAGATGAAGAGCACGCTTTCAGGCATTGGCATGAGCAAGCAGGTGGGAGAGTTCGAACTGACGATGAACCGTGCTGCGGAGGAAGCGGCGAAAGAAGCACTGACCGTCTTGCGCGATGCGGTGACGGGCATGAGCGTTGGGGATGGCTTCGCGATATTGAAAGGTGGTGATCGTGCGGCCACCACCTACTTGACCGAGAAGACCAGCGCAACGTTGACCGAACGCTTCCGGCCCATCGTGGCACGCGCTACGGAGAAGGTGGCGCTTACCAGCTACTGGACGACACTGGCCAGCGGCTACAACAAGGCAGGCATGTTCACGGGTGCAAAAGCAGTTGATCCGGATCTTGACGCGTACGTGACGCAGAAGGCCATCGACGGTTTGTTCGTGTTGATCGGAGAGGAGGAGGCCCGCATCCGCAAGGACCCAATGGCGCGCACCAGCGATCTTCTGCGGCGGGTGTTCGCAGGGAAGTAATAGGCGACCGACCGGTAGAGCTTCGCGACCACCATCAGAAGCACTGCAACGCTCGTCGGCACGCCGAGCCATAGCACTACATGCCACTCTTCGACCACGAGCAGGCCTTGGGCAACTGGCCATAGGCCATTGATGATCATGAGGATATGCAGGGCGGTCATCCCACTGCATGTAGATGGCTTCTAACCACCCATGCATCTCTGTGCGCGTGATGAACGCCTGCGCAACTACCTTGCGCGCGCTTACGTGCATTTTGCCGTGACCCCACCACATTCGTGAACGATGGCCGACCAAAAAGACCTTGACGCGCATTACACCACCATGGACAAGATCTTCCGCCTGAGCTTGGGCGAGAAGGGCGGATACAGCGGCGCGCGTTTCGATGGCGACTTCTCCCTCACCCTGGAACAGGCGCAAGAGCGGAAGCACAAGTTCATCAAGGACAACTGCAACATCAAAAAGGGCGACAAGGTCCTGGACATCGGTTGTGGCTGGGGTGCCTTCATCGACTACCTGAACAAGCAGGGCGTGGAGACCACAGGCGTGGTGCTGGCGAAAGGCCAGGCCGATGCGTGCCGCGCCAACGGGCTGAACGTACACCACATGGACTCCAAAGCGATCAAGCCGGAGACCTTCGGCAAGTTCGATGCAGTGTGCGCGATGGGCAGTCCGGAGCACCTGTGCTCGGTTGAGCAGTTCCGTGAAGGCAGGCAGGAGGAGATCTACAAGACCTATTTCAAGCAAGTGAGCGATCTGTTGCCGGTGGGTGGCCGCTTCTACTGCCAGACCATGGTGTTCGGTCCGAACATGGTGAAGTTCGAAGACATCAAATTCGGGCAGACCAACGTGTGGAAGAACCGCAACGCGTATAGTGGTGAAGAATTGATGGACCTGGTGTGCGATGTCTTCCCCGGCTCATGGTTGCCGTATGGCAAGGAGGGCATGATCGAACCCGCGAAAGAGAATTTCAAGCTGATCACCGAGGACAGCGGTCGCCTGGATTACATCGAAACGATCCATCGCTGGACGGCGGCCTTCAACAAATTCGACCTCCAGAAATACGGACTTTATGCAACGCTGTTGCCCAAGCTCTTCAGCAGTGATTTCCGCAAGTGGGTGCGCCGCTACCAGATCGCGCCGAACCTCCAGGTGTTCGAACGGGAGATCTTCGAGCACCACCGCATGGTGTTCGAGAAGGTGAAGGACTGAGAATTCCGTGGCGCCCATGGCCCAGATCAATTCGATCCGGGGAAAGCGCGCCCCGATCATCCTCGCTCGTTTAACCATCGTTCCGGCAGTAATGCCCTGATCCTCAGTGCGCAGGTTCGTTCGACCCGGCCGGGGCGTGGTACTGGTTGTGTCCTGGGAAAGATCGAACCATGGAACGCTGGGCTATACGAAAGCGCTTGCGCCAGATGCAACGCATACTGGTGAATAGTCGGTGGGCCTTGGAGAGGGCAAGCGAAACCGTGATCAACAAATGGATGAAAGACCTGCTGTTCATGATGTCATGCAGGCGGTTGATCATGCTCAACCTGTTGGATCGTGAGTTGGGAACGTTCGGTGTTATCAATAAACCAGATCCCCAAGCGACCCAGCATTTCGATCGTTATGCGGTCGACTTGCGCAACATCTCCGGATCGCGCCCCGCACATTCCTTCATGAGCGCATGCGAGCAGGAGGAGTTCTACCTGAAGAGTGAATTGAACGACCTGATGCTCCAGCCTGGCCTCGCGGGCCGTACGCGGCAGATGATCGTCAACCTACTCACCGAAGCGGAGGAGAACTTGAACGACCTGCGGTTCGTGAAAGTGAACGTTCCGAGCCTGCGGGCTTGAGCGATCGACACCCTCCAAAGACTCTCATGCCTTGGAGAGCGCAGTAACTTGTACCTCCCATGCGCGCCATCAATCTTCTCGCCGCAGTTCTGTTCGCCGTCGCCGCCGCTGCCCAACAACCGTCAGCTGTACCAGTCAATGCGGGATGGAACTCCATGCCAGACAGCTTGTTCCTTGAGTGGAAATTGGAGGACGACCAGGTGAAGCGCCTGCGCATGATCGAGGAGGACTATGACACGGAGCGCAACAGGGTTGTGAGCGATACCGCGCTTCCGGCCAGTGGACGAGATGCCGCCTTGACCCGGCTGGCCGAAGAACGCCGCAACGAAGTGAAAGGCGTTCTTCAGCCGAAGCACTACGCGGATTGGATCGAACGCACGGGACACTGACCCTTCCATCAGGGCTCAGGCCCCAGCGTTGTTAGAGGCTTGGTCGGCACTGAAGCATATGCGCACTGGAAAGCGATGATGATCATACGTTCGAATAGCGTTGCGCGCGCGGCGTGCGTTCCTTTGTCACCATGAACGTTGTGATGATGGGCATGTTGGTGATCGGTTTCACCACCCCGCTGGGGTTGATCGCTCCGGAACGCCCTGCACAGAGTGATGTCACACCCGAGCTGAACCAGCACGTGGTGGACTTCGTGAAGAGCAAGATGGGGAAGAAGGTGGGCGCGGGCGAATGCTGGGACCTCGCCGCCGAAGCATTGAACACCGCCGGTGCCCGATGGGACGGACTCTATGGATTCGGCGATGTGATGGATTGGAAAAAGGCCGAAGTGTTCCCCGGGGATATCGTGCAGTTCGAGAACGTTGACATTGAACGCCGCGAAGGGACTGCCGTGCGCCGCGAACGCTATGGCCACCATACCGCTGTGATCATGGAGGTACGCGCGAAGGGCGACTACACCATCGCACACCAGAACATGCAGGGGGTCGGTCGCAAAGTGGGCCTTGGCCAACTTGCGATGAGCGATGTGCGCGGCGGCAAGTTGATCTTCTACCGACCGGTGGAATAGGCATGACGGGATCGTCCGCTGATCGCTTCCTACTACCTTTCTTTTACCAACCTGGATCACCATTGTACCGCCCCTTCTTCTTCTGCCTGCCTTGACGAGCCTTTGTGTAGCGCTCGCTCAAGGCCCACCCGCTTATGATCGCCAATACGCAAGGGCATGGTGTACCGACACCGTGGTGGTCGCTCCGCTGGACAGCATCGGCGAAGTGGCCGATCTCGATCCAACCAACCGCGGCTGCCTGCTCGCAAATGAGCGTGAGGGTGTTTGGATGAAGTTCACCGTGGCTTCAGCAGGGCGCGTGGGCTTCACGCTCACGCCGACTATAGTGGGCGGTGAGTATGACTTCGCGGTCTGGGGACCATTGGTCAAGGAAGTGTGCCCACCTGTCGGTCCGCCGGTGCGTTGTTCATGGTCAGCTATTTCGGGGGCGACCGGACTGGGGGAAACCTCCGTCGACCTGAGCGAGGGAGCTGGCGGGGATGGTTGGGTGAAGATGCTCGATGTGTCCGCTGATGAGACGTACATCGCCTACCTGGACAATTACCAAGTGTCTGGACTGGATTTCTCGTTCTCGTGGCAATTCCTTGATGGTGCATCCCTGGCCTGCGCACCGCTACCGCAAGCGGCGATCGGCGCGAGTGCCACATTGATCCAGATCGGTGAAAGTGTGGACTTCACAGATCTCAGCACGGGCGAACCCTTCGGTTGGGAATGGGATCTCGCCGGTGGAACCCCCGGCGTTTCCGCAGAACAGCATCCACAGGATATCGTGTTCAACGAACCGGGGTGCCATACCGTGACATTGATCGCGCATAGCCAAGGAGGAACGGACACGGTGGAAGAGACTGTTTGATCGTGGTGGAAGTGAATACCGGTATCGATGGTGCCATGAACGGATCGAGAACGGCCATCGTACGAGGCGATGTGTTGGAGATCTCCACTGCGTCCGGTGGTATGCTCGATGTCCTTTTGATCGACGCGACCGACAGGACCGTTCGGAGCGCGCGTGGAGTTGGATCGTTCAGGATGGTGGTGGGCGATCTCAGCGAAGGGCACTACCTGTTGCGCATGACCGATGCGCAGGGAAGCACCGCCTAGGGCGTCTTCCTCGGCGTACGATAGGCCAGGGTGGAGCTGCGGGCTAACGCGGCGGCGATGCGTCTTTCATTGCTGGCCCATCACAACTGGCCATGTCATGGACCGCGCAATGCGATGCGCGCGTCCGGCCCAACACGCACGTGTTCACAACTGCATATCGCACGCGACAAGGTGGCATGGGCCACGATCTAGGTTTGCCCGGTACCTTATCCGCAACGCTTGTGGATCGCGTTGGTTGCTGAACTGGCGTGATCGATATGCGCAGGTGAGCAGCCGTTTCGGAGGCGATGCCATGTGAGCGTTGTGATAGGGTACCAACAAGCTGGTAGGTACATGGCGCAACACGTACGTTTTACGATCGCGGTCCGCAAGGCGGGATCCGCACTGGTCAAGTCCCTTCGCACCCTGTTGCCCGCCCTCGCGGCCGTGCTGCTCTGGCAGGGCGAGGCGCGTGCCACCCACGCCATGGGTGGTGAACTCACCTACGAGTGCATCGGCAACAACCTGTATCGTGTGCGCCTCAACTTCTACCGTGATTGCAACGGTATCGATGCGCCCACCAACTGTAGCAACGGACGCCAGTTCCGTGTGCGCAGCACACAGTGCAATGCGAACCTCACGCCCTGTTTCGGCCTGGACGGCGTCGATATCGTAACGCCGCTCTGCTTCGGCGCCTCTGACCGGTGTACCAACCCCTCCGCCCAATATGGCATCCAGCGCTACCGGTACAGCGCGGTGGTGAACCTGGCCGCCTTCGCCGGTTGTGGCACCGACTGGCTCATCAGCTGGGACCTCTGCTGCCGCAACAACGCGATCACTTCGCTCAATGATCCCGGCAACCGCAACCTATACCTCACCGCCACGCTCAACAACACGCTCACCCCGTGCAACAACTCACCGCGTTTCCTGAACGACCCTACGCCGTTCGCATGCGTGGGCCAGAGCGTGAGCTACAACCACGGCTTCAACGATGTGGATGGGGATTCGCTCTCCTTCGAACTCACTCCGGCGTTGGGCGCCAATGGTTCGGTCATTCCTTACAATGCCGGCTACTCGTTCACCCAACCCATTATTACCGCGGGTGGTGCCAACGCGGTGCAGGTGAACCCCGTGACCGGTACGATCACCTTCGTGCCCAGCATACAACAGTTCAGTGTAGTGACCGTGCGCGTGCGTGAGTGGCGCAATGGTGTGCAGATCGGAACGTACCTGCGCGACGTGCAATTCGCCATTATCGCATGCAGTAATAGTCTGCCCTCGGTGAGCGGAGTGAACGGCACCGGCAACTATTCCTATAGTGTCTGCGCAGGCACCGCGTTCTGTTTCACCGTGAACAGCGGCGACGCCAATGCAGGGCAGGTAGTAACGATGTCGTGGAACAACGGCATACCGGCGGCGACCTTCACAACGGCCGGTTCGCCGTTCCCGGTGGGCACCCTCTGCTGGACACCGACCGTTGCCGACATCGGGCAGAACCTCTTCAGCGTGAACGCGCAGGACAATGCCTGTCCGTTGGTGGGCTTGAACAATTTCGGCTACTCTGTGCAGGTCACACCGCCGTTCACACCGAGCAATGCCGGACCGGACCAGAGCGTGTGCGGCTTCACCGCGACGCTGGCGGGGCAGCTTCCTTTCGTACAAGTGCAGGGCACCTGGACCGTGGTGAACGGCACCGGCATCTTCGCCAATGCGAACAGCCCCACCACCACGGTGACCGGATTGAGCACAGGCACCAACACCTTCCGCTGGACGGTGAACTACCAGACCTGCGGAACGACCAGCGACGATGTTGTGGTGACCGCGTACAACCCGGCGCATCCCGTTGCCGCAGCGGGACCTGACCAGTCACTCTGTCTCCCGAGCACCGGTACGACCCTGGCCGGGAATACGGCCGTGGCACCTGCTGTGGGCACCTGGGTGCTGGTAAGTGGTACGGGTACGTTCGCCAATGCGAACAGCCCGGCCACTGCGGTGAGCGGACTTTCCGTGGGTGCCAACACCTTCCGCTGGACGATCGATAATGGCGCATGCACTCCGCCCACGAACGATCAGGTCACGGTCTTCGTTTTCAGCAACCTCCAGCCCGCCGCGAACGCCGGTCCTGATCAGCAGCTTTGCTCGCCCACCACCACCACCACGCTCGCGGGCAATGGGGTCATCTTCCCGGCCAACGGCCAGTGGACCGTATCGGCTGGCACGGGGATCTTCGCGAACGCGAGCAGTCCCACTTCGGGTGTTAGCGGGTTGAGCATCGGCGTGAACACCTTCCGCTGGACGATCACCAACGGGCCATGCCTCCCACCATCTTCCCAGGATGAGGTGAACGTAACGGTCTTCAACCCCGCGAGTCCAAGTGCGAACGCGGGACCCGATCAACAAGTTTGTTCCACGAACGCAACGCTCGCCGGCAATTCGCCGACCGCACCGGCCACCGGTACGTGGACCGTTGTGAGCGGCGCTGGCACCTTCGCCAATGCGAACAGCCCCACTACGGCGGTAAGTGCATTGGCGATCGGCGCCAACGTATTCCAGTGGACCTTGAACAATGGTCCTTGCGCGAACGGTGTCACTACCGACCTGGTCACCATCACACGCTTCGATGGCACCGCGCCAGCGGCCAATGCCGGAACTGACCAGGAGCTCTGTTCGGTGGGCGGCACGGGCCTGGCCACTGCGACCATGGCGGGCAATACACCGGCGGCACCTGCGACCGGAACATGGACGTTGATCAGTGGTGCGGGCGGAACCATCACTGTGCCTGCCTCACCCACCACGACTATCACGAACATCCCGGTGGGTACCCATGTGTACCGCTGGACGATAAACAACGGCCCCTGCGTTCCGAGCACCACGTTCGATGAGGTGACGATCCGTGTGTTCCAACGCAATGCGCCCGTCGCGAGCGCGGGTCCGGACCAGAGCCTGTGCGCGCCTGTGACCAGTGTAACGCTCGCGGCGAACGCCGCAGTGGCCCCGGCCTCCGGTACGTGGACGATCGTCAGCGGGTTCGGCACGTTCGCGAACGCGAACAGTCCGACCACCACGGTCAGTGGCATGGCCCCCGGCGACAACATTTATCGATGGACGCTGAACAACGGGCCGTGCCCCGGTGCGGTAACGACCGATGATGTGCTCATCCGCCTTTTCAACCCGGCCGTTTCCGCTGCCAATGCAGGCGCGGATCAACAACTCTGTGGGGCGACCAGCACGACGCTCGGCGGTAACGTTGTGCCCTTTCCCGCAGTGGGCACCTGGTCGTTGATCAGTGGAACCGCCACGATCGCCAACCCGGCCAACCCCGCAACGACGATCGCCGGAATGACCGTGGGAACCGTGGTAATGCGCTGGACCGTGAACAACGGACCATGCGGCACCACGACCGACAACGTGAGCATTTTCAACTTCGATCCGAACAACCCGGTGGCGAGCGCTGGACCGGACCAGAGCATCTGCGTCCCGGTGGCACCGAACACGGTGTTCATGAACGCGAGCGCGGTGACCTTACCAGCGGTCGGAACCTGGACGATCGAAAGCGGCTCCGGCACGATCGTGAACGCGAACAGCCCCACCACACAGATCACCAATCTGGTCGTTGGCATCCACGAGTTCCGCTGGACGGTGAACAATGGACCCTGTCCCTCTGGGATAACCTTCGACATCGTACGCGTACAGGTATACAACGCCGGCAACCCCAACGCGAACGCTGGTCCTGATCAATCGCTGTGTACCGTAAGTGGCAGCACCACCATGGCGGGCAGCGCCATCATCACACCGGCGGTGGGCAGCTGGACCTTGGTCAGTGGTGCGGGAACCATCACGAACATCAACAGCCCGACGACCACGGTTACCGGGTTGGCCGTGGGACAGAACATTTTCCAATGGACGGTGGACAACGGACCCTGTGTGAACGGGATCACCACCGACCAGATGAGCATCTTCATCTACGACCCGGCTAACGCAGCGGCCAATGCGGGTCTGGATCAGGCCTTCTGCACGCCGGTGACGAATACCAACCTGCAGGGCAGCGCGGTGACCTTCCCCGCGACGGGCACCTGGACTCAAGCGTTCGGCCCCCCGGCCATCATCGCCGAGGTGAACAACCCCAACACCGCCGTCACTGGCATTGGCGTGGGGGTGAGCCAGTTCGTGTGGACGGTGAACAACGGTCCGTGCAGTGATCCGATCACGAGCGATGCGATGACCATCACGCTCGCGGACGGTGACGCTCAGGCCGCGAACGCCGGACCGGACCAGAGCCTTTGCGGGATCGTGAGCACTGCGGTGATGGCGGCGAACGCCCCGACGGGCGTGGCCACCGGTTTCTGGACAGTGGTCCAGGGCACGGCGAACTTCAGCAACGGTACGTCACCCACCGCGACGGTCAGTGGCCTGAGCATCGGCGTGAACATTCTGCGGTGGAGCATCGACAACGGTGCGTGCGGCATCACCAGCGATCAAGTGACCATACTGGTGTACGACCCGGCCAACCCGGTGGCGAACGCCGGTGCCGATCAATCGTTATGCACGCCGACCACGAGCACCGTGCTGAACGGAAGTGCGCTCATCATTCCCGCTGTGGGCCAATGGACCCTGGTGAGCGGCAGCGGTTCCATCGCGAACCCGACCTCGCCGACCACCGCTGTGAGCGGCCTGGCCGTGGGCGTGAACATATTCCAATGGCAGGTGAACAACGGCGCCTGCCCCGGTGCGATCACCCAGGACCAGATCACCGTGTTCGTTTACGACAACAGCGCGGCGGTGGCGAACGCCGGACCGGACCAGGATGTATGCACGCCGACCACCACGGTGAACATGGCCGCCAACAGTGTGGTGGTGCCCGCGATCGGGCTCTGGACCTTGGTGGGTGGTGGTGGTACGATCCAGCAAGCGGGCAACCCGAACACCTCGATCACCAACCTGCCGGTGGGCGTGAACACGTTCCGATGGACCATCACCAATGGGCCGTGCGGATCGACATTCGATGATGTGGTGATCCGCGTGTTCAATGCGTTGAACCCGGTGGCCAACGCAGGCAACGACCAGCAGATCTGCACACCGAACAGCACCGTTACCCTCGTCGGCAGCAACGTGATCGCTCCGGCGGTGGGCACCTGGACCCTGGTAAGTGGTACCGGTACGATCCAGCAACCGAACAACCCGGCGAGCCCCGTAACCGGACTCGCGGTAGGGGAGCATATCTTCTTGTGGACGGTGAGCAACGGTCCCTGCGCGAACAGCCTCACCACCGACCTTGTGAGCATCTTCGTTTTCGATGCGAGCCAGGCGGACGCGGACGCGGGCCCGGATCAGGACATCTGCACACCGGCCAACTCGGTGACCCTCGCGGCCAACGGCGTCATCTTCCCGGCCGAGGGGATGTGGTTCCAGTTGAGCGGCCTGGGCACGATCACCAACCCCAGCGACCCGAACACCACGGTGACCAGCATCCCGGTGGGTACCCATGTGTTCCAGTGGATGATCACCAATGGCCCGTGCGCCGGTGCCACCACCGATGAGGTGACGATCCGCGTGTTCGACGCGAACAACCCGATCGCCGACGCCGGCCCGGACCAGCAACTGTGTACGCCGAACACCAGCACCAACTTCCAAGGCAGTGCCGTCACCTCTCCAGCCACAGGTCAATGGACCTTGATCAGTGGCACAGGCAGCATCACAACGCCGGGCAGCCCCACGAGCGCTGTTACTGGATTGAGCGTAGGGGAGAACATATTCGAATGGACCGTGAGCAACGGACCCTGCGCGAACTCCACCACCGCCAACCGGGTGAGCATCTTCGTCTTTGATGACACCAATGCCGACGCGGACGCCGGACCGGACCAGGACCTTTGCACGCCGAACACGATCACCACGCTCTTCGGCAGCAGCGTCATCTTCCCAGCTTCCGGTGTTTGGACGCTGGTGAGCGGACAAGGGACGATCACCGATCCCACCAACCCCACCACCACGGTGACCGATCTGGGCGTGGGACAGAACATCTTCCAATGGGCGGTGAACAACGGCCCCTGCCCCAATGGCAGCACGAGCGACCAGGTCAGCATCTTCCTCTACGACTTGAACAATCCGCCTGCGAACGCCGGTGCGGACCAGAACCTGTGTACGCCGAACATCACCACGAACCTGCAAGGCAACACGCCGATCTTCCCGGCCTTCGGTACATGGACGTTGGTGAGTGGGCAAGGTGACATCACCGATCCGAACGATCCGAACTCCGGGGTGACAGACCTGGGTATCGGTGAGAACGTGTTCATGTGGACCTTCGACAATGGCCCTTGCGAGAACAGTGGCAGCCTTGATGTGGTGAGCATATTCGTGTTCGACGAGAACAACCCGGTGGCCGACGCGGGTCCCGACCAGGAACTCTGCACGCCGAACACCATCAGCGCAACACTCGCGGGCAGCCCCGTCACCTTCCCGGCCGTGGGCACATGGACCCTGGTGAGTGGAACGGGGAACATCGCCAACCCCAACGATCCGAACACCGTGGTCTTCGACCTGGCGATCGGCGAAAGTGTCTTCGCGTGGACGGTGAACAACGGCCCTTGTGCCACAGGCATCACCACCGACGAAGTGAGCATCTCGATATTCGACCAGAACAACCCGAACGCACAGGCGGGGGCCGATCAAGACCTCTGCACACCGACGACGACCGCGAACCTCTCGGGCAGTGCGGTCACCTTCCCGGCGATCGGCACGTGGACCGTGGGGAGCGGTACCGGAACCGTCACGGATGTGAACAACCCGATCACCACCATCACGGGCCTCGGTGTCGGTGTGATCGTGGTGGAGTGGACCGTGAGCAACGGCCCGTGCGACAACGGCATCACCAGCGACCAGTTGGTGATCACGCTGTACGACGAGAACAACCCGATCGCGAACGCGGGAGCTGATCAGGAACTCTGCACGCCGACGGGTAACACCGCAAGCACGAACCTTCAAGGCAGCACGATCATCTTCCCCGCCTCGGGTAGTTGGCTGCTGGTGAGCGGCACGGGCAACATCGCCGACCCCACCGATCCAAACAGCGCGGTCGATAGCCTGACCATCGGCGAGAACATCTTCCAGTGGACGGTGAGCAACGGCGTATGCACGAACCCGTTGACCTCGGACATCGTGAGCATTTTCGTCTTCGACGAGAACAACCTCGATGCGGATGCCGGCCCCGATCAGCAGGTTTGTACGCCGTTGACGAACGCGATCATGGCGGGCAGCCCGGTCATCTTCCCTTCGGTGGGTATATGGACACTGGTAAGTGGTACGGGTGTCTTCGCGGACGCGAACGATCCGAACACGGACGTCACCGGACTGAGCATCGGTGTGAACCAGTTCCAGTGGGAGGTCTACAACGGCTCCTGCCCGAACAGCCTCACGAGCGATATCGTGACGGTGATCCTCTTCGATGCGCAGGCACCAGCTGCTGAAGCGGGCGCCGACCAGGAATTGTGCGCACCGGACGATACCGCGCCGCTGATCGGCAACGTTCCCGTTGGTGCGGCCACTGGCGAGTGGGTGCAGGTGCAGGGCACGGGCGCGATCGTCGATGCCGCTGCTCCAAGTACCAGCGTGAGCGGCCTCACCGTGGGTGAGAACATCTTCACCTGGACGGTCACAAGCGGTATCTGCGTGACCACGTTGGACTCCACGAGCATCTTCGTCTTCGATCCGAACAATCCGCTAGCCAACGCGGGCCTCGACCAGGAACTGTGCGTGCCGCAGGACAGTGTGTTCATGGCGGGCAGTGCGTTGATCTTCCCCGCGCAAGGCACCTGGACCACGCTGGTCGGTACCGGCGTGCCGGTGGATCCGAACGATCCGGGCACCTTGATCTCCACGCTCGCCGTCGGCGTGAACACCTTCCAGTGGACGGTGTACAACGGCCCCTGCGCGAACGGGCTCACCACCGATGAAGTGACGGTGATCCTCTACGATGACAGTACGGCCGCAGCGAACGCCGGACCCGATCTGGAGTCCTGCCTGCCGATCACCAGCCAGACGTTGCAAGGCGTGATGCCACCCGCACCGGCGGAAGGCACATGGACCGTGATCGCCGGCAGCGGGATCTTCGCGGACATCAACGACCCGACCACCGGAGTGACCGGAATGGTTCAGGGTACCAACACCTTCGTGTGGACCCTCGAGTGGGATCCCTGCCCGAACAACGGTATACTCACCGACACGGTGAACGTGTTGATCTACAACCCGAACGCGCCCGTTTCTGATGCCGGCCCCGATCAGTCCCTGTGCACGCCTGCCGACTCGACGAACCTCGCGGGCAACACACCGGAGATCCCCGGCGTGGGTACCTGGACCGTGACGCAGGGTGGCAGCACGGTAGTTTCACCGAACGACCCCACCTCGCTCGTCACCGGTCTCACCGTTGGTGTGCATGAGTTCGTGTGGACGATCTACAACGGCCAGTGCGGCTTGGGACCACCGAGCACCGATACGGTCCTGGTGTTCATCTATGATGGCGAAGCACCGCTCGCCCAGACCGGCAACGACGTGAACCTGTGTACACCCACGAGCAGCGCTGTGCTGCAAGCCAACGATCCGGTGTTCCCGGCGACAGCGAACTGGACAGCGCTGAATGGAGGCAGTATCGCGAACGCGAGCGATCCCAACACGCTCGTTACCGGTCTCGCGGTAGGCCAGTACGACTTTGTATGGACGATCGACAATGGCGCTTGCGGCAGCAGCAGTGACACGATCAGCGTGTTCATCTTCGATGACCAGAGCCCGGATGCCAATGCGGGACCGGACCAGGCGCTCTGCACGCCCACAACTAGTGCGACGCTCGCGGCGAACGCCGTGGTCTTCCCCGCTACGGGCCTGTGGACGGTGGCCGCCGGTACCGGCACCTTCGCCAACGACACGGATCCAGCGACACTGGTGAGCGGCCTCTCGATCGGCACGAACACCTTCGTGTGGACGATCGACAACGGACCCTGCGGCAGCACGAGCGACGCGACGACGATCGTCGTGTTCGACCAGACACAAGGCTCGGCCAACGCCGGACCGGACCAGAGCTTCTGCACGCCGGTGAGCAGCACTACGCTCGCAGGTAGTGCGGTCAGCTTCCCGGCCACGGGCATCTGGGTGTTCATAAGCGGAACAGGCACGATCGCCGATCCGACCTCGCCCACCAGCACGATCAGTGGCCTGGGTGTTGGCGTGATCACCCTGCGCTGGCAGGTGGACAATGGTCCGTGCAGCAATGGCCAGACGATGGATGAGATGACCATCACCATTTACGACGGAACCGCGCAACCCGCAGCGGCAGGCCCCGACCAGAGCTATTGCACACCGATCAATGATCCGGTGAGCATGCTCGCGAGCGCACCTGTGGTGCCGGCGACAGGTACATGGAGCGTGATCAGCGGCGCAGGCACCTTCACGGAACCCGATCAGCCGTTCACCACGGTAACCGGCCTTGGGCTGGGCACCAACGTGTTCCTATGGACTGTGGACAACGGTGCCTGTGGCAGCACGAGCGACGAGATGACCATCGCGGTCTTCGATAGCAGCGTGCCACCCGCGGATGCCGGCCTGAGCCAGCAGTTCTGCCAGGACATCAGCAGCACACTGCTCGATGCTGTACCAGCCACCAGCACGGCCACCGGAGCATGGAGCCTGCTCGCGGGCAGCGGTACCATCACCGCGCCGGGGAACCCGGCCACCGAGGTCACGGGTCTCGCGTTGGGCTACAACTGGTTCACCTGGACGGTGGACAACGGCACCTGCGGTATCACCAGCGATACCATGTACGTGTACATCAAGGACTGCCTCACCATCACCATCCCCAACGCGTTCTCACCGAACGGCGATGGCGTGAACGACGATGTGCAGATCATCAACATCGAGTCGTACCCGGACAACGAGTTCACCATCTTCAACCGTTGGGGCAGCAAGGTGTTCGAAGCAGCGCCGTACACCAACGGTGTGGGCCAGGCTTGGGACGGCACGAGCCAGTTCGGTGCGGCCTTCGGCGAGAAGCTGCCCGAGAGCACCTACTACTACATCCTCGACCTCGGTAACGGCACCGATGCCTACACCGGCTACATCTACCTGCGCCGATAAACCAAGTAAGGGCCCGATCCCGGGGGCAAGCCCGGAATGACAACGCCCAAACGAACGAACCGATGATGAACAAGGCCAAACGAAGGATCGGAACGGTGCTCGCGCTGTTCCTCGGCACCGCGCTCTTTGCCCAGCAGGATCCGCAGTTCACCCAGTACATGTTCAACCTGCTCGCGATCAACCCGGCCTATGCGGGTAGCGCGGATCGGGTGAGCATGAAGGCCCTGACGCGCCACCAATGGGTGGGCTTCGATGGGGCGCCCACCACGCAGACGCTCACCATCCACAGCCCTGTATGGCAGGAAAGCCTCGGCGTTGGCGGCACCATCATGCGCGACAGTCACGGGCCGATCACGCAGTACACCTTCATGGCCGATGTGGCCTACCGCATCTTCCTCAACAACTCCAAACTCGCCTTCGGTCTCAAGGGCGGCCTCAACCTGTTGCAAGGGGAATACGCGGAACTAAGTCCTATCCAATCGGGCGACCAGGTGTTCCAGGCGAACGTGAACACCAAGCTCGATCCGCAGTTCGGCTTCGGCATGATGTGGTACAGCGACCGCCACTTCCTCGGAGTGAGCACACCCAAACTGCTGCGCACCGAGTTCTTCGAGACCGATTCGCTCGCCTTCGTTTCCGAAGTGGGCCAACGGCCTCACTACTTTCTCACCGGCGGTTATGTGTTCGATCTGGGTGTGTACCACAAGTTCAAACCCACCTTCCTGGTGAAGGCCGTGCAGGGCGCACCAGTGAGCTTCGACCTCACCGCGAACTTCCTCTTCTTCGAGAAGTTCTGGCTCGGCGCCATGTACAGGCACACCGACGCGGTGGGCGCGCTGGCACAGTACCACATCTCGAACGACCTCTCGGTGGGCTACGCCTACGATTACCCGCTCTCGGCATTGAACAACTACACCGGCGGATCGCACGAGATCATGATCGGCTTCGAGTTCGGCAACAAGACCAAAGGCATCCGCTCACCCCGTTACTTCTGATCAACTCCTGCGCCGAGGCTTCGGCGTGCAAAGCATGAGCACTATCACGCAGATCCAACGCAGCCACTTCGTGCAGCGGATAGCTCGCACAGGGCAGGTGGCCTGTTGCGCCTTTCTCCTGCTGCCCTTCGGCCTTCAGGCGCAGAAGTTGCAAGAGCGCATGGCCAGCCGCTACACCGAGGTCTTCGACTATTCGAAGGTCGCCTCTATTTATGAGGACCTCGATTCCAAGGGCAAGGCCGATGCCGCCACACTGCGCCGACTGGCCATGGCCTACCGCAAGATGGGCAACTCCGCACATGCCGAAGGGGCGTACCGCCGACTGATGATCGCCACCGGCCGCACGGACGATGACATCATCAACTTCGCCGACCAGCTGCGCGCCAACGGCAAGTACAACGAGGCATTGGAGCAGTATCAAGCGTACGCGACCCTGCATCCGGACGATGCACGCGCACAGGGCTACCTGAAGAGCCCCACACTATTCTATCGCCTGAAGAAGGACAGTACCAGCGCCACGATCCGCAAGGTGCCGATCAATTCCCCCGAGGCGGATCTGGGCATGAGCGTGCTCGATGAGTTGCTCGTGTTCTCCAGCGCACGCGGCGAAGGCACCGGTGGCAGCCGCACTTATGTGTGGGACGACCAGCCCTTCCTGAACTTGTACACCGCGCTGCTCAAAGGCGAGACCGCCGAGCAGCCCGTGGTGATGCGCAACGACATCAACAGCCGGTACCATGATGGCACGGTGAGCTACGACTCGCTCGCCAAGCGCATGTACTTTACGCGCAACAACGTACACTATGGTGTGGTGACCAAGAACGAACGCGGCGAACTGAACCTGGGCATCTACTTCAGCGACGTGGTGAAAGGCGAGTTCGGCCAGCAGGAGTGGGGCGCATTGATCCCCTTCGACCACAACGATCCCAATGGCAACTATGGTCATCCGTGCGTTTCGCCCGATGGGCGCAAGCTGTACTTCGTAAGCGATCGCGCCGGTGGTGAAGGCGGCACGGACATCTGGTACTGCGACAACCTGGGCAACCAGTGGGGCGCACCGCAGAACCTGGGCCCGAAGGTGAACACCACGGGTGATGAGTGGCTCCCCTATGCCGCGCGCAACGGCACCCTCTACTTCGCCAGCACCGGCCACCCCGGGCTGGGCGGCAGCGACCTGTTCTATTCGCGCATTACCACCAACGGCGCCGGCAACGTGTTCAACATGGGCTATCCCATGAACACGCAGTACAATGATCACGGCTTGTTGCTGGTGAACGACAGCAGTGGCTTTTTCGTGAGCGACCGCCCCGGCGGCATGGGCAGCGACGATATCTACGGCTGCACCATCCGTCCACCGATGATGTACCTCGCGGGCATCGTGATCGACAAGCAGACGCGCGAGCCCATCGAGGGTGCCACCATCTTGTTGAAGGACGAGGCCGGAATGCACGTTAAGCGCTTCCAATTGGAGACCGAACCCGGCGGCAAGTTCAAGATCGAGGTGGAGTACCACGAACGTTACCTGCTCATCGCGAACAAGAACGGCTACTTCCAGGCGGAGATGCCCATCATCACCGATACCGACCCGCTGGAAGGCATCGTGGTGGAGATGACCAAGTACGACTACGCCGCCGAGGGTACCATCTTCCACGGCGAAACGAACGAGCCGATCGCGGGCGCCAAAGTGGTGCTCACCGATGGCTCCGACGCCGTGATCGGCGAAGTGATCACCGATGCCACCGGCAAGTACCAGTTCCCACTGGCGCCTGACAGCGACTACCGCATCAAGGTGGATAAGGAGGGCTTCTTCAAGCAGAGCGCCCGCATCAGCACCAAAGGGAAGCCGAGCGCCATCATCTATACCGACTTCCGTCTCTTCCCCCTCGTGGTGGACCAGGTGGTGCGGTTGGAGAACATCTTCTACGACTACAACAAGTCGAACATCCGTCCGGACGCCGCGATCGAGCTGGACAAGCTGGTGCAGACCCTGGAGGACAATCCCACGGTACGTATCGAGCTGAGTTCACACACCGACTGCCGTGGCAAGGACGCGTACAACATGGGCCTCTCGCAGAAGCGTGCGAAGAGCGCCGTGGACTACCTCATCTCCAAGGGCATCGCGGCAGATCGCGTTACCAGCAAGGGCTATGGCGAGAGCAAGCCCAGCGAAGCGTGCGGGTGCGAGAAGTGCAGCGAGGATGAACACCAACGCAACCGCCGCACCGAGTTCAAGGTGTTGTCGAAATAGGTCGGGTAGGGACCAAGGGGGACGGACGGGTCACGGCGAAAGCCGGCGGCCCGTTCGTCGTTCTGGGGGGGCATTGGCATCGTCCCCATGGACGCATGATCGCTCCGGGCAACCTTGCTGGGAAGGCGCTGCTCTGGATGTGCTCAACACACTGGATGCCGGGCGGGATGCGAAGTTCCACGCTCTTTTAGTGGTCCAGCCGCAGCCTATTTCCATACGAGGATGATCAAGCCGGCCAGGATCAATGAACCGCCAGCGGCCAGCCGCCAGGTGAAAGGCTCCTTCAGCAGCCAGAAGGAAAGCAGGATGGTGATCACGATGCTCGCCTTGTCGATGGTGGCCACCACCGAAACGTTGCCCTCTTTCATTGCGCGGTAGTAGAACAGCCAGGAGAAGAAGGTGGTGAGGCCCGAAAGGCAGAGAAAGAGGAGGTCGTGCTTGGTGAGCAGGTTCAGTTTGTTCACATGCCGGAAGGCGACCGCGTTCAACCACACCAGCACGAAAATGAGACTGGTGCGCACGGTGAGGGCGGTGTCGCCGCTCACGTTCTTCATGCCGTACTTGGCCAGCACCGCCGTGACCCCGGCGAACACCATGGAGATCAGCGCAAAAAGTACCGGGCGGTCCATAGTACGAATATGGCCAATGACACTGACTTGGGACCAAGATCCCAGGGGACCGTTATGCAACCACCCGCCTCCGGACTCTATTGCCGGAAGCGGATGGCCTTGAGCAGGGTACTGTCAGCCCTGATCTTCTTCAATCCACGTCCTCTTCTTCGCTGGCGCTGTCGTCCGCCTCGTTGCCGAGGTAGTTGCCGTTGGCATCGAAGATCAGTTCGAGCTCCTTGCCGGCGTTATCCAGTTCCACTTCGTAGGTGGTCACGCCTGCCTTCAGTTCCATGCCCACCTTCACGATGGCTTTGCCGGCTTGCTTCTCTGCGAGGTAAGGTGCAATGGCCGCTGGCATCTGCGCCTCGGTCACTTGCACGTCGGTGAGGAGCACGTTGCCTTTCTCATCGTAGACAACGGCGTGTTCCATGCCGTCCACTTTCCATTCGGCTTCGAAGCCTTCTTCATCCTTCACCCATTGGGCGTCCTTCACGGCGGGGTACGCGACCTCGAAGGCACGCTTGGCCACATCGGGCACGGACATGGTGGCGGCGGGTTCCTTTTCGCCGCAAGCGGAAAGCAGGACGGCAAGGAGCGCAGTGGTGGTGAGAGCGGTTTTCATTTGGGTATGTGGTTGTTTGCGATGCGATCTTATGCAGTGATGCTGGAGGGATCCTGGAGGTGGAAGCGCACCACCACGGAATGTTCGTTCTCCTTTGTGGTGTACTCGATG
>Ga0105046_10004320_pt1 | contig 22604 bp, 19 predicted proteins | sample MAT03_FD_78385 | JGI IMG/M metagenome (GOLD analysis project Ga0105046, IMG submission 78385) | Freshwater microbial communities from Lake Fryxell liftoff mats and glacier meltwater in Antarctica - MAT-03 (megahit assembly) | ecosystem: Environmental > Aquatic > Freshwater > Ice > Liftoff...
AACATCCAGTTGACCGCTAGCCCCGCCGCCGTCTCGGCCTCGAGCTCGACGTACGCCGGGAGCTGGTGCGTCCACGTCACCTCAACCGCGTCCTTGCGCACGCGGTCGTCGAAGACTCGCCAGCGGGCGTACCGCAGGTTTGACGCGATCAGGTACGGCTCCCCTTCGGCCCGCGACGGGCCGGGCTCGTGCCCCTCGGAGCCCAGCCGGGGGAGGGGCCGCCACCAGAGTTCCCAGGACTCCGCGGGTAACGCGTCGGCGTCGGCCCCCACGCGGAGCATCCGGCGCTGCGGGCGGAACTCGAAGACGCCGCGGAGGGCTCGGACGGGGGAGCCCTCGTCTTGGGCTGCCGCGTCACCCGGCGGGAGCGCGGCCTCCTCGGCTGCGTCGGGGTCGCCTTCCGCAGCCCCGTCGGACGGGGGCGCGGGCACCGCGGCGGTGGCCTTTGCGGCGGCATCGCGCTCGGCGCGCCGGCCCCGCTCGTCGGTCGAGGCGGCGAGCCGCGCGGCGAGGAAGGGGTCGGCGCGGGTGGTTGGGACCGGCGACTCGGAGAGCACCAGCTCCAGCCGCTGCGGGGCGATGGCGTCTCCGCTCTCGGTGTCGGCCGTGACCCGGCGGGTCATCCGCCGCCCGGCGAGCCGCGCGTCGGCGGCGAGCACGAGGCGCGGCGGGGGCGGGGACGCGGGCGGGGCCAGGTTCGCGGCGGCGGCCGCGGCGGCCGCCGTCTCCGCCGCGGTCCTGTTCGGCTCGGAGAGGTTCGCCGCCGAGCGCGGCCGGGGCGCGTCCGACAGGAGCAGCCGGCCGAAGGTCCGCGCCATGACCAGACGCGTCCGCTGCAGGTCCGAAGTCTGCTCGGCCCGGAGCGACAACGCCCGGTCCGACCGCTCGAGCACGAAGAAGACTCCCACGCACGCGATCATGATTACCGCCCCGATCGACGCGGCGAGCAGCATCTCCAGCAGCGTGAAGCCGCGGGGGCGACGGCGCGAGCCGGCGTGGGGACGAGACCTCATCGGTCACCTCGCCGGGGCCGGACGGGGTCGCCATTGGGGGACACGGGCGTCGCGGCGGGGCGGCGGCGGGGCTGCGCCGGGGCGGCGGCGGGGGCCTCGCGCGCCGGCGCGGGGGTCTGCACGGCGTTGTTCCCGATCTGGCGGAAACGGCGGAGGAACTCCTCGCGGGCGGCGGGATCCTTGAACATGTTGTCCATCGAGTCGGGGTTGCGGGCGGCGGCGAGGGGATCGACCAGCCGGGAGAGACGGGCCGAGGGCGTGCCGGGCTCGATGGTCGACGAGCCCCCCGACTCCTCACCGAGCCAGACCGTGACGGCGACGGCGCTGATGCGGTCGAGGCTCAGGGTGGTCCGTCCGGCCCGCTCGGCCGCGACCTCGGGGCGGGCGGGGATGATCCGCGCCGGGGTCTCGGTGAGGCTCCAGCGGTAGCGTTCCCCGGCGTACGCGACCGGCAGGGCCTGGCTGGGAAGGGCGGTCTTGTCGTCCAGGTACTGCAGGATGAGCCGGTTGGCGACCTCGGCCGCGCCGAGCCGGTGTCGCTGGCGTTCCTGGTCGGCCATCATCGTGTTGAAGGCGCCGAGGATGGTGGCGGCGACGAGGGCGAGCAGCGCGGCGGCGCAAACCGTCTCGAGGAAGGTGAGCCCGTGCCTGGCGAAGCGTCCGCCCGGCCGCATCGAGCACCCTCCTCTTCGCGCCCGGCCGCTCACGGCTGGTCGTTCATCCGCCACACGTCGATGTCGTCCTCGTTCCCCACGGCCTTGTCCGGGCCGGCCGAGCCGAGGTAGAAGGGCTGGTCCTTGGTACGGCCGTTGGCGTCGTAGAAGAGGTCGGCGCCCCAGCCGTCCCGGAGCTTGCCGTCCTCGAGATACTTGGCGACGACGAGCGTCCGCAGGTCGGGCGGGTACGAGCTGTAGGTGAGGTGGTAGCTGTTGATCTGGGTCTTGATGGTCGCCAGCGTGGCCTGCGTCGCCCGCTTCTTGGCGCGGTCGCCGGCGCCCAGGACGTTGACGGCCGCGACGGCCATGAGGATGCCGATGATCGCCAGCACGAGCATCAGCTCGAGGAGGGAGAAGCCGCGAGCCGAGGCGCGAGCGGCCACGCGGGAGGTGGGGCGGGCGTGGGGGCGTCTGCGAGCCATCTGAAGGTCTCCGGGCCGGGGGGTCGTCCCGCGGCCACTGGTGGTATCCGCCGCGGGACGGCCCGCGCCCGGCATTTTACGCGTTCACAGGCCGACCTGCGAGGCCGATTTCATCAGCGGGATCATGATCGAGAGGAGCAGACTCCCGATCATGAGGAACATCGCCACGATCAGCAGGGGCTCGAGGGCCGCGAGGAGCCGGGTGGTGCGCCGGTCGAGCTCCTCGGTGAGGTCTCCGGCGAGGGTGTCGAAGGCGCTCTCGAGGTCGCCGGCCCGTTCGGCCGCGATCAGCAGGCGGCGGGTGGGGACGGGGAGGGCGTCGACCGAGTCGATGAGCTGGCGGAGGACGCCCCCCTCGATGAGGCTCTTGCGGAGGCCGGCGATCTGGCGACGCAGGGTCGGGTGACCGAGGGCCTCGACCGCCACGCCCAGGGCGTCGGCGAGGGTGATGCCGCTCTTGGTCATGGCGGCCATGACCGTGAAGAACCGGGCTGATTCCTGCGCCAGCAGCACCTCGCGCAGCAGCGGCAGCCGGCGGGCGAGGCGGCCGAGGCCGACGCCGATGGGCTTGCGGGCGAAGACCCCCCCCGCGACGAGCGCGAGGACCACGCCGGTCGAGAGCAGGGCGTTCCCGCGCAGGAAGATCCCCGTGCCCATCATCGCCTTGGTGAACCAAGGGAGGACCATCCCGCCGCTCTCGAGGGCCTGCCCGATCCGGGGGACGATGAACGTGAGCATGAAGACCGTCACGACGACGCTAATGGTCAGCACGATGACGGGATAGATGAGCAGCGTGCCCACCTTGCCCGAGATCGCGAGCTGGCGGCGGACGGTGATCGAGAGCTGCCTGGCCGCGCCCCCCAGGTCGCCGGTGCGCTCCGACGCCCGGTAGACGGAGATCGTGACGCGGTCGAAGAGGGCGACGGCGGTCGCGGCGTCGGCGAAGGAGGCACCCGAGGCGACGAGGTCGCGCATGCGTTCGACGCGCGGGCGGGTGCGGGGGGCCACCGCCGTGGCAGTGACGTCGAGGGCCTCGACCAGCGGGACGCTCCGGGTCAGGAGCTGGGCGAGCTGGGTGTGCAGCTCGGCCTGGTCCTTCAGGGAGACCCGCCCCCCCCCGCCGGGGGCCCAGGCGGGAAGCGTCCAGGTGCGGAGGGGGACCAGTCGGTCGCGCCGGAGTTGCTCGGTGAGGTGGCGGGGGTCGCGGGCGCGCCGCAGGCCCATCGTCCGCCGGCCGTCGGGCCGCGCGGCGAGGTAGACGTACTGCGCGGGTTCTTGGCGGGGGAGGGCGGTCATGGGAAGTCGCGCCGGGCTCGGAGTTCTTCGTCGGCGGGGCGTGAGCGCCCGCCGGGAAGGGTCATTCCTGCACCGTGGACGGGTCGACGCCGTTCTCCATGGCGATGATCTTGCGGATGCGTCGACCGTGACGCCCACCCTCGAACTTGGTGGCGATCCAGACCTCGGCGATCTTCTCGATGAGCCGCTGGCCCAGCAGGTCCGCCGAGAGGCAGAGGACGTTGGCGTCGTTGTGGCTGCGGGAGAGGGCGGCGGTGAGTTCATCGTGGACCACGGCGGCGCGGACACCCTTGACCTTGTTCGCGGCGATGGACATGCCCACGCCGGTGCCGCAGATCAGGATGCCGGCGTCGGCGCGTCCCTCGGCGACGGCCTTGCCGACCAGGTAGGCCCGTTCGGGGTAGTCGCACGGCGTGCCCGAGACGTCGCCGAGGGTGTCCACCTCGTGTCCCTCGCGCTTGAGCTTCTCGTGCAGGGCCTTGATCCCCGCGTAGCCGCGATGGTCGGCGCTCAGGGCGATCCTCATATCACCGGGCTCCTTGGGAAGGTTGGGCGCTCTGGGTCGAACCGTCGCCGGGCGTGGGGGTGTCCAGGCTGGCGAGGCGGCGTTCGATCAGGTCGCGGAGACGACGGGCCGTCTGGCGATATTCCTCGATGGGGCCGCCGATGGGGTCTTGGACATCGGAGCCGTCGGGATCGAGCGTCTGGACCCGCCCCGCCGCGGCGTCGTCCGAGGCGGCGACGGCCCGGGCGTGGGCGACGGTCATGCCGAAGATGAGCTCGGCCTCGGCCAGCAACTCGCGGCTGAGGAGGCGGGAGCGGTGCCGGCCGGGATCGATCCCCATTTCCTCGAGGGCCGTCTTGGCCTCGGCGGACATGAAGGCCCCCGGCATCGCGGAGGTGCCCGCGGAGATCACCCGGGTGGGGATCGGGGAGCGCCCCTTGGCGACGACGTCGCGGGCGATCGCCTCGGCCATGGGGCTGCGGCAGGTGTTGCCCGTGCAGACGAAGAGGATGGTCCGCTCGGCCCGTTTCTGGATGTACCGCTCGTCATACACCCCTGGATGGGTGACGAGGTAGGACCCATCGGGGGTCAGGCGGACTGTGGTCGAGGGCTTGCCGAGGCGGGTCGGGCCGGCGTCGATCCACTCGGCGAGCCCCAAGGCGTCGGCCCGCTCGGCGACGTCGGAAGGGAGGGTGCGACCGTCTCCCAACCCCAAGGCGGAGAGCCGCGCGGCGATGGCGACCGTGGCCGCTTGGGCCAGCACGCTCTGCGTGATGGGGTGGTCGGGGACGCGGGCCCAGAATTCGGCTCCCCCATCCGTGGGAGCATCAATGACCCCCGCGCCCACGCCCAAGGCCCTGCGGATGGCGGTGGCCTCATCGGCCGTCTTGACGACGACAAAGCGGACCGGACCGGGGGAGAGCCGGGCCACCAACCGCCTGTGCAGGGGAGCACTGATGCGGAGTCGGTCGAGGATGGCCGACGTCGATTCGGCGTGCCACGTCGCGGGGAGGGCTCTTGGCCCATCCTCGGGATGGGCCGCTCCGAGGGCGGTCAACCCCTCGGCGGAACGGCCCGACGCGAAGACGCCGTAGACGGTTTCGGTCGGCAGGATGACCAGCCGGCCGTTCCGCAGAGCGTCCGCGGCACGCTCCAAGGCGGCGCGGGTAGGGGGGGGATTGGCGGAGGCGGCGGTCACGGGGTGAGTATGAGCGGGGGGGGTGGCGGGGTTCATCAGGAACGGAAAAGCGCCCATCTTTCCACTGAGGCGGGGGGCGGTCAGGCGGTTGAAGGGGTGCAGACGGCGTCTCGGAGGCGAGTGCGGGCGATGTGGCGATAGATGGCCGCGGCGAGGTGACTGAGGCCGGGAAGGTAGAGCAGGAGGGCCGGAAGGGCGGTGAGGGGAAGTTGAAGAAGGGCGCGACGCACGGCGGGGAATCCTATCAGAATCCGACCGGTACGGGTGAGCATGGGCATGCCGGTCATTGCGGTCTCGAGCGGGATGGGGAGGTCGCCGGGAGGGACGGCATGCATGTCGAGGATGCGGAGGCGGCCGAGCCAGTCGAGGCGGGCGAATCGACGGACCGAGGCGCGGCAGAAGCCGCAGCGGCCGTCGAAGAAGCAGGTGTCCTGGGCGGGGTGACGGGTCACATCGACAGGGTATGAGGGCGCCGGCGGGGACGTCGGCGGGCGGGGTCGGTATGCTGCGGTTTCGGGCCGGCTCGCCGATAGGGGCAACACGCGGGGAGGCGGGCTCGAACAGTGTGGGGCGAGGTCGATGACCCGGCGTGGTGTGGGAGCCCGGCGGAGGTGCCGAACGGGGCTGGGTCGCGCGTCGGCGATTGAGCGGATTCCAGCGGCGTCGCCGCCCGAGCGGGGCGGGGCTGCCGCGCAGCGCGGAGTGGACGAAATGTCGAACTCGGGCGGCGGATGCGGGGCGGATGCCTTGGTGCGGAGGGGGGGCCTCGCCCGCGGGCGCGGATTCAGCCTGATCGAACTGATGATCGTGCTGCTGATCATCGTCCTGGTGGTGTCGCTGATCGTGCCGGCGCTGGGCTCGGCGCGGAAGGCGGCGCGGAAGGCGGACACGACCAACCTGATGAGCTCGGTGAACCAGGGGGTGTCGCAGTTCATCCTGGACGAGCGGCGGGTGCCGGGGTACTTCACGCCCGCGGAGATGGGGCGGGGGACGAACAAGTCCGAGGGCTTCAGCGCGATGCAGAACGTGATGATCGACCTGGCGGGGGGGCGGCTGCCCGCGGGCGAGACGCCGAAGACAGGCGACGTTGACGTCGGACCCGGGCTCGAGAAGATCACGATCCGGCCGGAGCTGATCGGGACGGGGAAGGCGTACTTCACGCCGCCGACGAAGTTCTTCAAGGCGCAGGACAACGCCACCCCGGGCATGCGGGTGGCGCCCACGCCGGGCCCGGATAACGACGGGGTCGAGAAGCTTCCGGAGCTGGTCGACGCCGATGGCATGCCGCTCCTGGCGTGGGTCGCGGACACGACGGCGATCAAGTCCATCGAGACGATGGCCGACTTCGCGACCGAGGTGAGCGGCCCGACCACCAAGACGGTGACGCCGGCGCGGTTCTACTGGGCGTCGAACGCGGCGTTCCTGGGTGACGATGCGACGTTCGTCGGGAAGAGGGGCGTCGACCAGGCGAAGCGGAGTTTGCTGGGTCCGCTGGGCCCCCCCCCCATCCCGGCCCTCCAGCGCTCGAAGACGCTGGGCGCGATCCTGGGGAGCCCAAACTCGCCGCTGAACCTGGGGCAGACGGGGATCGACCGCGCGACCCTGGTCCCCAGCGCCGGGCGGGGGCCGTTCATCCTGCACGCGGCGGGGGCCGACGGCGTGTACCTGGGCCGGGACGACAAGGGCGGCAAGAACGCCGAGCCTGCCCCCCCGCACGTCCTGTATGGCTCGACGTTTCTCGACGGGGGGAGCAACCCGCTGCTGGACGAGAGCGGGAAGACCAAGTCGATCGACCTGGTGTTGGAGTTCGACGACATCCTGATCTCGGGGAGTTGATGACGGCGGCATGCCTCGCGGAACGCCGCGGGGCGGGACGGCCGTCCGGCCCCCGTCGCGCGCCGGGCGAGCCCGGTTGACGGCGTGGCCGGTCTTCGTGACCCTGTGCTGCGTGTACCCGATCCTCCTTCCCGATTCCGGCGCGGCGGCGATCACGGCGACGCGCCGTCGGGTCGCGTGCGCCCTCTCGATGGTCATCGCGGGATTCCTCATCGCCCGGTCGGTGCCGGCGATCGGCGCCCCGTGGTGGTTCGGAGCGGGGCTGGCGGCGACGCTGATCGGCGCGGCGACGCGCGGGTGGTCGGCGCGGCTCGCGCTGGGCGCGGCGGCGGCGCTCGTGGCGGGCGGGTGGTGGGCGGCCCGCATCCACCAGGCGCCGGCCGACAGCGCCGCCCTCCTCGTGTCCCAACACGGCGAGCGCGTGTTGGCGACGGTCGAGGGGACGGTGCTCGGGACACCCCGACGGGCGGTGCCGGACGCCACGGCCCTGGGCGGCTTCGAGCGGCGGCAAGCACGGACGCGGTTCGATGTGCGGCTGTCGCGGATCGAGTCGGCCGGGGGCTTCCGCGTTGCGTCGGGGACGCTGTGGGTGGGGGTAGCGGGGGACCCGCCGAGGGCGCGGGCGGGCGACCGCGTGCGGCTGACGGGGTTCCTCGCGGGGATCGACGGCCCGGACAATCCGGGCGAGGGGGACCTGCGGCCGATCGCCGCGCAGACGGGGCACGTCGGGACGCTGCAACTCACCGGCGCCTCACTGGTCGTGGCGCTGGAGGAGGAGGCGGGGTGGTGGGCGCGGGCGGACGCGTGGCGACTGCGGGCGCACGCCGCCGTGCGGGACCGGGCCGCGGCGGTGGTGGCGAGGACGGCGGGGCGGAGCCCCGAGGCCCACGCGCTCCTCGCGGGATTGCTGCTGGGGGCGTACGACCCCGCCGAGCGCGACGTCCGCGACGTCTTCGCGCGGCAGGGGTTGGCGCACGCCCTCTCAATCTCGGGGTTCCATCTCGCCGTCATGGCCGCCCTCGCGCTCTTCGCCCTGCGGCTCACGGGGGACCGCGGGGGGGTCGAGCCGCTGGCAGTGGGGGCGCTGGTCGCGGCGTACGCGCTGCTGGTGCCCGCGTCGTCGCCGGTTGCGCGCTCGGCGGCGATGGTGCTGGCGCTACTCGTCGCCGAGGGGGCCGGGCGGCGGCACGACCGGCTGACGGTGCTGGGGTGGATCGCGATGGCCCTGCTGGCGTGGCGGCCGGCGGATCTCTTCGCGCTGGGCCCGCAACTGAGCGTGGGGTTGACGGCCGCGCTCTTCTGGCTCGCGGCGCCGGTGCGGTCGCGCCTCTTCCGCGAGCCGCTGCGGGGGCTGGTCGCGCGCGAGCCGACGTGGCGCCGATGGCTTGCGGGCAAAGGGAAGGACGCCGTCGCCGCGGGGCTCGTCTGCTGGCTGGCCTCGGCGCCGGTCGTGCTGCTGCGGGTGGGCCTGCTCAGCCCGCTGGCGGCGCTGACGACGCTGGTGGTCACGCCGCTGATCGCGGCCCTCCTGTGGCTCGGATATCTCGCGCTGCTGGCCGGGATGGTGCTGCCGGCCCTGGCCGACGCGGCTTCGGGAGTGATGATCTTCGCGGCGGAGGCGACGATCGCGACGGTGCGGCTGGCCGACGCCGCGCCGCTGAGCGCGGTCTGGGTCCCCCCGGTGCCGGCGCTGTGGGCGCTGGGAGCGACGGCGGCGACCGTCCTGTGGCTGCGTCGGGGCGATGCACGCGACGGGCGGATGTGGCTGGTGGCGGCGGTGCTGGCGGCGTGGGCGGGCGGGCACTGGGCGTTCGCGGGGCGGCCCGCGCGGGGCGTGGCGCTGCGGCTGGACGCCTTCGCGGTCGGGAACGGCACGAGCTTCCTGCTGCGGAGCGGGGGCGAGGCGGTGCTGTGGGACTGCGGCGCGACGCCCGGCGGCGGGGGCGGCGTGCTGCCGGGCGTCGTGGAGCGGGTGCGGGCACTCGGCGTCGGGCTGACGCCGGTGGCGGTGGTGACGCACCCGGACCTCGACCACTTCGGCGGGTTGCCCGAGGCGGCCCAGCCGCTGGGGGTGCGGCTCGTGCTGGTGCCGGCGCGGTTCGTCGCGCAGGCGGAGGCCGAGCCGGCGGGGGCCGCGGCGGTGTTCATGGGGGCGATGCGCGCGGCGGGCGTGGAGGTTCGGGCCGTGGGGGCGGGGGCGCGGCTGGGAGTGGGGGAGGCGACGGTGGAGTTCCTGGCCCCGGCGCCGGGCGCGGCCTTCGCCGGCGACAACGACCACTCCCTGGTGGCGCGGGTGACGGTGCGCGACGGGACGTCGCGGGCGGGGACGCTGCTCCTGACGGGGGACGTGCAGGACGACGGGATCGGCGCGCTGCTCGCGGCCCACGGCCCCCTTGCGGCGGACGTGCTGGAACTGCCGCATCATGGCTCGGCGCGGAGCGTGCCCATCGCGTTCGCGGCGGCGGTGGACCCGGGGGTGGTGGTGCAGTCGACCGGGCCCTCGCGCGTGGGCGACCCGCGCTGGGACGGCGTGCGCGGGGGCCGCGCATGGCACACGACGGCGACGGGCGGGGCGGCGTCGATCGAGTTCCGCGATGACGGCCGGATCGTGCTGCGCGCCTTTCGCGGACGCGAGCGCGATCGGTAGACGGGCCGCGACGCCTCCCTGGCGGACGGGTCTTCAGCGGATCACGGACGCCACCCGTCGGGGGCCTCGCGCACGGCCTTGTCGAAGGCCGTCAGTGCCGCGGCGTCGCTGATATCGGCCCGCACCTCGCGGAGCATCGCCTCGGCCGAACCCCGGTCGTGCGCCTTCGCCCATCCCGCGGCGAGGACCGCGGCGTCGTGCCCGGGCTGTTCCTTGCGGAGGTTGGCGCGGAGAACAGGGAGGACCGCGGCCTCGCCGCGCTCCAGGAGGGGGAACGCGCTCAGCCACAGGGCGTCGAGCAGGAGCGGCTCGCCCGCGTGCGGGCCCAGGCGGGCGAAGGCGTCGACCACGAGGCGGTTCTCCCCGGCCCGCGCGAGGGCGGGCACCGCCGCGCGGGCGACGGCCGGGGTGAAGCCCTTGGGGTCGTCGGCGAGGACGGCCGCGGCGAGGCGCGAGGCGTCGGCGTCGCGACCCGTCAGCACGAGCGCCTCGAGGGTCTCGGCGTACTTGCGGTCCGCGAGATCCTTGCGGAGGTTGGCGCCGACGACGGTCGCGCCCGCGAGGTCCGGGCCCTGGGCCGCCCGCGTCTGGGCGCGGCCGAGGGTGTACAGGGGGTCGCCGATGATCGCGACCTTCCAGACCGGGCCCGCATCGTGCCGGCACGCGACGCCCCACGGCGCGCCCGAGGCGAGGCGCTGGGCGAGCTTGGGCGTCTCGATGAAGGCGGTCAGGAAGGGCTCTTGCACCGAGCCCGCGTATGCGAAGGCGCCGTGGTCGAGCCAGCGCCCGCCCACCGTGCTGCGGTTGGTGGGGACGAAGGCCGACCACGAGTGCACCATGTGCACCGCGGCGGGATGGTTGAGGAGCGGGACGTCGCCGGGCGCGGCGCGGCCGGGTTCGAGGTCGAAGAAGTCGGCGTTGCCCTTGCTGTTGATGAGGATCAGGTCCGCCGCGAGGGGCCGCGCGGCGGCCAGGCGCCAGTCGCGCAGCGAGGCCTTGGGGGCGTCGATGATGTCGGTGGGGAGCCCCGCCTCGGTGAAGACCTTCGCGGCGGCGGTCCCGTCGTACTTCGCCCACGAGCCGGAGTTTGGATAGCCGTCGAAGATCCAGGCCCGCGAGGGCTGGAGGAAGAGCGCGCTCATCGCGCGATAAGCGCTCGCCGCGGCCGTGCCGAAGACCTGGCCGGCCCACGCCCAACGCTCCTTGGTGTCGGCCCCGCTCCCCAGGCGGCCGATGCGGTCCGTGGTGGCGTGGTGGATGTTCTTGCCCGCGTCGACGCGGACGGGCGTGTGGACGCAGAGGGTGACGGCGTCGATGGCGTCGCCCAGGCCCCGCCACGGCAGGCCCAGAGGGCCGCAGGCCTCCTCGACGGCGCGGGCGAAGGCGTCCGCCTCGGGGGTGGTGAACGCCCAGTCGACGTTGCGGACGGTGTCGATGAAGACCACGGGCTGGCCGCGTCCGGCCGCCAGGGCCAGGGCGGCGGTCCAGGCGGGGTCCTTGGCGCCGGCGACGACGAGCCCCGGCGGCTCGTGGCCCCGCTCCTTCCACGCGGCGAGGAGCGGGGCGTTCTCGTCGGCGTCGATGGACCACGCACGCGCGACGGCGCGTCGGAGTTCGGCGGGATTGACCGCGTTGAACCCGGCCGCGCCGATGGGCGCGCCCTCCGCTTCGGGAGCGCTCCAGCGGAGGACGCGCTGCGGGCGGTACGCCCGCACGAACCGGGCGATGTCCTCGCGTGCGGCGGGGGAGCCGTCGTCGATGAGCACCGGGAAGCGGAGGGCCGGGGTCCAGCGCGAGATCGCGCTGAGATAGGAGGCCGCGTCGGAGACGACGACCACGTCGGGGCCCGCCTCCGCGGCGAGGCGGACGGCGTCGACGCGACGGCCGAGACGGAGCTGGGGGAGCGTGTTCGGGTCGACGACGCTCGCGCCGGGAGGAGGGGTGGGCGTGGCAGACGTGACGGGAGGGATGGGCGTGGCAGCCGTGGCGGGCGTGGCGGGCGCGGGTGGCGGGGTGGAAGGGGCCGGCGCGGCAGGCGTGGCAGCCGTGGCAGCCGTGGCGGGCGTGGCCGCGGGAGCCGTCGGCCTCGGCTCCGAACTCGGCATGGCGGCGGGGGGCGGCGGCGGCGCCGATTGGGTGGGCGCGGGCGGGGCCGCCGGAGGGGTCGTGGGCGGTTTAGTGCACGCGGCGACCGCGAAGAGAGCGGCGACGGCGACGACGCGGCGAGCACGGTGAGGGTTCACAAGGGCAGCGTACGTGGGGTGCACCAAACGGGTTCTCCTGTGCCGCCGACCCGCAGGGCCGGTGAGTCGGTAGCACCGGCTCTGACGGAGACCCGGCCCGGGCGCATCCCCTCGTCTGCATCGGGCGACGCCGTCTCGTACGACTGCCGCTCGCTCCTCCGCCGCGGGCCCCGCCCTCGCCGTGCTCTCCTCGATAGTCTCGGGCGCCTGGGTGCTGGCCGACGACCCCGAGGGGCCGGTCCCGGGCGTCAAGCCCCTGGCGGGAGTCGAAAAGGCCGAACGCCCCCTGAGCATCCTGGTCCTCGGCGGCACCGGCTTTATCGTCGGACCCGACCACTCCTCCGGACGTTTCACCTCCTGGCCCGTGCGGGCGAGCCCGGGGGGCGAGATGCTCGCCCCCGGCACCCCCGACGATCCGATCCAGATCATCGACGTCCGCGACCTCGCCAAGTGGCTGGTGAACCTCGCCGAGCAGAAGTCGGTGGGGTACTTCGACGCCCTGGGCTCGAACCACACGGCGCTGACGATGGGCCGCCTCCTCGAGGCGTGCAAGACCGCGGGCGGGAGCGACGTGACGTTCACCTGGGTGCCCGCCGACTTCCTCGAGGCCCGGCAGGTCTCCGCCGGCGGCGACCTGCCCATCTGGATCCCCCCGATCGGCGATGCCGCGGGCTTCCACCAGCGCAACGTCGCCAAGGCCGAGGCCGCGGGCCTGACCTTCCGCCCCATCGAAGAGACCTGCCGCGACACGCTCGCGTGGTGGACGAGTCTGCCCGAGGGGGAGCGCCGCAAGCGCCTCTCCGCGATGCCCGCCGAGCGCGAGCAGGAGGTCCTCGCGGCGTGGAAGGCCTCCCAAGGCGGCGAGGCCAAGGCCCCCGCCGCGCCGTCCAAGACCGGCGGCACCTGAACGCGCCGGTCCGACCAGCCTCACGATCTACGCGTGGCCGCCCCCCGGGGGGAGGCCACGCTCGTTCCGGGGCCGGTGCCGTAACGCGGGGCCTCGGAGAGCCCGCCGGGGCCCCGTACACTCCCGCCCCATGCCCGACCCCCTGCCGGTGAACCTCTCGCGGGACGACTTCGCCGCCCTCGCCGAGGCCAACGCCGCCCCGGGCCGGACGCTTGCCATCCCCGTCGCGGCCCGCCTGCTCTCGGACCAGCTGACCCCCGTCCTGGCCTATCGCCGCCTGGTCGCGGCGGACCAGCGCATCGCCCCGAGTTTCCTCTTGGAGTCCGTCGAGGGGGGCGAGCGTCAGGGGCGCTACTCGATCCTGGGCGCCCAGCCCATCACCGAGGTCGTGGCCTTCGCGAACGAGGTAGACATCCGCCACGCCGATGGCGCCGCCGCCTCGCTCGGCGTAGCCGACTCCGATCGCCGCCCCGCCGTCAGCCCCTTCGCCGTCATCCGAGGCCTGACCGCCCGCCTGCGGCTGGTCCACCCACCCAGCCGCGGCTCGCGCGACGAGCTCCCCGCGTGCGTGCTGGGCGGCTGGTTCGGCTTCGCGGGGTACGACACCGTCCGCTACGCCGAGCCGGGCAAGCTCTCGTTCGCCACCGCTCCCCCCGACGACCGCTTTCTCCCCGACCTGCACTTCGCCCTCTACGACGGGGTCGTGGTCTTCGACCATGTGGACAAGGTCGTCTTCCTCGTGCAGCTCGCCCTGGTGCCCCACGGCACCGACGCCCGGGCCGTCTATGACCTCGCCCTCGCCCGGCTCGAGGGCCGTCTGGCCCTGATCGAGCGCCACTCCAAGCCCCTGCCCAGCGGCCTGCTCGACCACGACGCCCAGGGCGGCCACGCCCTCGCCTCGAACATGACCCGCGCCGAGCACGCCGCGATGGTCGCCAGGGCCCTCGAGTACATCCGCGCCGGCGACGTCTTCCAGGTCGTCCTGGGCCAGCGATTCGAGCGCAAGAGCCCCGCCGACCCCTTCGACGTCTACCGCGCCCTCCGCGCCGTCAACCCCAGCCCCTACATGGTCTACCTCCAGGCCCGCGGCTGCATCCTGATCGCCTCCAGCCCGGAGATCCTTTGCCGCGTCCGCGCCTCCGCCGACGAGCGCCACCCCGGCGGCGCCCGCCTCACCCTGACCAACCGCCCGCTCGCCGGCACCCGGCGTCGCGGGGCCACCCCGGCCGAGGACGCGGCCCTCGAGCGCGAGCTCCTCGCCGACGCCAAGGAGCGGGCCGAGCACATCATGCTCGTCGACCTCGGCCGCAACGACGTGGGGCGGGTCGCCCGCCCGGGCAGCATCCGCCTCCCGGGCGTCATGGAGATCGAGCGCTACAGCCACGTCATGCACATCAGTTCCACCGTCACCGGCGAGCTGCGCGAGGGCCTCGACTGCTGGGACGCCCTCCGCGCCACCCTTCCCGTCGGCACCATCTCGGGGGCCCCCAAGATCCGCGCCATGCAGGTGATCGACGAGCTCGAGCCCCTCCGGCGCGGCCCCTACGGCGGTGGGGTCGGCTATGTCGGCCTCGACGGCCAGATGGACATCGCCCTGACCCTCCGCACGATCGTGGCGCCCACCGCCCTCCGCGACGCCTCGGGCTGGACCTACCACCTCCAGGCCTCCGGCGGTATCGTCGCCGACTCCGTCGCCGCCGACGAGCACGCCGAGACGGTCAACAAGTCCGCCGCCCTCGCCCGCGCCGTCGACGTGGCCGAGAGCGCCTTCGGCCCCCGGTGAACGTCCACCCGCGCCCCCGTGCCCGCCGACGGCACGGGGGGCCGGGTGGGTCGAGTGGGCCGGATGGGTCGAACGATTCATCCTCACCCCGTGGCGGCCGGGGTGGTGTGAAATGCTCATTGTCCGGGGGGCGTGCTCCCGAAAAGATATGAGCATGAGCAGCCAAGACTCGACCAGCAACGCGGCCCACGCCGACGCCTCCCCCGTCTCCCCCGTCTCACCCGCTGCCACGCCCCCCCCGGCCCCCGCGCCGGAGGCACCCGCCGCGGTGGTCCCGGCGCCGCTGCGGAAGGTCGAGCGGCTCCGCCGCTGGCACGTCGTGCTGCTCGACGATCAGGACCACTCGTACGACTACGTCATCCTCATGATGCAGCAACTCTTCGCCTGCTCGCTCGAGCGGGCCGAGGGCATCGCCGAGGCCGTGGACTCCGACGGCCGCGCCGTGGTCGCCGCGACCCACCGCGAGCACGCCGAGTTCAAGCGCGACCAGATCCTCGCCTTCGGCCGCGACCGCCTCATCGCCCGCTGCGCCGGCTCCATGACCGCCGTCATCGAGCCCGCCGAACCCGACCAGCCCTGACCTCCCCCCACGCACTCCTCTCTCCGGAGGCCCGCGTCCCACATGGCGCGGGCCTCTTCGTTTTCATCGCCCCTCGGGGAGGTGAGCGTGACCTCCCCCCGCCTACGCTCGCCTCACTCATGCCCGGGCGAGCGCCGATCCCCGACCGCCCCCTCGTCCTCCAAGCCGAGGACCTCGACCCCTGCGCCGCGGCGTGGCTCGCCGAGCGGGCCGACCTCCGCGTCTGCCCCTTCGCCGCCGACGCGTTCCTCCCCCTCCTCGCGGGCGCCCACGCCCTGCTCGTCCGCACCTACACCCGCGTCGACGCTGCGCTCCTCGACCGCGCCCCGAACCTCCGCGTCGTCGGCCGCGCCGGCGTCGGACTCGACCGCATCGACGTGACCGAGTGCCGCCGCCGCGGCGTCGAAGTGGTCCACACCCCCGACGCCAACACGCAGTCCGTCGCCGAATACGTCTTCGCGATGCTGCTCGACGCCCTCCGCCCCCGCCTCTTCCTCGACGCCCCCATCGACGCCGACCGCTGGAACGCCCTCCGTCGCGAACTCACCGCCCCGAAGCAACTCTCCGAACTCACCCTCGGCGTGCTCGGCTACGGCAAGGTCGGCTCCCGCGTCGGCCGCGCCGCAGCCGGCTTCGGCATGCGCGTCCTCTACCACGACCTCGTCGACATCCCCCACGCCGCCCGCCACGGCGCCCTCCCCGTCACGCTCGACGCCCTGCTGGAAGAGTCCGACATCCTCACGCTCCACGTCGACTCACGCCCCGCGAACCGCTGCCTCCTCGACGCCGCGCTCTGCCGCCGCCTCAGGCCCACCGGCCTCCTCGTCAACACCAGCCGCGGCCTCGTCGTCGATCCCGCCGCCCTCCGCGACCACCTCGTCGCCAACCCCGAGTCCCGAGCCCTCATCGACGTCCACGACCCCGAACCCTTCGACGCCGCCTACCCCCTCCTCAACCTCCCCAACTGCCACCTCTCCCCCCACCTCGCCGCCTCCACCGCCGCCGCCCACGTCAACATGAGCTGGGTCGTCCGCGACGTCTGGCGCGTCCTCCGGAACGAGCCGCCCGAGCACCCCGCGCCCTAAGAGCCTCTGGCGCGAGCCAGAGGAGCCGGTGGTCGCACTCGTTCACTGCCATGTTCTCCGATCGCGTCGTCCGGGCGCGATCGCGCCCGGAGTGCTTGGCTCGAGATGACGTCAATCGCGCGGTGGGACCATCGCCCCCTCCGGCTCGCGCCCGAGGCTCCGGCCAGCACCCCACCCCTCCAAAACCTCCGCCCCCCGCCTTCCCCCATCCTCCCCCGCCACCACCCTCCCCAGTTCCACCGCCTTCCTCCCCACCCCCCCGTCGTCCAATACCTGCCCCAACGCTTCCGACAATCGCCGCGCCCCCAGCTTCGTTCTGAACACCGTCCGCGACACCCCCAACCGCTCCACCCTGGCGGCGTTGTCGAACTGGTCGTGCGCGTGCGGCACGATCACCTGCGGCCGCCCCGCCCTGAGCGCCTGCCCCGTGCTCCCGATCCCCCCGTGGTGCACCGTCGCCGCGCCCCGCCCCAACACCGCCGAGAACGGCGCGTACCCAAAGGTCGCGACGCCCGGGGGTAGGGGTCCCACGTCCACCCCCGACCGCCCCACCAGCAGCATCCCCCGCCGCCCCAGCAGCCGGCACGCCTCCGCCGCGTCGTGATAGAACCGCCCCGCCACATGCACCGCCGCCGTCCCCAGCGAGAAGATGATCGGCGGCTCGCCCGCGTCGAGGAACCGCTCGATCTCCGCCGGCGCGTCCTCCTGCGCCCCGTGCCGGTCGTGCCACGGGAAGCCGCAGACCACGCCGGTGGGGGGGTCGCCCGGCATCGCGGGGCGCATGACCGGCGACCACAGCCCCAGGTTCGCCACCCCGCCGCGGGTGATGGTGAGGAAGACGTCGCGCGCCGGCGCCAGCCCCAGCCGCCCCCGCAGGGCGTTGAGGCCCCGGTCGAACTGGAACCGCATCGCCGGCGCGACGAGCATCCCCTGCAGCCACACGATCCACTCGCGTCGACGCAGCGGCACCCATGGCATCGGCGTCAGGTAGTCCCCGGGCGTCATCCAGAGCATCGGCGCCAGCACCGCCGACGCCCACGGCACCCCGATCCGCTCGCAGATCCAGGGCGTGCCCATCAGGATGTGGTGCGTCAGCACCAGGTCGGGCCGGAACTCCGCGGCGACCCGCGGCACCGCCTCCCACAGGGCCTCGATCTGGGGCATCAGGAACTGCTCGATCACGATCCGCGGCCCCTTGCGGGCGTGCATCACGTCGGGTGTCTTGCTGAGATCGCGGAGGTCAAACGTCTCGCCCAGAGGCGCGAACCGCAGCCCTGCCTCCTCGACCAGGTCGCGGAAGTAGCCGTTGCTGAGGATGACGACCTCGTGCCCCCGCTCGACCAAGGCCCGTCCGACCGCGACAAAGGGATTGAGGTCCCCGTGCGAGCCGGAGGTCGTGATCAGGATCCGCATCGCCCGCATCGGGGGACCGTACGCCCCCGCCCCATCCCCCCGCGTTCGGGTTCCGGGCGGAAGGGGGCTACGGCCTACCATCGGCCGACGGCGTCCCCCGGGCGCGCCCACCCGCGGCGCACCCACCACCCGCACTCCGCCGCCGAGGGTCCGTGGCCATGACCACAACGTCCGCCGGGAAGAGCCATTCCGCCGTCGCGCCCACCCCCCCCGCGGCCGGTGCGCCGCGCGCGGGCCGCCCCGCCGCGTCTCCTTGGCCCGAGCCCGCCGCCCTGGGCGACAAGCCCCTGATCTGGGTCAACGGCCGCCTCCTCCCCAAGAGCCAGGCCATGGTCTCGGTCTACGACCACGGCCTGCTCTACGGCGACGGCGTCTTCGAAGGCATCCGCGTCTACCGCGGCCGCATCTTCAAGTGCCAGCAGCACATGGACCGCCTCTACCGCTGCGCGGAGAGCATCTTCCTCAAGATCCCCATCGACCGCGACGAGATGATCGCCGTCCAGCGCGAGTGCATCGCCGCCAACGGCATCACCGAGGGGTACATCCGCCTCGTCGTCACCCGCGGCTACGGCACGCTGGGCCTCGACCCCCGCCGCTGCCCCGTCCCGGGCGTCATCTGCATCGCCGACCAGATCAGCCTCTACAAGCCCGAGTTCTACGAGCACGGCATGCGGGTCATCGTCGCCAAGCGCCCCAAGACCCCCGTCGCCTGCCTCGACCCGCGCGTCAAGAGCCTCAACTACCTCAACAACATCCTCGCCAAGATCGAGGCCATCGAGGCCGGCTGCGACGAGGCCATTATGCTCTCGCCCGACGGCTGGGTGACCGAGTGCACCGGCGACAACGTCTTCATCATCAAGGACGGCCGCCTCTTCACGCCCCCCCCGGTGGTCGGCGAGAGCGGCCTCCTGGAAGGCATCACCCGCCGCTTCGTCATCGACCAGCTCTCCAAGGACTGCGGCATCCCCTGCCAGGAGAAGATGATGCGGCTGGACGAGGTCCTCGCCGCCGATGAGGTCTTCCTCACCGGCAGCGCCGCCGAGATCATCGCCGTCAACCAGATCGACGTCGACGGCAAGGGCCACCCCATCAGCGACAGCGAGGGCCCGCTGACGAAGAAGATGCGCAAACGCTTCCGCGAGATCGTGACGAGCGATCACGTGCCGGAGGACTGAGGCCGCCTCGGCGTCAGACCCGAGGCCCGTCGTTGCCGACGTCCCCGAGCTCCTCGCGAGCACGCTCCCGCAACGTCCCCAGCCCCTCCACAAACCCCTCCGTTTGCTCCACACTCCGCCCCAAATACCGCATCGGCTCCATCGCCGCGTCCAGGTCCACCCCCGCCAGCAACGGCTCCCCGCGCAGCCGCTCGATCAGGTCGTTCGCCTTCCCCTCCTCCTTGACCGCCCATCCCGCGGCCTGCGCGTGCCGGCGAATCGCCTCGTGCACCGCCTGCCGGTCGCGCCCGAGCTTCACCGCCTCCATCATCAGGTTCTCGCTCGCCATGAACGGCAACTCGGCCATCAGGTTCGCCCGCACCGTCGCCTCGTGCACGACCAGCCCAGCCGCGACGTTGTGCATCAGGTCCAGCGCCCCGTCAAGCGCCAGGAACGCCTCGGGAAGCGAGAGCCGCCGGTTCGATGAGTCGTCGAGCGTCCGCTCCAGCCACTGCGTCGCCGCCGTGTCGTACGCGTTCCCCACCAGGTTCATCACGAACCGCGACAGCCCGCACACCCGCTCGCACCGCATCGGGTTCCGCTTGTACGGCATCGCCGACGAACCGATCTGCTTCTCCTCGAAGGGCTCGTCCAGCTCCTTGCGCCCGCACAGCAGCCGGATGTCCGTCGCCATCTTGTGCAGCACGCTCGCCACCGACGCGAGGTCCGCCAGCACGAACGTGTCGAGCACCCGCGGGTACGTCTGTCCGCCCAGCGCGAAGGCCCCGCCGCCCCGCGCGAGCTTCTCCAGCACCAAGCCCTCCAGCCGATCCACGGCCGCGCCGGTCCCCGCCAGCGCCAGGAACGACGCCTGCGTCCCGGTCGCCCCCCGCACCCCGCGCAACCGCACACCCCCCGCCCCGCCCACCGGCCCCAGCCCCTCCAACCGCTCGCGGCACAACTCCAGGTCGTACGCCCACCCCGCGATCCGCCGCCCCACCGTCACCGGCTGCGCCGGCTGATAGTGCGTGAACCCCAGGCACGGCACCCCCTTGAACTCCAGCGCCCGGTCCGCCAACGCCAGGATCAGCCTGATCACCTTCAGCCTGATCAGCCGCCGCGCGGCGTCGATGATGAGCAGGTCCGCGTTGCTCCCCACATCCTCGCTCGTCAGCCCGAGGTGGATGATCCCCTTCGCCAAGGGGCACCGATCCCCCCAGGCGTGGACGTGGGCCATCACGTCATGGCGCAGTTCGCGTTCGTGCCGCTCGGCCCGGCTCAGGTCCTCGTCCGTCACCTCCAGGTTCGCCCGCAGCTCCGCCACCTGCGCCGCCGTCACGGGCAGCCCGAGATCGTGCTGCGCCTCCGCCACCGCCAGCCACACCCGCCGCCACGTCGCGAACTTGTTCCGCGCCGACCACACCCCCAGCATCGCGCGGCTGGCGTTCCGGGTCGCCAGCGGCGACGTATAGGTGTCGTACGGGCTGATCGCATCCACCTCGCCGCTGGCCATGCCGTCCCGCGGCCTCCCTTCGCTTTCAGACGCCGACCCGATTCCAGGCTTGGGAACGCTCATCGGCGTAGCGTACCCCGCCATGACCCCCCAGCCCGGCAGGCGCACGCCTCTCCCGTATTTCCTAGTGCCCAGTGCCTAGTGCCCAGTGCCTTCCCCCATGGCCACCCCAGCCGCCAAGCCCTCCGCCCCCCAGCCCGCCCCCCTCGGCGAGGGCGAAGGTGACGCCGCCGACCGCCGCCTCGTCGAGGCCATCCGCCGCGGCGACTCCTCCGCCTGGTCCGCCCTCATCGCCCGCCACCAGGACCGGCTCTACGCCACCTGCGTCCGCATGGTCCACGACCGCGAGATGGCCACCGACCTGACCCAGGACGCCTTCGTCAAGATCATCCAGGGCCTCGACTCCTTCGACGGCCGCAGCAAGCTCTCGACCTGGATGATCCGCATCACCATGAACGTGTGCTTCTCCAAGCTCAGGTCCGAGAAGGTCCGCAGGCACGTCAGCCTCGACGCCCTGACCGACCGCTCCGACGGCGCCAACGACGGGGGCCGGCGGGTCATGGAGTTTTCCGGAGGAAGGGAACCCGCCGCGGCCTCCAGCGTCGAAGCCCACGAAGACCGCGACCGGGTTCTAGAGGCGCTCCGCCTCCTCGACCCCGATCAGCGGGCCGTGATCATCCTCTGCGACGCCCAAGGCCACAGCTACGACCAGATCGCCGAGGTCCTTGGCGTGGCCGTCGGAACCGTGAAAAGCCGCCTCTTCCGCGCCCGAACCGCCCTCCGCGAAGCCGTCGAGTCCCTCGGCACCAAACGCCCCGACCGCCGCCCTTCCCCCCCGCCTACCGCCTAGCGCCCTCGTCCTCCCCATGCCCATCAAGTCCCCCACCCCCGACCCCACGCCTCCCCCTCTCAACGAGGAGCAGCTCCTCGATTGGGTCGAGGGACGCCTCTCCCCCGCGGACGAGGCCTTTCTGGCGCGCTCCTCGGGGCGGGTCGGGCTGGTCGAGCGGATCGGACAGATGCAGGCCAACCGGCGCTCCCTCCAAGACCTCGGCGCCGAGCGGGCCCCCCCCGAACTGATGGAGCGGGTCCTGGCCGCGCTCGAACGCGGCACCCTGCTCGATGCCCCCGCCGTGGAGGCTCCGCCCACGCTCCACCTCCCTGCCCGGCGTCCCCGTCCCCGCCGCCGATGGGACGCGATGCTCCCCGGCCTGGCCATGGCCGCGGGCGTCGCGCTGCTCGTGGCTGGCGGCGCGTACTGGGGCAACCTCCTGCTGACGCCCTCGACGGTCTCCCCCAGCGGCGGCCCGCTCGCCGCAGCCACCCCAACCCCCCGCGGCACCGCCCCCGTAGCCATCGACGAGAACACCCGGATCGCCTCCGCCGACCGTACCGAGGCCTCCGGCCCCACCGCCGACGGCGCGGCCTCGCCCCTGACCTCCACGCTCGCCCTCGCCGAGCCCACTCCCCGCGGCCCGATCATCGTCGACGCCGCCCGCGCGATCGAACTCGCCCGCGAGGGGCGCGTCGTCATGCGCGTGCTGGCCAAGGACATCGGCGGCCTCGCCCAGATCGAGCAGAGCGCCGCCAGCCGCACGCCCCGGGCGTGGCGGCTCACCCGCGATGTCCCCGCCACCGTCATGGCCGCCGTCATGCCCGCCGCCCTGACCCTCCAGGCCGGCGCCCCCATGCTCGCCGCCGCCCACACCCTCCAGGCCGCCCTCCCCCTCGTCGGCCCGGGCGCCGCCATCACCTGGCCCCGCGCCGTCGCCATGGACCCCATCGCCCGCGTCCGCGGCACCTACCTCGTCAACCTCCCCGACTCCGACGCGGCCCTCGCCACGGTCCGCGCCGTCTTCGCCGACCGCTGCCGCGCCGGGATCGTCTTCGAGGAACTCGCCGCCCCCGTCGCCACCCCCGCCCAAGTCGACCCCGACAGCCTCCTGTGGTGGACACAACCCGCCAGCGCGTGGGCGCGGCGCATCACGATCCCCATCGTCGTCGAACAGCGCTGACCCCCGAAGGGGTGGTCTTGCGGCCCGCCATGTCGGGTGCCACGGGTCGGCCCGTCCCCGGGCAGACCCGTGAGGCCGCTCCCCAGGTGCGCGGCCTTTTCTCAGCCCGCACGAATCTCCCCCCCTGAAATCCTTCCCACCGGTCTCTATTGACCGCTTCTGGCGCTAGATCGCGGTCACTCGCGCATTTCCATTACCTGACCCTTGCCAAACATCCAGGTGATGATACGGTGTCCGTATGGGAACCCTCACCCCGACCATCCCCGCCCCTCCCGACC
>Ga0105046_10004322_pt1 | contig 22597 bp, 12 predicted proteins | sample MAT03_FD_78385 | JGI IMG/M metagenome (GOLD analysis project Ga0105046, IMG submission 78385) | Freshwater microbial communities from Lake Fryxell liftoff mats and glacier meltwater in Antarctica - MAT-03 (megahit assembly) | ecosystem: Environmental > Aquatic > Freshwater > Ice > Liftoff...
ACCGACATGGACGCCCTACCCATCGTCGAACAAACGGGCGTTCCGTATGCGAGCAAAGTGAAGGTGAAGGACAAGTCCGGCGTCGAAGTCGGCGTCATGCACGCCTGTGGCCATGATGTTCACATGACGAGTTGGGTCGGCACGGCTCGCGTTCTCGCTTCGATGAAGGACACTTGGTCGGGCACGGTGGTCTTTGCCGCCCAACCGGCCGAGGAAATCATCGCCGGCGCGCGGATGATGCTCGAAGACGGGTTATACAAACGATTCCCGAAGCCCGATTTCGCGCTGGCGCTGCACTCCGACCCACTGAACCCCGTGGGTGTCGTGAGCTTCGCCGAGGGGCTTTCGCTCGCCGCATCAGACACCATCGACATCGTCGTGAGGGGCAAAGGCGGCCACGGTGCCGCGCCGCACTCGACGGTCGATCCCATCGTGTTGGCAGCCCGAATCGTCCTCGATCTTCAAACAATCGTGAGCCGCGAAGTGAACCCGCTCGACCCGTGCGTGGTGACGGTCGGTTCCATCCACGGCGGCACGAAGCACAACATCATCCCGAACGAAGTGCGATTGCAACTCACCGTGCGGACAACGAAAAACGAGGTGCGCGACCACGTTTTGAAGGCCATCGAGCGAATCGTGAAGGCTGCGGCGGTCGGTGCCCGCGCACCCGAACCCGACATTCGCGTGAACCTCGAACAATACACGCCGCCGACCTACAACGATGTCGCTCTCGCGCGGAAGTGTGCCGGCGTCTTTCGTGCGGTGATTGGCCCGGACAACGTGAAGCCGCGCCAACCCGTGATGGGTGCGGAGGACTTCGGCCGCTTCTCGGAAGGTAAGACGCCGATCTTCATGTACTTCCTCGGTACGGTCTCTCAGGACAAGTACGACGCGGCCCAAAAGCCTGCCGGCGTGCCCCTCCCCGGCATGCACACCGATTCCTACGCCCCGCTGCCCGAACCCAGCATCCGCGTGGGCGTCCGTACAATGAGCCTGGCCGCGATGAACTTGTTGCCGAAGCCGGAGTGATACCCTTCTTGCGATGCCGCAAGCGGCCAAGGCTGCGAGTTTGGCCGCTTGCGGCATCGCAGGAAAAGCCCACCCATGTGACACCATGACAACCGCACTGGAAGCCGCGAAATACCTCGTTGAACTCGCCAGCCGCGAGCCGGATGAAGCGGAGCCGATGACCAACCTGCGCGTGCAGAAGTTGCTCTATTACGCGCAGGGCTGGCACCTGGGTTTGTTCGGCCGCCCGCTGTTCGCGGACCCTTTGCAGGCGTGGAAAAACGGGCCGGTGGTTCCGACAGTTTACGAGGCGGTGAAGTCTGCGGTCGGCGACATGCCGGCCCGGCCACTGACTCTCACCGATCTCGGAACGGCCGTTTTGCCCGGTCGAGATCGCGTGTTTCTCGAAACGATCTGGAAGAAGTATCGGACCTTCTCCGCTACTGGCCTGAAAGAATTGAGTCACGCGGAACCGCCTTGGATCGAAGCACGCGGCGCAGTTCCAGAAGGCGGCGTTTCGGACGCTGAGATCACAGCGGAATCGCTGGGCAGATTCTTCGGTTCACTGCCGGAAGCAGCGATATCCAACCCCCGCGAGTTGGACGACGCTTACGAAGGCGAAGCGGCGACCCTCGAGAAACCACCCGTCCCGTTCGCCAAACTGCGGCAACGCAGGCGAGGTGCGGTGTGAGTCACCAACTGGTCTTTGGGCCAAAGGCCGAGGAAGCCTACGAATCGCTGCCGCTTTCACTTCTCGATGAGTTCGACCGGCACATGGACCGCCTGGCGGAGAGTCCCGCGACCGTCGCGGTTCCGGGCACCTTTCCGTTTCCCGCGAACCGGATGGTGTTCCACTTCGAGATGAGCGATCACACTGGGGAGACATGGCACTTCGTCGCCCACTTTCGGTACGGTAGCGACGAGCAAACCCTTCACGTCGTCGCCATCACGGTCTTGCCTCCCGCATGAGGTACGGAGTCGCACGATAGCGACCCCGCCTCCACCACGCCGCATGGCTCACCAGCGGAAGATCATCTCGAGTGCTCCGGTCAACATGCTCCGGTCGCCCTCGAACGCTCGGCTCTGATTGTTGTGATCGAAGCGGATATTGGGGCGAATGATAACTCCAGGCACGGGGCTCCAGGCGACGCCATAGGTCACTTCGGTATACAGCCCCTTGAACCCCGTTCGGATGCCCTTGGTGTCGTGGAACAACTCAGTCCGCAAGGTGCTGGTGAGTTTATCGGTCACTTTGTAGATGAAGTAATTCGCTGCTCCATACCAAGTTGCCGACCCGACGTTCGGGACACCGTCCATGTGTGAGAAGGCGGCGTCAACGACGTAGGTAAGCTTGTCCGTACACTTGTGAACTACCTGGAGGTTGTACACGTTGTAAAAGGCGAAGTTCTCGGCCACGTCGAACCGCGGGCGGGTGACGACGGTGTTGAAGATGACGCTCGTCTTGCCGTCCGGGGGTGCCCACTTGATCTGACCGAGGCCGGTCAATCGGTTCGCGGAGTCGATGAAGTTGTCGCTACCCAGCGCGACGCCGTTACCCACCGACCATGTATCGTTCAACTGGGTGACGGCCCAGATGCCCGTGTGGGTGAACGGGTTGTACTGGAATAAGTACGACCTCGACACAAACGGCGTGTCCACGGCCTGGACCAACTCGTACCCACAGTGCGTCGAGAACCTGCCCACCTTCACCGTGGTGCCGTTGCCGCCGAGGTTGGGGAGAAAAGCCTGGAAGTAGGCTTGGTACAGGTCGATCGGGTAGTCCCTCGGCCCGCCGTTACGCCCCTCCCGCAGTTGCTGGTCGAACAGTCCCCGCGCCAGGGTGAACCGCGCATCCGTTCCGGGCAGGATCGTGGATGTGGCGAAACCCCACTGGAACTCGCCCTTGGTCGGGTCAATTGTCTTGTCGAACTGAATCCAGTTCTGATTCAGTTGATACTTGTTGGGCTGGTCATTAAACGTCACCGGCAGGTTTGAATTACTGGTCGTGCTAAGGGTGTAGGACATCGCCGACCACCCGTACAGTTTCAGGTTGTGGTCGGCCATCGTTTTGCCGAGCCAGGTGTCCTTGAGCGACCGCTCAAGGAGATAGATGGGCGGTTCGGGGGTGTCAGGCTTCTTTTCCTCATCCTGCTTATCAGCCTTCGGAGCTTCCTCGGCGGCAGGCGCGCCAGGTGCGGCGGGGGTCGTGCCGTTCCCGGTCGAAGGGGGCATCGGCACCACCATCGGGGGCATCCCCGGCTGGCCGGGAATTGCCATCGGGATCAACCCAGGCAACACCAACGGCGGGCCGCCCGTGCCTTGCACGCGAACCGCAGGGAACGGGGAACCCGGTGTTACCGGGGCTGCTCCGCCCGGACCTTGTCCGACCGACAGAGCCATAACGAGAATCATCGAGTTCATGGTTGTTCTTGGAACCTTCCTGGTTGCGGCACATCGACCGTGTCGAACGCTCGTCCTTGAGCGTGGCAGCACGGGCGGACCATTCCACGCAACATCAGAATCGGCCGATCCAAGTTGCGCATGCGGCCAAGTCCGAGGAATCCGCGTAGTTTGCGGGTCCGAATGTGAGGATTGTGCGGGTGCCGCATCACCGGGCACTGATGCCAATCGTCGGGCACGGGATTATGGCTGCATAATATGCGACATTTCTGCCGCGCTAATAGGCAAAATGTAGATCGAAGCGATTCTCGCTAAGAAAAGTCTCAATGCGTAACTGCTTTCAATTTCTCCAGATACGGCATTTCCTACAGATTAGCAGCGCCGGCATCCTCTGTGCATTATTGAATCGATTGTACCGCCCGATGACTCAGCACTCGCAACTGCCCGATTCGTGGCCGTTGACCGCCTCACTCTTGTTCGGAAAGGTTACCTGATGCGTTCCCGACGGTTGCTCCCAGCCGCCGCACTCCTCTTCGCGTGCGCTGTTCTGCCCATGAACCGGGCATCGTCCCAAGTCCCCAAAGGCGGGGAGGAAATTCCCCCCCCGCGTGCAATCGTCGATCTCAAGGATGTCGAGGCACTCAAGAAGTCATTCGCTGAGCTGAAAGCCAAGTTTGAGGAAGATGAGAAGCAGGCCGCCATCAAGATCAGCGAAGCCCTGAAGGCGGTTGCGGCTTTGCAGAAGACTGCTGCCGAAGCACTCGCCAAGGCCACGGTCGCCGAAAAAGCACTCGTGGACGCGAAAGCCGGCGGTGGTGACGCAAAAGCGACCACCGAGAAACTCGCGGCGATTGAAGCGGGCGCGAAGACAATGACACGGGCTGCGGCACACAGCAAGAAAGCGACCGACAAAGCGACAACCGATGCCACGACTGCGGCGAAAGCAGCCGAGACGACCGGCAAGGAACGCGGCGACACGGCGTGGCTTCTGACGGCCAGTGCGCTTGTGCTGGTGATGGTGCCTGGGCTAGCGCTGTTCTATGGCGGCATGGTGCGCCGCAAGAACATCCTCGCCACGATGATGCAGAGCATGGCCGCGCTCGCCATTGTCGGCGTCTACTGGATAGCGATTGGGTACTCGCTCGCCTTCGGGCCGTCCGCGATCACCATGATGGGGGCGGAGAACGGCGGTCTGGTGGGTTGGAGTTGGGATTTGTTCTTCCTGAAGGGCATTGAGGCGACGACGAAACTTCCGAACAATGACATCACGGTCTACCTGCACGTCATGTTCCAGGGGATGTTCGCCATCATCACCCCGGCGCTCATCTCGGGGGCCATCGCCGAGCGAATCCGGTTCTGGCCGTTCTGCCTGTTCATGATCCTGTGGGTCACGTTCGTGTACTGCCCGCTGGCGCACATGGTGTGGGCATTCGACTGGTTCGATACGGGGGTCTTGGCCGCAAAACGTGGGCAAGCCGCGATTGGCTTCCTCGGGAAGATGGGCGCGCTCGACTTCGCGGGCGGCACGGTCGTTCACATCGCGGCGGGCATGGCCGGGCTGGCGTGCTGCCTCGTGCTTGGGAAGCGGGCCGGTTACCCGAAGATGATCGCACACCCGAACAGCATGGTGCTGACGTTGCTCGGGGCCGGGTTGCTGTGGTTCGGCTGGTTCGGCTTCAACGGTGGCAGCGCGACGAACGGTTCGCCGCTGGCCGCATCCGCATTCGCAGCCACGCAGGCCGCTGCCGCCGCTGCCGGGTTGGGTTGGATGCTCATCGAATGGATTCACAAGGGTAAACCAACGGCGCTGGGCCTCGCGTCGGGGATCGTGGCCGGGTTGGTCGCGGTCACGCCGGCCAGCGGCTACATTTACATGTCGGGTGGTATCTTCATCGGGTTGGCCGCCGCCATCGTGTGCTACCTGGCCGTCTCGCTCAAGAACCGCCTCGGGTACGACGACTCGCTCGACGCCTTTGGTGTCCACGGGGTCGGCGGGTTCGTCGGCGCGGTTCTCACCGGCGTGTTCTGTTCCGCACTTGTCAACACCGCCGGCGCGGACGGCCCACTGGCCTACAACACCCACCGCGCGCGGTTTGAAGCCCTCACAAAGGACGACGGCAAACTCATCAAGGATGCGAAGGAAACCTTCGACAAGGCCGATACGGAACTGAAAGCCAAGGAGACTGAACTCAAGGTCAAGGAACTGAGCGACGCCTTCGACACCGCGCAAAGCAAGTTCAACGATGCCGAGGACGACGCGGAGGAAAAGCCGAAGGAAGAACCACTCGCCAAGGCCAAGACCGACGCTGAAGCAGCACTCAAGGAAGCCAAGGACAAGCTCAAGGAAGCCACCGATGGCACGCAATCGCCGAAAGACATCGCGGATGACAAAGCGGCTGCGGTCGCTACTTTGGAGAAGGAACGCGACGATCTCAAGGCGTTGACCGAGAAGCAGGACGACAAGGAACACTCGGGCAAGGACAAGAAGGGCGCGCTATCGCAGGTATTCATCCAACTTAAGGCCGCGATCTTCTCGGTGGTCTTCGCGTTCGTTCTGAGCGTGGGCTTGTGCCTCCTCACACAGGCCATCACGCTGGGTAACTTCAAGACCGACGCACAGGGCGAGTCGCTGGGATTGGACCGCACGGAACACGGCGAAGTCGGGTTCGACTTCAGCGCCGCCACGGAATCGGTCGCGGTTGTCAGCACGGAACCGCGCCCCGCGAGCATACCAAAGGGGAACGGGCGATTCGATCTGCTACTTTCCGGCGCGGAATCGAGCGAGTTGATGAATGTGTGGACCGAACTTTGCCAGCCAACGGAAGAGCCGATTGACGCCGACTTCCTCGCGGTCTACCCGTACATCACGACCGTGAAGGGCACCACGTTCCGCTTCCGCGGTGGCGACCCCGTTGAGGTGGCAAAGCGCCTCACCTCGCTGTTCAAGAAGCACCTCGGCAAAGAAGTCAAGGCCGTGAAGGTGGCGTAATATCTGCGGTATTAGCGGTGGTTTCTCACGGAACCACCGCGTTTCCCCGGTCGCCACACTCGGCGGCCGTTCCCGTTTCTACCCCACAACCTCACCACACTCCCACCATGAAACTGATTGTTGCGATCATCCGCCCGGAAAAGCTCGAAGACGTTCAGAAAGCCCTCGCCGAACGTGACGTTTACCTCATGACGGTCACCGACGTTCGCGGCTGTGGCCGGCAGCGCGGGTACACCGAAGTGTACCGCGGAACTGAGGTGCAAATTCGGCTCGTCTCGAAGCTGAAACTCGAAATCGCCGTGAACGAACCGTTCGTCGAGGCCACCATTGAGGCCATCGTCCACGCCGCCAGAACCGGCGAGACCGGCACCATCGGCGACGGCAAAATCTTCGTGCTGTCGCTCGAAGATGCCGTCCGCATCCGCACCGGCGAACGCGGTGGCGAAGCCATCGGGCCGTAATCGGCCTTCGAGCATATAGCCCAGGCCATTGCCTTACCGACCCGGGGCAAGCCCTGGGCTATATGAGGCTATATGATGAGAGGAAACCCACCGGGCCACTCCCATGCGCCACCCGCTCGAACCGCTCTCCTCGCCGGAAGTCGCCATCACGGTTCAGGTTCTCCGCGAGGCCGGCCACGTTACAAGTACCACGCGGTTCATCAGCGTGATGCTCAAGGAACCACCGAAGGCGAGCATTCACGCCGGCACCGACTGGACCGCCCTGCCCCGCTTCGCCGCCGTCGTGCTGTTCGACAACGCCACCAATTCTTGCTTTGAAGCCGAGGTGAACGTGACCGCCGGCGTGGTCACCGCGTTCAAGCACATCCCCGGCGTGCAGCCGACGATGACGATTGATGAGCAGGTCGAGTGCGAACAAGCCGTCCTGAACTGTCCCGAGTTCGCCTCTGCATTGAAGACGCATTATGGGATCGGTGATACTGCACTCGTGATGGTCGACATCTGGAGCGCGGGGTATTACGGCCACGCCGAGGAACGCGGGTTACGGCTCGCCCGGCCGCTGTGTTTCCTCCGTGCCGACCCGACCGACAACGGCTACGCCCGGCCCATCGAAGGCATCCGGCCGGTGGTCGATCTCAACACCATGCAAGTGATCCGCGTCGAGGAGTACGGCCACTGGCCGTTGCCACCCCAAGCGGGCAATTACGCCGCCAACCGGGTGCCTGAGAAACGCTCGGACATCAAACCGCTGTCGATCACACAACCACAGGGTGCGAGTTTCCAGCTTGAGGGCAACCGGCTCGCCTGGCAGAACTGGTCACTCGTCGTCGGCTTCAACGCTCGTGAAGGACTAACGCTTCACCACATCGGTTACCACGACCGAGGCCGCGACCGCAGCATCCTGTACCGTGCCTCGCTCACTGAGATGGTCGTGCCCTACGGCGACCCCAACCCGACGCAAGCCCGGAAGAACGCCTTCGATGTGGGCGAGTACGGCATGGGCATGTGCGCCAACAGCTTGCAACTCGGCTGCGATTGCCTGGGCCACATCCACTACCTTGACGCTCATTTGTGCGACAGACGAGGCAACGCCCTTCGCATCCCGAACGCCATCTGCATCCACGAGGAAGACTACGGCATCCTGTGGAAGCACACCGACCGCCGCCTGCCCGACAACCCCGAGGTGCGGCGTTCGCGCCGGCTGGTCATCTCCAGTGTTTCGACGGTCGAGAACTACGAGTACGGCTTCTTCTGGTACTTCTACCAGGACGGCAACATCGGCTTCGAGATCAAGCTCACGGGCATCCTGTCGCTGGGTGTGGCTCACCCCGGCGAGAAACCAGCGTTCGGCGCGATGATCGCCCCGCAACTCTACGCCCCCAACCACCAACACTTCTTCAATGTGAGGCTAGACTTCGACCTGGATGGCACCGCGAACACCATCCAACAGGTGGACGTGAAGGCGGACCCCATCGACAGCCACAACCCTTACGAGAACGCCTTTCGGGCAGTCGCCACGGACCTCGTTAGCGAGAAGCAAGCCCGGGCAAATCTGTGCCTGGAAACGGCCCGGTCGTGGAAGGTGACCAACCCGCACGCGCTGAACGCCGTGGGCGAACCAGTGGCTTACCGGTTCCTGCCGGGAGACAACGCGGTGCCGTTCGCTTCGCCCAATGCGTGGTGGCGGAAGCGTGCGGGGTTCGTCAATCATCACGTCTGGGTGACGCCGTTTGCCGAGAGCGAGAAGTACGCGGCGGGCGACTACCCCAACCAGAGTCAGGGCGGCGACGGTCTCGTGAAGTGGACCGAAGCCGACCGCGCCATCGCCGACACCGATGTCGTGCTGTGGTACACCTTCGGCCACACTCACTTGCCGCGCCCCGAAGATTACCCCGTGATGCCCACGGCTTACATCGGGTTCCTGCTCAAGCCGTCCGGCTTCTTCGACATGAACCCCGCCAACGACGTGCCACCATCCGCGCCCAAACTCGTCGATGTGAAGGGCTGTTGTAACTGAGGCGCAATGTCACCCGGAGTCTCTTCCATGCGATTGGTCATGCTCGTTGGTTGGCTGGCTGCGGCTTCGCCAATGTCGGTGACGGCTGCGCCCCCGAAAGACTTCAAGCCGTTGTTCAACGAGAAGAGTCTTGATGGCTGGCACGGGTGGGCAGTCGCCGAGAAGGGCGCGAGTCCCGCTGAGTTGGCGAAGTTGACGGCGGCGGAGCGGGCCGCAAAGTTCGAGGCTTGGACGGCGGACGCTAAGAAGCACTGGACCGTCACGGGTGGCGAACTAGTCGGTGATGGCACCGGCCCGGCGTTGGCCACTGAGAAGGAGTACGGCGACATCGAATTACTGGCCGAGTTCAAGACAGCCGCCAAGGCCGAGAGCGTGATTTCACTGCGAGGCTCGCCGGTCGCGCACGTTGGGAAACTACTTCCCGAGTGGAACACCCTCCGCATTCTGCAAGTTGGCGAACGCACCACGGTTTACCTCAACGGCAAAGTCGTGGTCGATTTCGCCCGCGTGGAGAACACCTGGGACAGCAAGTTACCACTGCCGAAGGTCGGGAAGATTCTGCTACCGGCGCTCGGCGGGGAGAGTAGGTGGCGCAAGTTGCACGTCCGCGAGATTCCGGCCAAGGAGGCGAACGACCTGCTTGTGACTCATGCGAACGAAGGCTTCGACAGCGTATTTAACGGCAAGGATTTCACCGGCTGGGATGGACCGATTGACAACTATGAGGTGGTCGAGAACGCCATCGTGTGCAAGCCGAAGAAGGGCGGGAACATCTTCACAAAAGCCGAGTTCGCCGACCACATTGTGAGGCTCGAATATCGCCTTCCGCCGGGTGGCAACAACGGCCTCGCAATGCGTTATCCCGGTATGGGACACGTCGCCACGCTGGCGATGTGCGAGTTGCAAATCCTCGACGATACCGACCCGAAATACGCGAAGCTCGACCCGCGCCAGTTCAACGGCTCCGCCTACGGCACGGCGGCGGCACATCGCGGTTTTCTGCGTCCGGTCGGCGAGTGGAACTTCATTGAGGTGACCGCGAAGGGTTCCACGCTGCGGGCCGAACTCAACGGCACCCGCATCCTCGACATCGACATGAGCAAGATCACCGAGTTTCAGGGCAACACGCCGCACCCCGGCAAAGACCGCACGAAAGGCCACTTCGGCTTCGCCGGCCACAACGACCCCGTCGCCTTCCGCAACATCCGCATCAAGGATATCGGCGATAAGAAGTGAGTTGCGGGTGGTCTTTCGTAGTGTGGGCCGAGACCCTGTCACTTATACACAAGTCGCTAACCTCTTGGCCTATGTGAGGTTACGGCGGCATCAATTCGGGAGGTTGGAGGCCAGATAAACTCACGAATCTCCTTGTTTTGGTGGGGTTTTCAATTGGCCCCGGAACCGCTTCCGAGTTGTCTATAAATGACAGTTGGCAGTGCCCACCCTAACCGAGTCCGCCATGTCTTCCGCCGCTTCTCCTGGTGAATCACCCGCACGCCGGCCCCGTCGCTGGCTCGTCCCTGTGGCGCTGCTCGCTCTCGTGGCGGTCGCGCTAGTCGGCTGGTTCGTGCTGCGGCCAAAGCCCAGCGAGTCGATGAAGCCCGATCTGGTGGCGGCGGCGCATGCCAACGCTCGCGGGATCGGGTACATGGAGCAGTTCGACTACCGCCAAGCAATCGCCGCGTTCGAGGAAGCCTCGAAGCTCGCCCCGGATTGGACACCGGCACGCATCAACTTGGGGATTGCGTTACTCAACACGCAGGCTCCCGAAAACCTCGACCGTGCCCTCGACATCTTTCGGGATATTCTCAAAGCAAACCCCGACGACCCGAACGCCCTCTTCTGTACGGGCATCATCAACTACTATCGCGGTAATCTGAAAGAAGCAGGGCTGCACTTCGAGGCCCTCACAAGCCGCGTCGATCCAAACGACGCTCATTCGTGGCTTTGGCAAGCGCGGAGCGTCCCGGATGCGTCGGAGGTGATGCAGGGGAAACTTCTGTTCGAGAAGGCACTGAAGCTGAACCCGTCTCTGAACTCGGCCCGGTATTCCCTTGCGCTGCATGCCCTCGCGGACAGCGACGAGCGAAAGCGGTTTTTGCTCGACGAATACCTGGAGTTCAAGCGGCTCAACGCCGAGGATTTGTTCGACCTGAAGTACACCGAAATGGGCCGCTATGGCGAGGTAATCGGGAAGTCGCCCACCACGGCATTGGCTCCTGGTGTGCTGCCGATGTTCGAGTCCCAGACACTCAGCATCAAACTCGCAGACGGCACGACCTGGGTGAAGCCCAACGAACTCGATGCGCTGCGAAACGCCATCCGAACCCGCTTTGGTGGCGCTCTCGTGGTGTTCGACTACAACCGCGACGGCAAGCCCGATGTGATTCTCCTCGGGGCAGTTACTCGTGCCGGTGATGGCGGCGAAGTGCGTGATCTGCTCCTGCGAAACGATGGCGACGGCGCGCTCACCGACGTAACCAAAGAAGCCGGCTTGGCCACCCATACCGGGAGTTTCGGCGCGGCGGTGGGCGACTTCGACAACGACGGCTTCCCCGATCTCGCCCTCACCGGCCCGGCGGGCGTGCGACTGTTCCGAAATGCCTCTGGTAAAGCATTCGAGGACAAGACCGCGACGGCCGGATTCGAGAAGGAATCCGGCGTGTTCCTCGGCGTCGCGTGGGTCGATCTCGATCAAGACGGCGACCTCGACCTCGTGGCGGCGAAGTTCGCCCGCACCCCGGAACTTGCGCTGCGACAATTGAAGGGCGAGAAAGTCGAATCCGACGGCGGCCTCGTGGCGTTCGCCAATGTGGGCATCGCGCCGCCCGCGAACCCCGGCGACGAGGTGCCGCCGCTAACCTGTGCCTTCCAACCGATGACGGCCGCAGGATTGCTCGTCAAGGGCTTGGTCACTGGCGTGGTCGTCACCGATGTCGATGGCGATCTCGACCTCGATTTGCTCGTGCTGATCGACGGCCAACCGCCGGTCACGGTCTTCAACGATCGATTGCTGCGTTTCCACACGGGCGAAGCGGTCACGCCCACGGCGGGAAAGTGGGTTGGCGGTCTGGTTCTGGATGCCAACGGCGATGATCAACCCGACCTCGCGCTGCTCGACCCCGCCGTGCCGCCGCGACTCCTCGTGAGCAAACGCGACAAGCCAGGCAGCGATGTCGGCTCACGCTTTGGCGCAGGCATCACCGATTCGCCCGCACTCCGTTCCGCTGCTTGGGTAGACTTCGATCTCGACGGCCACACCGACCTCGTGGGCACCTCCGCCGACCGGAAAGTCGTGTTCCTTCAAGGTGACGGCCACGGCAAGTTCTCGCGTAAAAGCGAAGCATTCGGCCCGACTGCGGAAGCGATCGGCGACGTTCTCGCGGCCAGTCCGGTCGATCTCGATGGCGATGGCAAGCCCGATCTGCTGGTGTGGTCTGAGGCGAGCGGCCTTCGCGCTTTCCGCAGTCTGGGGAACGGCAACCACGGCCTCACGCTCACGCTTTCGGGCAAGCGGAAGCCCTTGATTGGGGGCGAAGAAGGCAAGCCGCTGCGGACGAACGCGGACGGCGTTGGCTCCTGGGTGCGGGTCCACGCCGGGCCGCTTCGGACAGCCACGGAAGCAACTACCCTCTTCGCCGGCTTGGGCCAATCACGCCCACCACTGCACTTTGGCCTTGGTAAGTTCGACGTGGCGGAAGCCGTGCGGGTGCGCTGGCCCGATGGCGTCATCCAGGCTGAGTTGAACCAGGCAGCCGGCCCCGTGGCGATTGTCGAACTCGACCGCAAGCCGAGTTCGTGCCCCGTGCTGTTCACCTGGGACGGCACCCGCTTCGCCTACGTCACGGATTTCCTCGGCGCGGGGGCCGTTGGTGAAAGTGGCCCCGACGGTTCCGTGCGGCCACCGCGACCCGAAGAGTCCGTGAAGATCGAACCCGGCGGCCTCGTGGCGAAGGCTGGCAAGTTCGTCCTGAAGGTCGCGGAGCCGATGGACGAGATCATGTACCTCGATCAACTGCGGCTCGACGTGATCGACCACCCGGCCGACATCAGCGTTTACCCCGACGAGCGTTTCGCCACGGCCGGCGCACAACCCACGCAAGAACGCCTCTTCTTCCGCGATTCGGAACGGGTCTTCGCGGCGAAGGCAACCACGCATCGCGGCCGAGATGTGACGGCGCTGTTGCGCGACCGCGATGGCAAGCACGTCGAGGGGTTCGCCCTGCGTTCGTGGCTCGGTTACGCCGAGGATCACAGCGTGGAACTCGACTTCAACGGCGAGTTGAAGAAACTGCCGGCTGGTCGCAAAGTCTATCTCGTGCTGACGGGGTGGATCGACTACCCATTCCCGGAAGCGATCTACGCATCAACGCAAGCCGGCATCCCCACCACTGCGCCACAACTGGAACAGAAGCAAGCCGGCGGCACCTGGAAAACGCTCGGCGAACTCGGCTTCCCCGCCGGCCTCACGCGAACAATGACCGCCGATGTTACGGGGTGGATTGACCCCAAGGGCGGTCCAGTTCGCATTCGCAGCAACCTGCAAATTTACTGGGATCAGGTCTTCGTTGCACCGCTAATTGAGAAGCCTGAGTTCGCCGTCCGCGAGACGCCCGTGACGCGGGCTTCGTTGGAACATCGCGGTTTCGTGCAGGAGTTCCGGCCCGGCGGCAAGTTCCCGATTGCCTACGATTACGACCGCCTCGAACCTGTCGCGGTGACGCACTGGAAGGGGCGGTTCACCCGCACCGGCGACGTAACGGAACTGCTAACCGCAACTGACGACCGCCATGTGATTTGCGGTCCAGGCGACGAAGTGACGGCGGAGTTCGCCGCCGGTCCGCCACCCCCGCGAGACTGGAAACGCTCGTTCGTGCTGCGCACCTGGGGCTACTGCAAGGACATGGCACCCACCACGCTCACATCGGGCATGGTCAGCCCCCTGCCCCATCGCGGAATGCCGCACTACCCCTACGACCCCGCGAAGAACCCGCTCCCGGTCACGCTCACGGAATACGACCGCGTGTGGAACACTCGCCCCGCCGGCCGACGGTGAATCCTCCACGAACGCCAACTTCAACCCGGCTTCAGGTACAACTTGCGGTCGCGGATGTACTCTTCCACGGCACGCGGCACGAGGTAGCGGATGCTCATGCCGTCGAGGATGCCACGGCGGAGTTCTCGGCTGGCGATCTCGATCATGGGGCACGCCACGAACCGCAGGCGAACCGTTCCCACGTCGATTCCGAGGGCTGTTGCCAGCCGCTCCGCCGTCCACAGCATGATTCCCGGTCGCGGCACGACCACCAGCCCCACCGATTGCACCACGCGACGCGGCTCGTGCCACGAAGGTAAATCGGGCAACCCGTCCGACCCCATCAGTAAGAAGAACTCATCTTTGGGGTGTCGGCGGTGAAGTTCGGCCAGCGTCTCGGCGGTGTAACTCGGCGGCGGCAACTCGGCTTCCAACCGCTCAACGCGAAACGCGGTGTGCCCGGCGATGGCGAGTTCGATCATCTCGGCCCGTTGCTCGAACCGCGTGATATTCGGCCCCGCTTTGTGCGGTGGGTGCGCGCTGGGCATGAACCAAACCTGATCGAGTTGCGCCTGCGTGCGGCACTGCTCGGCCAGAATCAGGTGCCCCATGTGGACCGGATCGAACGTGCCGCCATAAATGCCGATTCGCATGACTGCTTCCGGTGTGAGAAGATTTTCGGATATACTTCACGCGGCCGAAACTGACACACAGTTTGAGTCTACCGGCGACCTTACGGTGCGCCGCTCACCACGAGCACCGCGGGCCAAGCCACAGGTCGCCGGTTTGCCACTTGAGTCTACCGGCGACCTTACGGTGCGCCGCTCACCACGAGCACCGCGGGCCAAGGCCACAGTCGCCGGTTTGCCACGAACAGGGCAGACCGGCAATGTGTCATTCTCGGCCGCGCGAAGTATAGTTTACGGCCATGTGAGTAAAAAGACTCCCGGCAAGCCGAGAGCTAAATGGTATCTTTGTTCATATAGCCCCCGGCTTGCCGGGGGTCTTTTTGACATTTGAGAGGGCGTTGCCGTGGGGCTTGTGGTTCAGAAATTCGGCGGGTCCAGCCTCAAGGACGCGGACAGCGTGATGGAAGCCGCCCGCAAGGCCATCCGCGCGAAGGCGGCGGGCAACCGCGTCATCGTCGTGGTGAGCGCTCAGGGAAGCACGACCGACGACCTCATCGCCAAGGCCGCCGAGATTACGGCGACACCGTCGGCACGCGAAATGGATATGCTCCTTGCCACCGGCGAGCAAATCGCCATCGCGCTCACGGCGATTGCCATTCAGGAACTCGGCGAGAAGGCGGTCAGCTTCACCGGGCCGCAAATCGGCATCGTCACCGACAGCACACACCGCAAAGCCCGCATCAAGTCCATCGACACCCGCCGGTTGATCGAAGCCGTCGAAAGCGGGAACATCGTCGTCCTCGCCGGCTTCCAGGGGATGGACGAACTCGGCGACATCTCCACGCTCGGCCGGGGCGGCAGCGATACCACCGCCGTCGCCGTCGCCGCCGCCATGAAGCTCGTCGGCTACGAAGTAACCTGCGAGATTTTCACCGATGTCGATGGCGTCTACACGACCGACCCACGCATCGTGCCCGACGCCCGCAAGATGGACGCCATCAGTTACGACGAGATGCTCGAGATGGCCAGCATGGGCGCGGGGGTGATGCACTCGCGCTCCATCGAGTTCGCCAAGAAGTTCGACGTGCCGCTCATGGTGCGGAACTCCCGGTCGGACGCCGTGGGAACGTGGATCGTCCCGGAAGCGGCGTGGATGAGCGAGTTCCCCGTGTGTGGGTGTGCCCTCGCCGCCGACGAAGCGCGCCTTGTACTCGAAGGCGTCCCCGACCGACCGGGCATCAGTCATCGCGTGTTCTCCGCGCTGGCCGGCGCGAACATCGCCGTGGACATGATCGCCCAGAGCGTCGGCACCGGGGGCAAAGCCGCCATCGGCTTCACTGTGTTAAATAGCGACCTCGAAAAGACCAAAAAGACGCTCGCCCCGCTGGCGACTGAGCTTGGCGCGGTGCTCAACGAATCCGGCAAAGTCAGTAAGGTTTCCGTGGTTGGGGCGGGCATGCGGGCGCTTTCGGGCGTGGCCGAGAAGATGTTCCTCGCGCTCTCCGCCGATGGCGTGAACCTGAAGATGATTACCACAGGCGACATCAAGATCAGCGTGTTGGTGGAAGAAGACGCTCTGGCGGAAGAGTCGCACTCGGATGTGACGGGCGAGCCGATCAAGAAGGTGCATCTGGAAGCCCGCAAGGCCATCCGAGGCCGCAAAGCGCTGCGAGCGGTTCACACGGCGTTCGCGCTCGCCCAACCCCGAAAGGGTGCCGGCGTGCCCGCCGAGCAAGGCGGCAACGGCTTCAAAACCCGCCCCAACCCGCTCGTGGTGCCCGGAGCCACCGACCGCGCGGCCGCCATCGCGCGCCTCGACGGAATGGAAGATGTGCTGGTCAGCGACGTGCAACTCAACGCGGTGCAATCGCGGGTCACGGTCCACGATCTCCCCGACGAGCCGGGCAACTGCTCGAAGGTGTTCAATGCCGTGGCCACTGGCGGCATCCTCGTGGACATGATCGTGCAGAACATGACCGGGCCGGGACGCGCGGAACTCTCCTTCACCGTCCCCCGCGCCGACCTGACCCGCGCCCTGAAGCGAACTCAAGACGTCGTTCAACTCATCGATCCTGGTTGCCGGGTCGTGGGCGATTCGGACATCGCGGTGCTGTTCGTGCTGGGCGTCGGCATGCGAACCCATACCGGCGTGGCCCGCACGATGTTCGGAGCGCTCGCCGCCCGAGGCATTAACATCGGCATGATTAACACCAGCGAAGTGTGCGTCGGCGTGGTGGTCGAGAAAGCTCGCGGCGACGAAGCACTGCTGTGCTTGCGCGAAGCGTTCAAACTGGTGTGAACGGGCGGGGTCCGGGATTCCGCACCCCATGCGCACAACTTAACGGTTGGGGGATGGCAAGTAGGGAGGGAAGCTCCTACGCCAACACGTGTTGCTACCAACAACCCGTGTGTCGAGGAGCCACCGACCGCAAGAAATATCCCAGCCGCGCCCAACTCATCGAAGACTCCGGTCTCCTCGACTGGCTCTGCCCTTAAGTTGTGCGCATGGGGGGAAAGCGTTAACACCCAGGTTGCATTCGGCAATTCGGCAGCACTCTTGTTGCTAAAGTCTTCTATTGTCCGCCCTATTCGTCACGGCATCGTGCGCCAAACGTAGTCGAGCACGATATTCTTCACGAAGTCCGGCATCGCGTCGAATTCCTTCTCGTCGAGTCGGCCATTCCCGTTCGTGTCGAATCGCTTGAAGGCGTTCTCGAATTGCTCGGGGATCGCCACGCCTTCCTTGGGGAACTTGACGTCGGCTGGTCGGGCACCCAGTAGGGCACCGACCCCGCCGAGTTTGCCGTTGCCGGGGCCGTCGATGATGTACTCGACGTAGCCCAGGTGCATCTCTTCGTAAGTCTGCTGACCCCAACGCACGTTCTTCTTCGAGTCGGGGTTCGCGGGGTTCTTGTCGCTGTTGTCGTACCACGCATTGTAAGTCAGCGTGCTGCCCTTCGGGGCCACCACGGAGTCGGCGAAGCGATACTGGAGTTGCCAGTTGAAGTCGTAGTGCGGCACGTCGAGAAGCGTGATGACCTTGCCGTCGGGCGTCTTGAGTTCGTACTGCGCGGCCTTGCCCCGCAGGTGAGCGTGCGGGAAGAGAGCGAGAATCTTCGCATCAAACGGCACGGGAATCTTCGCGGTCACCTTGTGGTTGTCGGCTCCCGCAGGGATTTGGAACGTGGCGTTGGCGATGCCGGCGTTATGGACTTCATGGCGGGGTGCGTCCTTGGCGAAGATCAGCCCCAACTTGGTTTGATCGGTGGTGGCTTTGCCGTTGGGTGTGTAATGAATCTGGAAGTGTAGCGTCGATCCCTTGGGCAACTTCTTCGCGTAACCGTCGGGGTAAACCAGCGTGTTGTTGCCGGGGACGTAGGCGGCGAAGAAGCCTTGCCCTTCGCCACCGGGGCCACGGCTGCCCTTGGCGACGGCGAAGATGAGAATGTGGTGAACCACCTGACGAGCGGTCGGTTGCACTTCGAGCGACTGCACCCAGCGGTCTTCCTCGTACCCCGTTTCGACCCGCACGTTCTGGTATGGCATCGTCCCTTCGGCCTTGATCGCGATGGGCTTGGGAAGTTGGAACACCACATCGGGCTTGCCGATGAGCCAACCGGAATCATACTTGCGGGGCAACGGAGCGTCGGCCACGTCGCCCTTCTTCATATCGCCAGCGAGGTACGCGAGCAGGTCGCGTTTGTCGGCTTCGGTCAGGCTGCGGTCATTGCTGAAGAGATTGTGACCGCCTTTCGGGGTGACGGCGAACCACGGCGGCATCGTGCCCGCGTCCACGTTGGTCTTGATGGTCGCCTTGTGCGCGACGAGGTCGTCGTAGGTTTCGAGGGCGAACGGCCCGACGCCGCCGGCGCGGTGGCACTCGATGCAGTTCGCTTGCACAATGCGCTCGATGCGAGCGTGGAACGTGAAGGGAACGGCGGGAGCCTTGGCCGCGTCCGGTTCCAGTGCGCAACCGGGGGCCGTGGTGGCGGCAATCGTGGGAACTTTGCCCGCGATGGCTTCTTCGAGTGCGGCCGTGAGGTACTTGTTCCGGGCCGCGTCGAGAGAGTAACCCAGGCCGTATTGGTCATCGATCGCGCCGCGGTACACGACGGTGCGGGACGAGTCGAGGATGAAGACTTCCGTGGTCGAAGTCGCGGCGAACGCGGCCGTCAACTTGCCATCGGTGTCGATGGTGTAGCGGCCGGCGAAGCCGGGTTCGGTTACCTTCTCAGTGGCGGTGGGGTTCACGAACAGGAAGTTAACGCCCTTCGCGGCGTACTCTTTCTCGATGCGAGCCAATGCCGGGGCGTACTTCTTGCAGATGGGGCACGACGTGTTGGTGAACGCGACGACCGTGAACTTGGCGGCTTTCGAGTCGCTGAGTTTGCCAGCTTTTCCGGCGAGGTCGGTGAACGCGACATCGGGGATGAACTTGCCAACCCCAACGTCGGCAGGCTTCAGAACCCGCGGCGCGCTCTTGAGGTCGCCCTTCGTGGGTTCCTTGGCCTCTTTGACCTGTGAAGTGCCCGTGCCACTCCCATCGCGGAACGGATTCTTCTTCGGCTCTTGTGCGGAAGATGCGGAAAGTGCCGAAACGGCGAGCGCCGTGCTGAACGCGAACGCGAGTAGTCGCATAGGTAATGTCCGTAGGTTGTCCGGAAAGGCGTAACGGAGAGAATAACATCGGCGGCGGGCCGGTGTTACATGCGATACCCACGGAAGCGGCATTGAGTTTCAATCGCGTGAAACGGGTGGTGAAGCGAACGGGTGTGAATCCTCGAGGTCACCAACACACTTCAGGTCGGCACGCTTCTTGGCGATGAGCGCGATGAGTTCCTTGTGAGGCGTGGCAAAAGCGGCCAATTTTGGCTGATGGCTCCTTGCTTCACAGCACATCCTTCCTCATCACTTGCAGCAGTTCGCCCGCCAGAAACATGCTCCCCGTCACGCAGACAAGATCGGTCTCGCGGGTCGCGGCCCACGCGGTTGCCCACGCTTCGCCACTGTTTGCGTGCAGCGTGAACGCCTTGCCAGGCGCAATCTCCGCGAGTATCGCAGCGAGCTTTTCCGGTGGCACACTTCGCGGGTTCGCCCCGTATTTCGTGAGATGGAAGTGGTCGAAGTAGCCCGCGAGAATGCGGAGCATATCGGGGTACTGCTTGTCCGACGACACCGCGAGTACGACCGACTTGCGACACGCGACACCACGATTGGGGACGAGATTGCGAAGCGTATCCACGAGTGCCTCGGCGCTCGGGACATTGTGGGCCGTGTCGAGGATGACCCACGGGTCATTCCGTAGCAACTGAATGCGGGCCGGCCAGTGGACGACATCCAGACCATCGCGAATCGCCTGGTCCGAGATCGTCATTCCCGCTTCGCGGAGGCGTTCGACAACCGCGACAGCCACGATGGCGTTGGTGGCCTGATGGGTGCCGAATAAGCCAATGGAAATGTCCTCATACGTCGAGGGTGGAGTGACAAAGTTCAGCCAACATTCACCATGTGTCAGGTGAAAATCGCGATCCAGTTCCCACAGCGGGGCACGCATCTCGGCGGCCACGCGGCGGACCACGTCGCGCGCGCCGGGTTGCTCCACGCCACTGACCACGGGCACACGCCGCTTGATGATGCCGGCCTTCTGGAACGCGATCTCTTCGAGCGAGTTCCCGAGTTGGGCCATGTGGTCGAACCCGATGTTCGTGATGACCGAAACCAGCGGCTCACAAACATTCGTCGAGTCGAACCGACCGCCCAGGCCGACCTCGATCACGGCGACATCACACCGCCGGTAGCAGAAGTGGAGGAAGCCCAGCGCCGTGCCAATCTCGAAGAACGTGATGCCCGGCGAGCCGTCGCGTTCCAGTTCCGCCACGGCCGCCGCAACCTCGGACATCCGGGCGACAAGTTCGGCGTGCGAAATCGAGACGCCATTGACCTGAATGCGTTCTTCGACGTATTCGAGGTGAGGCGACGTGAACAGGCCGACACGGTAGCCCGCGCGGCGCAGGACCGACGCCAGCATCGCGCACGTCGAACCTTTGCCCTTGGTGCCGGTGACGTGGACGAGGCGAACGCGGTCGTGCGGGTCGCCGAGCCGTTTCAGCAACGCCCGCATCCGCTCGAGTTTCAAGTCGCCCGGCCCGGCCGACCGCACCTCGAAGTTGACGCGGCCATACCAGAAGCCCAGAGCGTCGTCGTAGGTCATCGTCAGCTATCAGCTATCAGCTATCAGCTATCAGCCAGAAAGAAGCCGACAGCCCGATAGCCCGAATAGAAGTGTTGTATGGACACCATCGCAACAAGTTGAGCCAGGGTCTCACGACACCTGGCTACAAACTGTCGCCCTTCCAGGGCTTCCGAGTTGCGTGATTGGCCTTGGCTTTAAGCCCCGGATGGGGCGGCAGTCTGTAGCCTGTGGGCGTAAGCCCCAGGTGTCAAACCATCGCCCAAATTTCCCAATCCCAAACACGCAACCGCTCCCGAAAGAGCGGTCACAGGCAACCTCTTTTTGGCTAACGGCTGATAGCTGTCGGCAATCAGCCGACGCTCACCCTTGAACCGGCATGCACACCTGTTCGAGGAGCTTTTCGGCTTTCTCTTGAATGATGTCCGCGAGGTTCGGCAGTGGTGTGCCCTCGGGGAGCGATTCGCGGACGGCAGCGAGCCAGCGCGGGAAGCTGTACAACTGGGCGAAGCCATCCAGGGCGGCCGGCTCCAACCGGGCGTGCTTTCCCTTGCGCTCGGCTTCTTGCCACAGCGATTTGCTCTTGCCGGTCACGGTCAGGTCGTCTTCGGGCCGCAGCAGAATGAGCAGATCGATCACGACGGGTTCCGTCTCCATCGCGCTGAGCTTCACTTCAAGGTCTTTGGGCTTGCCGGCCCCGCGAGCGAGGAACAACCCGATGCCAACCTTCCAAGGCTGGCCGTCTTTGCACGCCCAGTGAGCGATGGTCACCGCGCCGTAAGTGGGGTGGTCGCCGAACGTGAATTCGGGCACGACGTGTTGGAGCCGCCACGGCCCGACCTTCACACCGTGCTCGTGGCACGCGCTGAGGAACGCGCCCAACCCGGCCTGGAGTTCCCGCGTCGCCCCCGTGAGCGAGCCTTCGGGTTCCAGTTTCCGCCGGGCCGCCCGCTGCTCCTGGTCCCACAAGTCCCCGAGGCTGGTTGTCGGCTCTTGGCGAGCGGTGGGTGTCAGCCCACTGTTCCCTTGGCAAGTGGTGGGCGTAAGCTCTTGGCGAGCGGTAGGCGTAAGCTCTTGGCAAGTGGTGGGCGTAAGCCCACTGTTCTGCGTCGTGGGTTGTTCGTTCGGGTCAGCGGGTGGTTCCTGCTCGACCGCGGCCGGTTCGCTCGTGGCGAGTTCCTGAGGCTGTTCGACCCACTGCGTGCCGCACGCTTCGCCGTCGTCTGAGACTGGCATACCCATTGGCACGTCGTCCGAGGCTTGGATGATCTCGACGCTTCGGAACGTGACCGTCGGCGACTCTTCAAATGAATCGTCGTGGCCGAGGAGCGCGGCGATGCGGCTCTTGGTTTCGGTCGCGGCGGGCTGCGGGTACGTCTCGGGAAGCAGAGCCGCGACCCGCGATTCGGGATGCGCCGCTGCCGGCTCAGGAGTCTCGGTGACCGCTGATTCGCGCACGGTGGTGGGTGCCGTGTCGTCCGGTTCGTAGACGAGGTGGTCGAACAGGTGGCGGCACTGTTGGAGCATGTCGCGGAGCGTGGGTTCCGTGCGGGCGATCCGCAGGACTTGCTCGTCGGTGAACGGATAGATGTCCTCGACGGGTTCGCCTGCGGGCAACTCGTCGAGGCAAGGCCGCAACCGGGCTTCGGCGACGCGGCGGAACAGGTCGCTCGACGGGGCTTCCAGGCGAATCGCCTTCACCGTGCCCTGCTTGGGAACGTGAACGGGGTTGTTCAAGCGGTCCTGAATGTAGCCGTCCAGGCTCGGCACAAAGCGATTCCACAGCCCGCGTTCGGCGAAGATGAGGAAGCACAATCCGTCGATCTGGTGCATGATCTGGACGATGCCGGCGAAGAACGATTCCGCGG
>Ga0105046_10004323_pt1 | contig 22595 bp, 21 predicted proteins | sample MAT03_FD_78385 | JGI IMG/M metagenome (GOLD analysis project Ga0105046, IMG submission 78385) | Freshwater microbial communities from Lake Fryxell liftoff mats and glacier meltwater in Antarctica - MAT-03 (megahit assembly) | ecosystem: Environmental > Aquatic > Freshwater > Ice > Liftoff...
AGCGCAGGGCGATCCAGAAACTCATCACGGTTGGCCGCAACGATGAGCGGATAACGCGGATGGACCCGATAGGCCAATACGATCAAGCACATGGTACGGCGCGTTGTCGCCGAGGGACCCGAAGTTAGCTGGCCTTGGTCGCGCGGCTAAAAAACCGCTTCACCCTTCAAGAACATGACGAAGATGAAGGTCATGAGAAAGTGGTGGAAGAGCAACAATGTTGTTGCGAGCGTGAGCACCGTTTTACCACTTCTCGTCAACTCAGGGAACAATTTCTTGTTGTTCACCAATATGATCGGCAGAGGCACGGTGGCCAGGAGAAAGGTGATGGCAAGGGTCTTGAACAGAACCACATTGTCCATCACACCGAAGAACAAATGCGCGTAGTAAAAAAGGAATCCGATAAAGGACAACAGGCCTAGTCGGACGAAGAGTCGTGCCTCAGCTACCATTTTCGGTTTGCTTTCCATATCAAAAGACGCAACGTTTCAACGTGGTTGTCTGATGCAGGGTTTCAGATTATCCACAACCTGCCGGTTCACACTGCGGCTTTCCCGGCGGTACTTGGCCTTCTGAGACAGCGCGCCATGGCGGCCGACGCGAGAACACAGCCCCCCAAGAACCAGGGCCATGGGAACGTCTCTGGGATGTAGGACCGACCGTTGGAAAGCGCGGCGCTGCGGAGATCGGCCATCAGCCCCGCGTCCTTCAAGGCTTCCAGGCCAAAGGACTGGCGCAGTGGATCCAGCGTGAAAGACAGGATCATGAGCAATGCACCGGCGATGAGCAGCGACCATGACAGCCCATCTACGCGGAAACCCGGCCATTTGGATCGGCCCCGAAGGATCGTCAAAGCGAGGGCGATAAGGCCGAGGGAGACCAGACAAGGAGCCCAAACAGGCCCCACCCAGGGTACGGGGATCAGGAAGAGGAGGTCTCGGCTGCCCAGGCTGGCCGGCCAGTCCAGCAGCACCTTCAACCAGACGTAGTAGAAGATGTCCCAAATGCCGAAACCGAAGCAGAACCAGGCGAAACGCTCCACAGCGGAACGGGTCACTAACGCGGCAGGTACCAACAGCATGATCAACGTGGCCGCCTCCCGCCATATTTCCGTGATCACCAACGTACCCGCCATCGGAACCAGCGGAAAGTCGAACCCCTCGGGATAGTAGAGCGCCCGCAGGTAGACCACCACGGCACTTTCCAGAAAGGCCATGGCAACGAAGAACACGGTCATCCAAACAAAGAGGCGACGGATATCAGCGCGCATGAGCCTTGAGTTGAAGTTCCGCGAGCAGGCCGCGATGGTCGCTGCCGGGGAGTTTGAACGTCTTCAATGCGATGAATGCCAGATCACGAGAGACCAGCACGTGGTCGATCGGGATAAGGGCAACGGGACCTACCGAGGGCCAGCTACGCAACTCGGCACCTGCGAGCGGTCTCAATCCTGAACGGGTGCAGAAGCGCGCGTACGCTTGATCCCAATGCACGGTGTTCAGGTCGCCCACTACCACGGTGGGTGTATCGTTGGCGGCCACGTTGCTGGCGAGCGCGGCCAGTTGCGCATTTCGCCTTTGGAAATGGGCGTAGCTGATCGGTGATGAGGCATGCACGGCCAACACCCGGATGGACCGCTCACCCACCCGAACGATCGCCTCAACGAAGGGTGATCCCTGCACAACCAAGGTGCGGACACTGGTGAACGGCTCACGACTGAACAAAGCGATCCCATAGCAGTTCGTGCGCGGCTCGATGTGCTGGTACGGATAGGATCCACCCAGGCCGGTGATCAATGCCCGCGCCCATTCGGGGCTCACCTCCTGCACGCAGATCACATCGGCGTCACTGGCCAAGGCAGAGCGGACCACCTCAGCATGACGCGCGTTCGGTTGCAAGACGTTCATGTGCGCGATGCGCAATGCTGGACCCGTGCCCCCATCGGAGGCGAGCAGAACCGGGACACGTACCTGCAGCAGAACGATGATGGCCCCGAACAGTGCGGCGAACGTCATCCACCAACGCCCCCGCAGCGCTGTGATCGCGGCAACGAAGGCGAACCCTGCGGCCCATTGCAGCATGAACGCGCGGGCGAGCATGGGCAGGTAAGCGTCCGGCGACAAGGCCAGTGCGGTGGCCATGGCCAGTATCAATGTGGCGAAGCAGAGTTCGCGGAAGCGGGACCGTTCCAGTATCATGCGAGGGAGTTGGTTCGTTCAGCGAGGCGATCGATCCGGCGTAGAACGAGCCACAGCGGGATCGCACCGAGGATCCCAAAGGAGGCGTCAACACAACACCAGAAGAACGGAATGCCGCGCACCGGTGCCCACAGGAACGCGAGCGGCAGCACCAACAAGCAGCACCACATTCCCCACACGATGACCCAGCGGTTGCGCTCCGGGTCGCGGTAAGGCCCGATGAACGCCAGGGCGATCACGATGTGCGCGAAGGCCAGCCAGTCGGTACCGTAGAACAGGATCGGGTACGAGCCCCCAACATGCGCGATCGCCTCAGCGGCATGCGATGCCCAACTTGCCCACGGCTCTCCCCAGGACACGGTGAACCGCGCCAAAAAGGCCGTGCCCCATTCCAGCGGAACCGCTGTGAGGCCACTTAGGATCAGCGCCGTCATGAAGAAGATGATCCAGCGTCGGATGTACAACAGATCCTCGTTCGCCTTCATGGTGCGGTGGACTTCACGGGGCTGAGCCGATCGAGCGCGCCCATCGAGCGCTGATCCGCCAGGTTCCATTCGGGCCACTGCTGCTGTCCGAAGCGCTCCACGAACCGATCCCGCTTTGCGTCGAGTTGATCACGGAAATGCGTTGGGTCCAGGTGTTCCACCCAACGCACGCGGTTCATGCGGTGCTGGGCCATTTGCGCCTCGACCTGATCGATGTTCGCATACAACAGCGGCAGGACCTTGTCGCTCATCATGAGGTAATTGTCAATGTCCACCTCGCCCTTGTTCGGGTGCTGCAAATTGGTGCGGACGATGAAGCTGTCCCAGTCCACCAGCGTGAGGCCGACCAGGACAGTGAACGCGGCCCACGCATTTACGCGGGCCAGGTAGAACAAACTTTTGCGCTCGCGCACCTTTATGTAAAGCGTCGCCAGACCAACCAGGACCAACGCGAGGAACACGATGACACCAATGCGTTTGTACGCCAGCCCGTGGAAGTCGATGTAGTGGTAGTTCCGCAGGAAGACGGAGAGGCCGAGGATGAAATTCTGCGCGATCCACAAAAGACCGAGCAGTTTCAAGGTGCCTGTGCGGGCGTAGAAGTTGAGATTGCCGCGGAATACGTAAAGCAGGATGAGGATGCTGAGCAGTATGCTGGTGATGAGCATCCACGTGCCTTCATGCACGAACTGTTTCAGGCTGAATCCCTCCGGCACCTCGAACCCGAACCACACCCAGGAAATGTCGATCACGTTCACCACGAGTAGCAGCGCGTTCACGAGGATCAGCAGCATCATGCCCATGCGACGTTCACGTTCGAGCGGGTTCAGTGATCGCGGGGCAAGCCAATGCGGACGCTTCACCTTTCTGCGCAAGAGCAGGTCGGTCCATTGCTGCTCCAGTTGCAGCATCAGTTTCGGTGCGTACCGGAAAAGCAAGCTCGCGCAGACCACCAGCGCGAACAGGAAGAAGAAGGTGTGCGCAGTGAGGATCTCGGCGAAGAAGTCGCCCAGTACTGCCCACGTTCCGTTCATGAAGCCCGCTGTCAATTGATCGAAGCGCGGGTTGCCCGCGCGGTAGAGCTGGAGGAAGACAACACCGACGATCAGTGGGAGCAGGATCAGTCTTGCCCAGCGCCATCCAGCCCGTGGCGCACGATGACCCTCCGTGAGTTCCCCTGCGCCCTCCCATGCGGCCATCGGGACAAGGACAAGGTTCGCGAAGGCCTGCGGCGCCGCATAGAGCAAACTGCGCAATTGCCGTTCATGCGCCAGTGCGCTGAAGACCACGAGCGATACCATTGCGCCCGAACAAGCCACGGTACTGTTGTACACAACGACCATGGCACCGGTGATCAGCGAACCGATGAGCGTTGCCCTCGCGGGTACCGACAAACCGCGCCAACCGTAACGATGGACCAGCACCGCGACGATCATCACCCCGAAGAGGAGCAGGTTCAGCCCAAGGTCGTGATCCCAGAAAAGACCATCGAAAAGGATCGCACAAAGTGCGATCGTGAGGAAGGGCACCCAGCGACGCCAGGTATGGTAAGTGGGTGGTGTGGCGGTGGGCATGGGTCAGGGTTTGGGGATCAGGCGTTCGATGGCGTCGAGGTGTTCGCGAAAGGCCCGCGCGCCGGAAGCGCTGGCCTTGTATGAGGTGTTCGGTCGTTTGCCGATAAAGCGTTTTCGCACTTGCACATAGCGCAATTGTTCCAGAGCACTCAGGTGACTTGCCAGGTTGCCGTCCGTCACGCCGAGCAGTTCCTTCAACTGTGCGTGGTCCACCCGATCGTTCACCGCCAGCACCGCCATGATGCCGAGGCGAACGCGGCTCTCGAACCCTTTATTGAGTTGCTGGATCATGCCCGCTCCCTATCCGATCCTTCGCGTTCGTACCGCAGGTACATCAACGCTCCATAGAAGATGTGCAGCACGCCGAAACCCAACGCCCAGAACAGCAACCCCGCGCCCACCCAGAAGGAGGCGATCAGGCCGAGAACGAGTTCGCTGATGCCAAGCCATCGGACCTCATCCAGCGTGTATTTGGACGCGTTGAGCAAACCGAGCCCATAGAAGACCAGCGTTGCGGGCGGCACCAGGCCCGGTAATCCATAGTACAGCAACGCGAGGCAGAAAATGCCACCACCTGCCAGCGGGATCATCATGTTCACCAACAAGCGTTGCGCGGCTGCGTCAAAAAGGCTCTGTCCAACCTTGCGGCTTCTGCGCCGGGTGAACCAGAACGCACCGGCCAAAGCGAACACAAGCACCGTTAGGGCGATGCCGACGAGTGCGCCGACATGCGACCAATAAGCCTCCATGTCCCCGGGTAACGAGGCATAGGTCAACGGGTCGTAGCGCACCGCCATCTTCGCTGCCATGTATCCTTGTGCGACGAACGCACCCACCAATGCCAGTACACCGGCGATCACCCCGCTCAACCCGCTGAGGCTAAGGAAACGCGTGCTTCTATCCATCAGCCCCCGGATCCGGGCGAGCTCTTTCAAGTGGTCCTGTTCCATCATGTTCAAAGTACTTTGCCGTTCAAAGTAACGACATGTGCGACACCGTATTGTGACCGGTTGGAAAAAGAAGGAGGTCAGTGGACGGAGAGTACCGCCAGGGCGGATCCAACGAGCACCGCGATGGAGCGGCCCGCATTGAATCGGTGCTCCGGTGAACTCTCGAAAATGATCGTGGTACTGATGTGCAGCAACATGCCGATGGCCAGCCCCAACATGTGGTGCAGGAAATGATGGCCCATGCCCTCCCCGGCCCAATGACCCGTCGCAATGCCCAACGGCGCGGCCAATGCGAAGATGACCAGCATGGTCCACGTCCGGGTGGCGTGAGCGCCGGAACGCTGCAGCACCGCGGCCAAGGCGACGGCCATCGGCATCTTGTGGAGCAGCACGCCCAACAGGAAAGGCGTGTCGGAGGCCACATCGGGATCGGCGAAGGGCATGCCCTCTGCGAAGGAGTGCAGGCACAAGCTGAGCAGCGTGACCAATGGCAGCGCCTTGCCCGGCGTGGTATGCACGTGCATGTGCCCGTGCTCAATGCCGTGGCTGAAGAACTCCAAAACCACTTGCAACAGGAATCCACCCAGTACCCACAGGCCGATCACCGTGCCTTCCTCGGCGTACAACTCCGGCAGCATGTGCAGGAAGACCACGCCCAAAAGAAACGCACCGCTGAAGGAGAGCAGCAGCCGAAGCCACCGCGCATCGGGGCGCAACACACGGACCAACGCACCCGCGAGCAGTGGCAACAGAAAGAACGCTATCGGGACGGCGATCATCAGGCGGCTGGTTTCCGGGTCCATAGTACGAAGCGTTGCGACCGTTGCGGATCGAAGGGAAAAGGTTCTGGTCCGTCCGTCCGGTCTTCCACGATCAGGCCCGCTTCGACGGCCATGCGCTCCAATTGCTCAGGCATCAACGCCTGAACACGTTCCTCGAACCGATGCTCTTCGCCGCTGTCGATAACGGTGACACGCTTCACGATCACGTCATCCTCCACCACCCGTTCGATCCGAAAAACGATGCCTTCCAATTCCAGCTCCTCGGCGGGCACCAATTCGCGAAGCACAAGTCGGGTGTTCATGAAATCGAGAACGAAACGCCCGCCGGGTTTCAGCGCGCGTACCACCGAAGCGAAGACCCTGCGGTCATCCTCAAGCTCCTCGAAATAGCCAAGGCTGGTGAAGAGGCAGCAGATCCCATCGAAGTGCCCGTCCGCGAAGGGCTCGCGCATATCATGCACATGGAATTCGGCTTCCCCTGCGGCGCATCGGGCTTCGGCGATACTGGTTTCTGAGATATCCACACCGGTTACCCGCATCCCCGCACTGGCGAAGTGTTTCGCGTGCCGGCCGCGACCACAGGCCATGTCCATGATCAACGCTCCCTCGGGCAGGTTCCACCGATCGAGGATCAGGTCCACCCACGCCCTCGCATCGTGTTCATCACGATGGCCATACAGCAAGCTGTAGTAACGCGTGCCGAACCAGTGATCGAACCATCCCATGAAAGCCGCTGGAAAAGGGAGGCCGAAAGTAACCCATCGGTCCGGGCGGGGTTCACAATTCCGTGGAAAACTCCCTCAGCCGTCGGTGTGGTCCCGGTAGCCAGGCACCTTGCTTTGCGTTCGTACCCTACGATCCACACATGTCCAGCATGCTCGAACGCGTCCATGATCTCTACGATGAATTGGAGCGCCAGCGCGTAATGCTCTCCTTCAAAGGCAACTTGACCGCCGAGTTGGTGACCGTGCTCCTCGGCGTGGTGGAGCGGAAAATGGATCTGATCGAAACCGACCCGCGTGCCCGAAAGCGTGTGTTCAATGTGGTGATGGAATGCTTGCAGAACCTCTTCCACCACAACGCGCACCTGCGCTTGAGCGCGGGCGAGGCGGTACCGACAACGGATCCGCATGGTGTGGTGATGATCGTTCACCAGGACAAGGGCTACTCGGTGCTCACCGGCAACTTCATGGCTGGCAGCGACGTGGACCGGCTCAAGTCACACCTGGATCGTATCAATGCGTTGGAGCCCACCGAACTGCGCGACCTGTACAAAGAGACCCTGGCCGATGGGCGCTTCTCCTCCAGCGGTGGGGGTGGATTGGGCATGATCGATATCGCCCGCAAAAGCGGGGGCAAGCTGGAGTACGGCTTCGTTCCCTATGACCAGGACAATGCGTTCTTCAGCCTCAACGTCAACGTGACCACATAGACCAGACCACCATGGCACCTCTCCAACTCGAAGGATCCCCAAAAACGCCGCATGTCAATTTCGACCCCGAAACGGGGTTGCTCGAACTCAAGGGCCGTTCGATCCCGGAGAACTCGATCGATTTCTACAAGCCGCTGATCGATTGGATCGACCGCTATGGCCGGACGGCCAAGGCCAAGACCGCCCTGCATGTGCAGTTGGAGTACTTCAACACATCGTCTTCGAAGTGCATACTGGATGTGTTCAAGAAGCTCGAGAACATCCGCGCGGGCGGGAACGAAGTGACCGTGCTGTGGCACTATGAGGCCGATGATGAGGACATGCTGGAGGCCGGTGAGGACTATGCCGGCATCATCAACGTGCCGTTCAAGATGATCCAGATCGAGGAAGTGGACGGCAACTAGATCGATCGCACCATGCAGCCCCGGTCGTCCCTAAGGAGGCCGGGGCCTCGCTTTGCCGTCAGCGCGCGCTGCGGCTCGGGATCAGCTTCATGAGCCTTGGGAACGCCTCCACGTAGAGTGCCAGGCCCAAGAGGAGGGACATGGTCCAAAGGACGAACGCGTTGGCCCAGAGCGTGGACATACGCATGCCGAAGAGCCACTTCGCGGGCGCATAGAAGTGCGCGCCCAGGAAACCGCTGTACACCGGATCCAGGTATACCGGATCGTTCTTCTGCACGAGCTCAGCATTGTGCGCTACGATAACGTTCACGTCGTTCTTGTTCGTCACGATGTCCGCAAGGCTCTCATTGCGGTAGGTATCCAAAAGCTTGAAATAGTCCGTACGCAATTCAGGGGTTGCGGTGAGCGCCGCGATGCGCTGTTCCTTCTCGCTCTCGGCGTCCTTGTATACCCTGCGGTAATGCTCGATCAACACCTGCAGGCTTTCGTCCACACGATCGAGCACGCCTACGTTCACGCGATCGGGCGTCAAGCGGTCCAGCGCTGTGAAGTGGAAACCGCTCAACCGCTGGGTCTCCTTGGTCAATTCACCACGGATCAGCGCGAGTTCATACGCCATGTCGACCTGGTCGGGATGCCCCTCCAGCGACCGGCGCACATTGCCTGCGCTGTTCTGCAGCTCACGCACCCACAGGTCCTTCTTCCAGTTGGCGGTCTTCATCCGTGTGTCGAAGGCATAGAAATTCCGCTCGTACGGGTTCTCCATGAACTGCGTCACCGCAAGGCCCTCATAGGCCCAGCGCGACGCCATGACGTTCCCGATCCAGGGAACGCTCTTCTGCGAGGCGAACCAGGGGTGCAACTTGTCGAACTTCACGATGATGCCGCTGAAGAGCAACTGCGGAATGATCAGCACCGGGATCATGATGTAGATCACTTTGGCGCTGTTGAAGCTCGCGCTCACGTTCAAACCGAGCACGTTCGCGAAGCACGAGGTGCTGAAAAGCATAAGCCAGTGGGCGAAGGCCAGGTCCTCGATGCCCAGCACCCAGTTCCCGACCAGCACGAACAAAAGCGATTGCAAGGCTGAGATCATGAACAAGATGCCCACTTTGCTGAGCAGGTAACTCAGGCGGCTGAGGTCGAGAAATTTCTCGCGCTGCCGGATCTGCCGGTCGCGGATGATCTCCTCGGCACTCACGGTAAGGCCCAGGAAGAGCGCGACGATCACGGCGATGAAGAGGTACTGCGGTATGTTGTCGTTCTCGCGGAAGATGTATGAATCCGCTGTCCCATGGCCCACCCGGTAGTACTTCAGGAAGAACGCCATGACGAAGGCGAGCGCCGGTGCTTCGATCAGGTTGATCAGGACGTACTGGCGGTTGGCCAGTTTGCTGAGCAGGTCGCGCTTGAAATAGACCCCGAGCTGGCGCAGCTTGTTGGGAATGGCGAACGTGCTCTTCGGCACGCTGCGCTCGTCGGCCACCAATGCTACGCGCACCTCCATCTGCGCGCGGAACACTTCGTTCCACGCCTCTGGACTGATGCGGCGCTGGTCGGTCTCGTTGCCGTACTCGTCCACGAGTTTGGCTTCTAGGATGTTGAAGATCTGCTCGGGGTTCACATTGCCGCACGCCGCGCACTGGCCCACTTCGCTGTTCACCTGTCCGGTGACCCGCTTGAAATAGACCACCGCGTCCACCGGATCTCCGTAGTAGACCGGATGCCCCTCCTGGTCCATGAGGAGCAGGCGATCGAACAGCTTGAAGATGTCCGACGACGGCTGGTGGATCACCACGAAAACGAGCCTGCCTTTGAGCGCGAGCTCCTTGAGCAGGTCCATGATGTTCTCCGAATCGCGTGAACTGAGGCCACTCGTCGGTTCGTCCACGAAGAGCACGCTCGGCTCGCGGATCAGCTCCAACGCGATGTTGAGGCGTTTGCGCTGGCCACCGCTTATGGTCTTCTCCAGCGGGCTGCCCACTTTCAAGTCCTTGCTTTCATACAGGCCAAGGGATTGCAGCATGCGCAGTACGCGCTCGTTCACCTGGGTGTCGTTCAGGTCGCCGAAGCAGAGTTTGGCGTTGTAAAAGAGGTTCTGGTAGACCGTGAGCTCCTCGATCAGAAGGTCGTCCTGGCTCACATGCCCGATGACACCCCGGATGCGATCGCGCTCGTTGTGTACGTCGATCCCGTTGATAGTTACGTGTCCACGACTGGGCTTCAGGTTACCGTTGAGCACGTTGAGCAATGTGCTCTTCCCGCTGCCACTGCCGCCCATGATCCCGATGAGCTTGCCGGTGGTCTCGGCCATGCTCAATTCGTGCAGGCCCATGCGGCCGTTGGGAAAGGTGTACTCAATGTGATCCGCCTTGAACACGGTGCGCGAACGCCCGGTGCGGTTCATGAACGCCGAGAGAATGTCGCTGTAGTAGATGGGCACCCCGTTCGGCGGACGAACGCTGCTGCCGTTGCTGAGCACGTAGTGGCTGTCGCGGCCCATGCGCTGCCCGTTCAGGAGCACGTCACCGGCGCCGGTGTAGCGCATTACATAGAGGTTCACACTGGGCACGTGCAGTACGCGCAACTCGCCGTCCAATCCGTGGGCGTGGAGGTGGCGCGCGTTGTGGTGCGCGTTCTCCATCGCTGCATCGATGTACAGCAGGTGGGCGGCGTCCTCCCGTTCAAGGGTCTGGCCGGCGCCGAACGCCCGACAGCGCTGGAAATCCTCCTGCCCGATGTTGAAGGTCTCGGCCACGGTCGCCACGAAGTCCGCTTCCTGTTCGGTCACTTCGCCGTTCGCCTGAATGAACTCGAGCAGGTGTACGAGCACCACGAACTTCTGGCGCTGGTTCAACTCCTCGTTCACCTCGGTGCAGATACGGAGCACCTTCACCGAATTCAAGGAGGTGCGTTTACGACCGCTTCTGCTGGCCCCGCCGCTGGCATGGAAAGCCTGTACGAAGGCCTGGTAACGCGCCATGTGGGCCGCAGCCGTTTCGGGACTGAACTGCTTGCGCAGGAAGCGCTCCAGGATGGGCGCATTGACCGGGCGCGCGCCTTCGGCCACGGCATCGCCCTTTGCGATGATGGCGAACAACTGTAAAAGGGCCTTGAGGATCTTCTCGCTCATGCGTGCCTTACTTCCTGCGGAGGGTCAAAAAACAGCGCCCCTCTTTACGGGAGGAGCGCCTCAGGGTTGCAGGAAAAGTCACCTCCCTTGCGGGAGTAAGGCGGTCGCTTACTTCTTGAAGCCGATGAGCATCACGGCACAGCCGCTGCCCGCCTTGGAGGGATCCAACGCGGCCTCCATGGTCACATCGAGCGTACTGGCCACGGCCAGGTCCCAAAAGGGCGCATTGCTATGGTCGCGGTTGCTGAAGAGCAGGTTGCGGTCCTTGTCATAGACGCTGAACACCAGGATACCATCGCTATCGCCACTGCACGCGGCCACGCGGTAGGTGGATCCACCGAACAGGGTGAGACCGAACTCGGCCACTTCATCGCCTTGCAACAAAGCCCGGTAGAACTGCCCATCGGGGATGTAGTTGGTGGCGATGTGCTGTTCGCAGCGCGAGGCGATCGGCTCGCACAAGGTCTGTGCGGAAGCAACGGTGCCGTAAACGAACAGGACGGAAAGAAGGAGATTCCTACGCATGGGTTCAGGCAAGGATCATGGAACGGATGGCCGCCACCTTGGCCGAAATGGCCGCCAGCTTCTCAGCTGGGATGTTAACGGTGCTCGTGCTGTTGATGAAGGTGGTCTTCGCAGCCACATCGGTCACCGGTTTCTCGAAGACGTATGTGCTCGTCACTGCGGCGAACTCGGCCTGCAATTCCTTGAGCGCGGTGATCAAGGTCGCTGCCGCCTGGTCCTTGTCGCTGCGTTCCAGCAGTTCGATCAGCCCGGTCAGCGTGGTCTTCTGTTCGCCGATCCGGTTCACCAAGGTCTGGTCCTTCAAAGCGGACGGATCCGAGATCGTGAGGTGCAGGGATTCGATCCATCCGCCGGTGAGCACCAAGGCGCTCACATCATCACGGTCGTTGCTCTTCAGGTATTGGTCCGCTGCGCGGAAGGCGGTGCCGCTGAAACGCAGCAGGCTGTCCTCACTGCCCAAATTGCTTTTGAAGCGGTCCATCAAGGCGCGATCGAACGCGTTGGTCAATTCCAATTTTCCGCCGAGCTTCTCGATGGCTTGCATGGTGGCCAGGGCGCGTTGCCCGTCCTTGTGTACGGTCACATAGGCGAGGTCGGCACCATACATGCCGAGCACGGCGGCTTGCGCCATTCTACCGGTGAGCGTCTCCCCTTTCTCCAGCGGAGCGGCGAGGTCCTTCTGGTATTTCAGGCCTGCCTTGCGGATGGCGAAGGCGGTTTGCACCGGCGACGGAATGCTGAAGACCTTGCCGCCCACGGTGAGCAGTTCGGTCTCCTTGGGCAGGGTGTCCGTGGCCAGGGTATCGGTGCCGGTGCCATCACCGGTATCGCCGCCGCCGCCGCATGCGGCCAGCAGTAGGCTGAGGCCAAGCCCCAGCGTGATCGAGGTCGAGTTGAACGCTCCCATACGTGCGCGGATCGATTTGAAGTGCGGGACCGAAGGTACGTGGGTGGCCTTGGGGGGGTCCGGACGGCAAGTGCCAGTTTTCAACAGCGCCGCGGTGATGTGAACATGGCGCGATACGATCATGATCACCATGCCTTCATCCGCCACCCGCGCATGCTGTACCAGCCGATGAAGAGATAGAACGGCAGCAGCACCCAGTACGCGTTCTGCGAGCTTGCGACGGATTTGTCCGCGGACATGGCCGTCCATACCGGCATGGCCAGCGCCCCACCGAGGATCGCCATGATGAGCAGGGCCGATCCGGTCTTCAACGCAGCGCCGATACCGTTCACCGCCAGCGGCCAGATCGCAGGCCACATGAGCGCATTGCCCAAACCGAGCAAAGCCACGAAGATCACCGAGACCGGCAGTTGGACCATGCGGCCCTGGAACGCGGCGAGGTCGAAGATCCACACCGAGGCCGAGGATGCGGGATCGCTCAACATGATCCCGGCCACACAGACCAAAGCGACGAACGCGGAGACCATGAGCGCCTTCGCCTGGGAGATATAACGCGGTATGCACATGATCCCCAGCACGTACCCGATCAGCATGGCGGACAGCGTGAGGCTTGTGAGGATCTTGGCGGTGTCCAGCGGAGTACCCAATCGTTCGGCGAAGACCGTTATGCTGTCGCCCGCGAGGACCTCGGCCCAGACATACACGAAGAGCGCGACCACGCCAAGGATCAACTGGGGGTGCTTCCAGACCGATGAACTACCACTTGAACGCGATGCATCGTCCTCTTCGATCGGTGGCAACGGCGAGAGGCGGATCAGCACGGCCGCGACGAGCAGTGAGAGCCCGAGGACGACGTACGGCATGATCACCAGGCGGGCACGCTCATCGAGCAGTTGCGCGCGCGCCACCCCTTCGAGGTCGGCGAGGTCGAGCTTCAACTGATCGGCATCCACCAGGATCAAGGCACCAAGAATGAACGGGGCTACGATGCCACCGATCTTGTTGCAGATCCCCATGATGCTGATGCGTTTCGCTGCGCTCTCCAGGGGGCCGATCACCGTGACGTATGGATTGCTCGCCGTCTGGAGCAATGCGAGACCTGTACCGATGGTGAAGAAACCCGTGAGGAACACACCCGCCGATCGCATGTTCGCCGCCGGAACGAACAGGAAGGCCCCAAGGGCCATGATGAACAGGCCGAGCACCATCCCGTTCTTCATCCCCGTGCGTTGCAATACCAACGAGGCGGGCAGGGCCATGACGAAGTAGGACACATAGAAGGCGAAAGGCACCACGATCGAGGCTTCAAAATCATTCAATTCACAAGCGATCCGCATGAACGGGATCAACGGCCCGTTGAGCCAGGTGACGAAACCGAAAATGAAAAAGAGCGCGCCCAGGATGATGACCGCGGTGGTGGTACGGGATGCTCGCATGTGCTGACGAAAGTAGCCGGGTGCTGAACGAACGAGGCGGACCAATGGCCCGCCTCGTTCACAGGGTTATGTCGATCGTTCCTATTCCACGAGCATGCGACCGCTCGCTTGTACAGGGCCGCTCAGGTGATAGAGGTACGCGCCACGCGCCAGGCCGTCGCGTTCGATCACGATCCGTCCGTTGGTGACGCCCGCATAGTGGCGCACTTCACGACCTTGCAGATCGGTCACGATCAGCTGTGCCGCTGTGCCATCGCCGACCGGGAAGAGCACCACGGTCTGGTCCATGAAGGGGTTCGGGTACACGCGCACACCGGCGTCCTGTTGTGCTTCGGAAACACCGGTGAAGCTCGCGCATGGATCCACCAGGAAGGTGGTGCTGTTCATGTAGTTCTCGTTCACCACGTCGATCACCTCGCTGATGCAGATGATGGGCTGCGGGTTCATGAAATAAACGCGGCACAGCGGAACGAAGGCGGTGTTCCGCTCGATCAACGAATCCACCGTGCTGAGGCCCATGAGGTGCTGGCCCCCGAACGAGAACGCCGGCGTGATCGGGTAGTTCACCGGGTCGTACAGGTTCACCACGCTGGTGATCTGGATGCCGCTCATCATCAGTTCGTAGCCCACCAGCTTCCTGTTCGGGTTCTTGATCAGGATGTCCAACCAGCCATCGGTAAGGTCCACAGCGCCCAGGGTGAAGGTCACCGAGTCGAAGGGATTGATGATCTCGTTGAACGGGAAGTTGCAGTGGTCATGCACCGAGTTGGTGTCCGGCGTGTGGTTGTAGACGTTCCAGTAGTTGCAGAACGCGATCAACGCCGCGTCGCTCACGGTGATGTTGCCGTCCGCATCGATGTCCGTGCAAGGGAAGGCCTCAATGTCGTTTCCAAGGATGCCGGTGACGTACTCGTTCACGTCGTCGAGGTCTTGTGCGCTATCGGTGTTCAGGTCGCCGATCAGCGCCGAACCGTTGCAGGTGCCCAGGCAATCGTACTCCGCGCTGCCATAGATCTGGCCCAGGCAGTCCACGTAGGGGTCGCAATTAGGATCCACGGTAACAGTGAGCGATGGTGTGCGATCGATGGTCAGGCACACCTGTGCCCAGTTGTTGTTCAGGTCGGTCTCCACACGGCCCACCGCGTCGGGGCTGTTGTCCCAGTTGGTGCGCACCACGAGGATGTAGTTGCCTTCGGGTACGCCGGTTATATCGACCCACTGACAGCTGAGGCCGCTGCCGTAGATGTCGCCGCACATGGTGCTGATGCCCATGTTACCGCAGCCATACTGCGCGGTACCGCCCATGCTGCACTCCAGATCGAGTACGCAGAAGCCGTTCTTGAACGCATCGAGCACCACCACATCGTTCTGGTCGTAGAGCAGGTATTCCGCATAGCCCTCGTAGTGGCTGTGGCCATGGCAGTTCACCAGGTTGAACTGGTCGGGGTTGGTCCCGGGGTTGCCGATGTAGAAGTCCTGGTTGCCGATGTTCTGGATGTGCGTGGTGAAGCGCACGATCTCGCGCAAGCCGAATCCTTCCAGGCATCCCTCGGCGATGAAGCAATCCGTGGGACCCACGTTCATGGAGCCCAAGGCGATGGAACTGGCCAGCACATCACCCCGTACGATCAAGTCCGGACCATTGGGGCATTCCGGATCGCCGGGGTAGATGCAGGTGTCGCCCTCCACGGTGGCGAGCGGGTTGAAGTTGCAGGCGAGCGGATCCATGCAACCGGCGATCGGGCCGGTATAGTTCACGCTCCATTCGATCGCACCGGTGCAATCATCGTTGGCGGTGCCCACACGGATGTACACCGGTTGCCCGGCTTCGAGGATCGCGTTGATAAAGGCCTGGTAACCGCAGTCCGCATTGTCATCATTGAAATAGATGGCGCCGACCTGTGTGTCGTCCCAAAGAAGTCCGTTGCAGTGGTCGTAGATCCAAAGCCGGGTGTTGCAGTCGGCATCACAGGAACTAATAGCGTACGTACCACTGGAGTCAGGGACGAAGACGTACCAGAGATCGCTGTGCGCGGCGGAGAAGGATCCTTCAACCACAGGTTGGGCGGTTGCGCAGCTGTAACCGGGCGGGCAGTTGATGTCCACCAGCATGCCGTAGCCAAAGTCGTAGTCGTTCGCGATCAGCTGTTGATCGACATAGAGCCAGAAGCCGCCGGGCAGGAAGATCCCATCCCCATAGCTGTCGTGGATGTTGAAGAGGAGACAATCGTCCTCCGGTACACAGATCTGTGTGCCGGAGGAAGTACCGCTGGCCAACACATCCCCGTCGCTGTTTCGCAGATCCCAACTGATCTCCGCGGGATAGCCGTCCGGGATCACCACGATATCCAAGGAGACCTCACCCGCACCACAGGTGAGGGGCGGTGGTAACACGTGGTTCACCACCAGTTCCCAGGTCACGGTGGTATCCGCGCAAAGGTTCTGGTAATCGCCCACGCGGATGTAGTAGATCTCGCCACCCACCAGGTTCATGCTGATGCTGGACTGTAGTCCGCAGGCATCATCGTTGTATGCAATGCTGTTCAGGGCACCATCGTCCACCACCAGGCCGGTGCAGAAGCCATAGGCCCAAAGCTTCGTGTCGCAAAGGGCCAGGCCGCAGATACGCGCCGTGTAACTCCCGGTCGCGGTGGGTGTGAAGACGTAGTAGTAGTTGTCGAACGGCGCGGTATACTGGCCCGGGGTGATGGGTTCCGCGGTGGAACAACTGCTACCGGTCTGGGCGGAGGTCATCGCGATGGATGCGACAAAGCCCAGCAAAAGCGTATACGTCTTGATCATGGTCCGAAGCGGGATTTGGGGAACGGTAACGAAAGTAGCGGAACCGCCGCACCCGGGGACCTCGCGCTGCGCGCGCGTCGATCTTCTACCAGTTCAGGGCCTTCTTGTAGTAGCGGGGAAAGCGGATGCTTTTGCGCACCTGCTGATAATACTTGCTCCACAACGGGGTCTCCAGATCGTAATCCCGGGGAACGATCCGCAACTCCGGCGTCTCCTTCCCCCTGCCGCTCGTCTTCTTGCGCTCCATGTACCTATGACACGGCCAAACGGAGAAATGTTGCCTGTCCTCCGCTGAGCAACGACCACCTTTGCACACGACCCCTGTCGCATGTTCGTGGATGTGATCCTGCCGCTGGCCGTTCCGGGACGGTTCACCTACGCCATCCCCGATGGCGCCGGACCGGTGCTTCCCGGCATGCGGGTAGCCGTGCCTTTTGGGCGTGGTCGCAAGGTGTACGGCGCCCTGGTGCGTGCGGTGCATGACGATCATCCGGGCCACCGCACCGTGCGCGATCTGCTCTCGGTACTGGACGCGGTTCCTCTGGTCACCGGTGAACAGTTCATCCTCTGGGAACGCATCGCGGACCACTACCTCTGTTCGCTGGGCGAAGTGATGATCGCGGCGTTGCCCGCACAACTCACACTGAGCAGCGAGACCCGCCTGGTGGCCGCTCCCCTTCCAGCGAACGACACGCGCGCCTCGGGCCGCGCGGCGGTGCTGATCGATGCGCTCCAGCACCGCGAGGTGATCACCCTGGAGCAGGCCGGTGAACTCCTCGGATTAAAAGATCCGATGCCCGTGGTGAAGAGCTTGATGGAGCAGGGCGCGTTGCTGCTCGAAGAAGAACTGCGCGACACCTGGAAGCCACGCATGGTGACCTATGTGAAGCTCGCACCTGATCAACTCAACGAAGAGAAGCTGCACGCCTGGTTCGACCGGTTGGAGAAAAAAGCCCCCAAGCAACTGCATGTGCTCATGCGGTATGTGGAAGTGAGCCGGTGCATGAGCGACGAACCCCTTGAGGTGGAGCGCGACCGGTTGCTGAACGTGAGCGGCGTGAGTTCCAGTGTGTTGGAACAATTGGTGGAGAAGGGGCTCTTCGTCACCGAGGAACGCGAAGCAGGAACACCTCGTGCCGAAGGAGAGCGACGCCCCGCTCCTGTTCTCTCGGAAGCACAATCCCGCGCCCTGGGCGAAGTGCGCTCGGCATTCGAGCGACACAACGTCACGCTGCTGCGCGGTGTCACCTCCTCGGGCAAGACCGAATTGTACATCACCCTTATCGATGAGGCGATCGCACGCGGCGATCAAGTGCTCTATCTGCTGCCGGAGATCGCGCTCACAACCCAGATCATCGCGCGGCTACGTGAGCGGTTCGTTGATCGTATCGCGGTATTCCATTCACGCATGCCCCAGCACGAACGCACAGCGCTATGGCTGCGCATGGTGCGCGGCACGGACGCTCCTGCGATCATCGTCGGTGCGCGCTCGGCGCTCTTTCTTCCCTTCCGTGCGTTGCGCCTGGTGATCGTGGACGAGGAGCACGACCCCAGCTACAAGCAGCACGATCCAGCACCGCGTTACCATGCGCGCGACATGGCCATCGTACTCGCTTCGCTCTTCGGCGCGAAGACCCTGCTCGGCTCGGCAACACCCAGCATGGAGAGCCAGCACAATGCCGCCACGAACAAGTACGGTCGCGTTGACCTGCTCACACGTTTCGGCGATGTCGCCATGCCCACCATCACCCGGGTGGATCTGCGCGATGCGTACCGTCGCAAACAGATGCGTGGCCACTTCACCCCAACGCTGATCCAAGCGATACAGCAGGCATTGGATCGGCGGGAGCAGGCGATCATCTTCCAGAACCGCCGGGGCTACGTTCCGGTATGGCAATGCGAAACCTGCGGCTGGGTGCCCGAATGCGACCACTGCGATGTGAGCCTCACCTATCACAAACTGCAGCACCAATTGCGCTGCCACTACTGCGGCCGTCACTATCCGCCGCCCACCGCGTGCGGACATTGTGGCGGGGCGCGATTGCGGATGCTCGGTTTCGGCACGGAAAAGATCGAGGAGGAACTGGGCGAACTCTTCCCGGATGCACGCATCGCACGCATGGACCAGGACACCACGCGCGGCAAACATGCGCTCGAAAAGATCCTCAGCGGCTTCGGGCAGGGCACGCTCGATATCCTCGTTGGCACGCAGATGGTCACCAAAGGCCTGGACTTCGATCATGTCAGCGTGGTGGGCATCCTCAACGCGGACAACCTTATGCGCTTCCCCGATCTCCGTGCGCACGAGCGGGCCTTCCAGTTGATGGCCCAGGTGGCCGGACGGTCCGGCCGCCGAAAGACCGCGGGCACAGTGATCATCCAGACGCAGGAGCCGAACCATCCGGTGCTGGAGCTTGTGGTGCGAAATGACGTTGACGGCATGTACACACGGGAGCTCGAACATCGCATGGTGCATGGCTATCCGCCGTTCACACGCCTGGTAAAACTGACGTTGAAGCATCGCTACGAGGACCGCGTGGCCGCCACTGCCTCAGCGCTGGCCCATGCACTGCGCGAACGGTTGGGCGATCGTGTGCTGGGCCCGGAGATCCCCGTGGTGGCCTGGGTGCGGGATAAACACCTGCGCAACCTGTTGATCAAAATGCGGCGCAGTGCGCATCAGGAAGAGAAGACGTTCGTGCGCGACACCGTCGATCGGGTGTTCAGTGATCCGGCGCACCGTGCGGTACAATTGGTGACCGACGTGGATCCGATGTGATCGGATCATTCCAGCACGAACCGGAGTGCGGTGATCCCGCCTTGATCGCCGAGGAGCAGCACGTACACACCGGGGGGCGCTTCCGGCAAGTCGATCTTCGCGGACCCGGAGGAAATGTACATCCGCCCTGAAGTGATGGCCCGGCCATCGGCATGGAGCATGGTCCACTGTTCCATGCCATCATGCCCGTTGGAGACTTGTATATGGAGAAGGTCCTGTGCCGGATTCGGGAACAAGGACCACGCTGTTCCTGCCCGCTCGACCATGCCGATGAACTCGCACGGCCACTGGAGGCTGTCGAACCAGCCCTTTGCTGAGAGCAAGGCCGGAAAGGCGCAATCACTGTGATCAAGTGCGCTGCCGATGTTCTGTGCGCTCACGGTGGTGGACCCAAGGCTCACCATCGTGTCCAGCGCTACGATACTGTTCTGGTAGAACACATGGCCATCACCTTCGCAATAGAGCATGCGGACGGGTGCGATCGGTGCCCAGTTGTACAGGTCGTTCTCACGCAGCGCAATGCGGAAGGGATGCTCCGGGTTCGTACGGAACGCTTGGAGCACGCTATCCTGAAGGATCTCGCTCGGCACCACGGGCATCACGTCATCCACCACACCTGAGCCATTGTTTCCAAGGAACAAGGGAGGAAGAACGGTGGCCCATGGTTCCTGCAGCACCTCGTTCACAGTGTCGAACAGCCAGGGGTAGACATACTGGTAGGAGAATAGTACGTACGGCAGATAGTATGGTGCCGGGTACGGAATGGTGTCGGTGATCACCGCAGCTTGAACCCCGCTCGCATCGTACGGGCCGCTGCAAGGTGCGCTGGCGGTCACCTGGAACTCTTCGGCGAACTGCTCCTCGATCATCTTGTGCGTGGCCATGCACGCATGACCTCCCTGCGAGTAGCCCACCAGGAACAACTGCCCGTTCAACTGTACGTTCCGTAGCGCACAGAACTCGCGCGTTGCGCGCAGCATGTCAATGCTCGCCGTGGCTTCGCTCGCGGCGTGGATGTACGGATGTCTTCCCGGGCCATCGCCAAGGCCGAGGTAGTCGGGCAACACGCCGACATAGCCCGATGCACCGAGGAAGTACCCGACGATGATCTCCGAACTGAGCCGGGAAGGAACATCCTCACGGTCCAGGATGGTGCCATGCATATAGGCGGCCATGGCGTGATGGCAGCCCGGGGCGATCGGGAGAACGACAGCGCCGCTCGCCATGGTGGGCTGCCCAAATGGATCGGTCGTCGCATACCGCAGCCGGTGTACCTCGATGGGGTTCTCGGGATCGGCGATGCCCTCTGCGATCAGTTCCTCGATGGTGTAGGTCACGAGCAGTGAATCGCTCAACAGCACCTGTGCATGCACCTCGATGGACAGACCCGCCAACAGCACGAGGAGCGACCGGAGGAGCAACTTCATGCTGGGAAGATAGCGCCCGATCGAACAAGTTCAACCCTCCGGGCGCGGACCGGCCAGCACAATGAGCGCGTTCCACAAAGGGCCTGCGGGCGCAGGTGCCTTCACCACAATGTGTTGTCCCGTGATGGGATGCTCGAATGAAACGGAACGGGCGTGCAACGCGATGCTCCGGTCCCTTTCCCCGCGTCGTGCGCCGTACTTCACGTCGCCCTTGATCGCATGGCCGAACGCAGCGAGTTGCGCACGGATCTGGTGGAAAGCGCCACCCTCGGGTTCCACTTCCAGCAAGGTGTAGCGCGAACCAGTTGCGAGCGTTCGGATGCGCAATCGAGCGAGATCCTCCGGCGATCCCCCACCCTTGAACACGCGCGCACGCTTCGCCTTCGTGTCGTGAGCAAGGTGATGCTCCAGCAATGACCACTCTTCATTATGCACCACGCCCTCAACGATGGCCCAATAGCGCTTCAGCACGGATCGCTCCCGGAACAATGCGTTCAGCGCGGCCAGTGTCCCTTCGTCCAACGCGAAAAGCACAACCCCGCTCACCGGCCGGTCCAGGCGATGCACAATTCCGGGGATGCGGCCACCGCATTGCGCGGCAAGCACGCTCATGAGATCGGGGTCGCCGGTCGGGTCGGGCTGCGCGGGCATGCCCGCAGGCTTGTTTACCGCGAGCAGGTAAGCGTCCCCGAACAGGATCGAGATGGAGGCGGGGGCCTCAGTACTGCTCATCCACGCTGGGGAAGTCCTTCGCGCGCACGTCCTTCACGTAGCCGGAGACCGCGTTGGTGATCACACCGTGCAGATCGGCGTAACGGCGCAGGAAGCGTGGATTGAACTCGGTGTTGATCCCCAGCATATCGTGCAGCACGAGCACCTGGCCGTCCACACCACCGCCGGCCCCGATGCCGATCACCGGAATGTGTACGCTCTGCGCCACCTCGGTCGCGAGTTTCGCGGGGATCTTCTCCAGCACGAGCGCGAAACAACCCGCCTTCTCCAGCAGCTTCGCATCGGCGCGCAAGCGGTTCGCCTCCTCTTCTTCTTTGGCGCGCACCACGTACGTACCGAACTTGTAGATGCTCTGCGGTGTAAGGCCCAGATGGCCCATGACGGGAATGCCCGCTGTGAGAATGCGTTCGACCGATCCGATCACTTCGCTACCCCCTTCGAGCTTAACGGCGTGCGCGCCACATTCCTTCATGATGCGGATCGCCGAATTGAGCGCTCCCTTCGTGTTGCCCTGGTAGGTGCCGAACGGAAGATCCACCACCACCAACGCACGCTGAACACCACGCACCACACTTGAGGCATGGTAGATCATCTGGTCCAGGGTGATGGGCAGCGTGGTCTCATGGCCCACCATCACATTGCTCGCACTATCACCCACCAGGATCACGTCGATACCGGCGCCGTCCACCAGCCGCGCGAGTGAATAATCGTAGGCGGTGAGCATGGCGATCTTCACGCCATCGGCCTTCATCTCCTGCAGCGTGTGGGTGGTCACGCGTTTCACGTCCTTCAGGCGGGTGCTCATGGGTGCTGGTGCGGACCCGCCATGCGCGGGCAGCCGCCAAAGCTAGCCGTTCACCGGGGCGTGTACACCGCTGGTCAAAGCGCGGTGGATGGTGGGCGGTCCCTTCTATTTCTATGACATGTGCAAATGCGGCTTGTAAGGTTTTCCTGAGGCGATGACAGCCCAGAGGTGATGGATGATCTTGCCCGCGACGTTGTTCAGGACGACGATGGGCTTCTTGCCTTGAG
>Ga0105046_10004324_pt1 | contig 22594 bp, 10 predicted proteins | sample MAT03_FD_78385 | JGI IMG/M metagenome (GOLD analysis project Ga0105046, IMG submission 78385) | Freshwater microbial communities from Lake Fryxell liftoff mats and glacier meltwater in Antarctica - MAT-03 (megahit assembly) | ecosystem: Environmental > Aquatic > Freshwater > Ice > Liftoff...
CTGGTCGTCGTTTAATGTTGGCGTCGGCGAGACCGTCCAGTTCATTCAGCCCAGCGCCACCTCGCGCGTGCTCAACCGCATCACCGGGGCCGACCCCACCCAGATTCAGGGATCGATCCTCGCTAACGGCATCGTGTACATCGTCAACCCCGCGGGTGTGTACTTCCGTCAGGGCGCGCTCGTCAATGTCGGCGGCATCTTCGCCGGCGCGGCCCATCTGGCCGATGCCGACTTTATCGCCGGCCGAAACCAGTTCACCGGCATCGCTGGTGAGGTGCGAAACGAAGGCGTGATCAACGCCAGCCGCATCGCCATGATCGGCCAGAACGTGGTGAACGCCGGCGAGCTCAACGCCCCCGGCGGCACCGTCATGATGGCCGCGGGCGATGGCGTCTACATCGGCGAGCGCGGCGGCAACTTCTTCGCCCGTGTCAACAATGATCCTTCCAGCGCCCAGCTCAACCGGGCCGATCGCGCCGGTGTTGAGAACTCCGGCACCATCAACGCCCCCGGCGGCCGCGTCGGCCTCGTGACGGGCGATATGTACGCCCTCGCCGCCCGAAACACCGGCACGGTTCGCGCTCGTGACGTTTCGATCGATGGCGGCCGCGGCACGGTTGAAGTGAGCGGTGCGATCGACGTCTCAGCCCGCGATGGCGAGCGCACCGGCGGCACGGTGCGCATCACCGGCGGTCAGGTGAATGTGCGCGGCGCGAGCATCGATGCCTCGGGCATCACCCGCGGCGGCACGATCGAGATCGGTGGCGGTCTCCGCGGTCAGGGCGATCTGCGCAACGCTCACACCACTATCGTCGGTCCCGGCTCGAACCTTCGCGCCGATGCAACGGCCCGTGGCGGCGCGGGCGGCACGGTGGTCGTCTACAGCAGCGGCTACACCGGCTTTTATGGCACGGCCTCGGCCCGCGGCGGCGAGTACGGCCGCGGCGGCCTGATCGAAACTTCCGGCTTTGTCGCCCTCGACGTGCGAAGCGCCAGCATCACCGCCTCGGCCGACAAGGGTGTCGCCGGTGTCTGGCTGCTTGACCCGCGCGATGTCACGATTGATAACGGCGGCACCTTCGCCAACCCGTTCCAGCCCTCGGCCGGCAACACGGTGGTCGATGTCACCACGCTCACGACGGCGCTCGCCGGTGGCACCAGCGTCACCATCACCACCAACGACCCCACCGGCACCGATGCCGGCAACATCACCATCAACCAGCCCATCGCGCCGGTGATGACAACTGCCGCCACGCTCACGCTTCGCGCGGCCAACAACGTCAACGTCAACGCGCCTGTCACGGCAGCGGGAACGCAGAATCTCTCGCTGGTCTTCTCGGCCAATGACCAGACGCTCGGCGACGACGCCAACACCAGCGCCGGCTCGGTGTTCATCAACCAGCCTGTCTCGATCGGCGGCACGCTTGTGTCACAGGGCGTCGGCATCACGCTCGGTGGCGGCACGATCAGTTCCGGCGGCACGCAGACGTATACCGGCCCCGTGACGCTCTCGGCGAACACCACTCTTACCGCATCGACGGCGACGTTCAGCAGCACGGTGAACGCCAACGCTTCGGGCGCTCAGAGCCTGACCATCACCGGCAACGCCACCTTCAGCGGAAACGTCGGGCTCGGCCAAGGCCTCCGCTCGCTTGATATCACCGGCAACACGCTCCTGAACGCCAACGTGCTTCGCACCACCAACGCGGCGGGCGGCAGCGCCGACCAGAACTTCGGTGGCACGGTCACCATCGGTCTCCCCAACGACTCCACGGCCAACATCATTTCAACGGGCGGCATCGTGACCTTCAACGGGGCCGTGAACGGCACCACGCTCGGCGAGCAGGGTCTGGCCGTCATCGGCAACGGCGTCGTCAATGCCCCGATCGGTAACACGGTCCCGCTGAGCATCTTCGGCATCTCGCTGGTCTCGGTGCTCAACACGCCCTCGATCAGCACCACCACCGCGGGCGGCGGCACGGCCGAACAGTTCTTCGGCGGCAACGCCACCATCATGCAGAACCTCACTTGCACCGCTACCGGCGGCACGGTCGGGTTTGGCGCTCTGGTTGACGCGGCCGTCGCGGGCACCCAGTCGCTCACCGTGAACGGCGGCGCCACGTTCACTGACGACATCGGCTCGGTCGCTCCGCTCAGCGCGCTGAGCATCACCGGCAGCACCATGCTCGCCGGCAACGCCTTCACCACCAACGCCGCCGGCGGTACGGGCGATCAGTCGTACGGCAGCCTGGTGCTGAACTCAGCGCCCGGCACCATCCAAACTCTGACCGCCACCGGCGGCGGCGTGACCTTCAACGGCGCGCTCAATGCCAATAGCGGCGGCCTCCAGGGCGTCAACATCGTCGGCGATGCGGCCTTCAATGGCCAGGTCGGCGCAACGGCCGCGCTTTCTTCGATTGCCGTTTCGGGCGACACCGCCATCAACACGACCTCGGTGACCACAACCTCGGCCGGTGGTGGCACCGGCGATCAGACGTACACCGGCGATATCACCCTCGGTGGCTCGGCGGGCACCATCTCCTCGCTGCTCAGCACCGGCGGCACATTCACGTTCGGCGGCACGGTGAACGCCGCGGGCAACGGCACGCAGGGCCTCACCGTCACCGGCCCCGCCTCGTTCGCTGGCTCGGTCGGTGATGTCAATCCGCTCGCGGCCCTCACGCTCAACGGCCCGGCCACGATCGCCGGCAACAGCATGGTCGCAACGTCCGCTGCCGGCGGCGGCACGGGCGCGCAGGTCTATGCCGATGCCATCACGATCGGTGGTGCCGCGGCCGACACGGCCACGTTCGCAAGCGATACCGGGGCGATCAGCTTTAATAGCACGCTCGATTCCGCTGGCGGCGGCGCTCGCAACGTCGTCGTCAACACGGCCGGCGTGACCACCTTCGGCGGCATCGTCGGCGGCTCGGGTGCCCTCGGCACGCTCACAACCGATGCAACGGGCTCCACGATTCTCTCGGCCGGAACGGTCACGGCGGGCGGCACGACGTTCAACGATGCCGTCACGCTCACCGTTGATACCACGATCAACGACACGGTGGGTGTGACCTTTGGCTCAACAGTGAATTCTGACGCGACGGCGCGGGCGCTGACCGTCAACTCGGCGGGCACCACGTCATTCAACGGAGCCGTCGGCGGCACTTCGGCCCTCTCCACGCTCACCACCGATGTGGGCGGCACCGTCGCGTTCGGCGGCCCGACCGTCACCACGACAGGGGCGCAGAGCTACGGTGAAAACGCTGTCATCAACTCCGACGTGGTCTTTACTGCGGGCGGAACCGGCGTCGAGTTCGGTGGCACGGTCGATGGCCTCGCCGCCAATGCTCAGTCATTCACCATCAACGGCCCGGTGCAGTTTGGCGGGGCAGTTGGCGGTGCCACGCCGCTCAACACCGTCACGCTCAACGGCTTGCTCACGCTCCTGGCCAACTCCACATTCACCGCCAGCAATCTCCTCATCGGCCAAGTCGCCGGCGGCGGGTTTGATCTCACGCTCAACGGCTCAACCGGTGTGAGCCTGGGCGGCAACATCGACAACGTCGCGGCCCTGGCCAGCAACGCAGGTCTCACCACGTTCATCGCTGGCACCACCATCACCACCACCGGCGCGCAGACCTACACCGGCCCGGCGACCATCACCGGCACGGTCGGTCAGGATGTAACCCTCGTCGCCGGCGGCGACGTAAACCTCGGCGGCTCGCTCGACTCCGATGTCGGCGGGGCTCGCGGCATTGTCATCAATACCTCGTCGGCCACGATCTTCGGCGGCGATGTTGGCGGCACCAATGCTCTGTCCGCCGTCACCACCGATGCGGGCGGCACACTCTCGCTCTCGTCGCTCGTGAACACCACCGGCAATCAGACGTACGGCGAGTCGGCCGTGACGCTCACACAGGACACCACGCTCACTTCAAGCACCGGCAGCGTTGACTTTGCCGGCACCATCGACGGCACCACCGCGGGTACCGAATCGTTGACCATCAACGCCTCGGCCACGCTGGGCGGCGCGGTGGGCAGCACAACGTCGCTCGAGGCCCTCACCGTCACCGGCGGCGCACTCATCAACGGCGGATCGGTCACCACCACCGGCGATCAGTCGTACGGCGACCAGTCGCGCATCGGGCAGAGCACCACGCTCACCGGCACCACCATCACCTTCACGGGCGACTTTGAGGGCAACACCGCCGGCACCGAGACGCTCACCATCGCCGGCAATGCGGATTTCCAAGGCTCCCTCGGCTCGGCCGTCTCGTTTGATCAACTCTCGATCAGCGGCACCACGCTGATTGGCGGCGATGTGTTCACCGCCGGGACGCAGACGTATACCGGCGCAGTCACGCTCACCGGCGCAGCGGGCTCTCGCTCGCTCACAGCCTCGTCGGTCACCTTCTCAAGCACGGTGGACGCCATGGACGCCGCCGTCCAGGGACTCTCAATCACCGGCGACGCGATCTTCACCGGGGCCGTCGGCGCGACCAACGCCCTGAGCGCCCTCGGTGTGACGGGTACGGCCGCCATTGACGGCGGTCAGGTCGTGACTTCCGCCGCCGGCGGCGGTTCGGGCGACCAAACTTACGGCGGGGCCGTCACGGTTTCGCAGAACTCAACCTTCACCACCGCTGCGGGTGGCACGGCGCGGTTTAACGGCACGCTCGACGGCACGTCCGTCGGCGGCCAATCGATCGACATCGTCGGCAACGCCGCATTCGCCAACAACGTCGGTTCAATCAACGCACTGGGCGGCCTCGCGATCTCGGGCGCCACGGCCATGAACGCCGCCAGTGTGACAACGACCGATTCGGGCGGCGGCACCGGCGAACAGACTTACCTCGGCGCCATGACGCTCGGTTCGACCGGCGGCAGCACCACGCTCGACGCCGGCGCGGGTCCCATCACGCTCGGCCAGATCGATGGCGACGGCGTCACCGATGTCGCGCTCACGCTCAACTCATCGAGCAACACGACCCTCAATGGGTCGATCGGGTCGGTCACGCCCATCGGTTCACTCACCACCAACGCCGCGGGCAGCACCCTGCTCGGCACGCCCGTGCTCAGCACGGTCGGCGCCGCGACCTTCGGCGACAACGTGGTCCTCACCGCCGATACGGTCATCACCGCCGGCACCGATGTGATCTTCAGCGGCACCCTCGATAGCGACGCCACGGCCCGTTCGCTCAGCGTCAACGCGGCGGGCGTCACGTTCTTCACCGGGGCGGTCGGTTCGGGCTCGGCCCTTTCCTCCCTCACCACTGATGCCGCGGGTGTGACCCGCATCGAAGGCGGCGCGGTAAACACCACCGGCGATCAGAACTACGGCGACGCGGTGTTTGTCGACAGCGCTTCCAACACGACCGAGTTCGTAAGCACAGGCGGCACCGTCTCGTTCACCGGCTCGCTCGATGTGCAGACCGCCGGTGAGGATGCGATCCTCATCACCGGCAACGCCGCCTTCGCCGGCCCGGTTGGTTCAGCCGAAGCGCCAGACACCCTCACCGTCACCGGCACCACCGAGCTCCGCGGCTCGACGATCAACACCGTCAACGCCCAGAGCTTCGCCGGAGCCGTAACGCTTGGCGGCGCACCCGGAAGTGTCAGCACGCTCACCAGCGAGATGGCCGGCGTCAGCTTCGGCTCAACGGTTGATTCGGCTTCCGACGCCCAGGCCGCCCGCGGCCTCACCATTAATGCGCCCGGCACTGTGGTGTTCACCGGTGCCGTTGGCTCCACCGGCGCGCTCGCCTCGCTCACCACCGACGCCGGCGGCACCACCCAGCTCGACGGCGGCTCGGTTACCACCACCGGTCCGATCTTCTTCGGCGACAATGTCGCCATCAGCCAGAGCACCACGTTCGGCTCCGGCGGCGGCGATATCACCTTCGGCGGCAATCTCACCGGCCCGTTCAATATCACCCTCGATGCCGGTACCGGACTCACAACGTTTAATGGCACCGTGGGCGAACTCCTCACGGCCATCGGCACCGGCACCGGCGCGGCCATCACGCTCAACTCGACCGGGGCCACCGTCTTCAACGGAATCGTCGTCGCCGCCTCGGGCATCATCGCTCAGGGCGATGTGACGTTCGCAGATAATGCCACGTTCTTTGTTGGCGACACCAACTCGATGTTCAACGGCAACGTCACCATCGATGGTGCGGTGCTCAACTTCCGCCACAACGTCACCTTCGGCACCGACATTAACGATTCGATCATCCTCACCGGCAACTCCAGCGCCATCACGAGCGATACCGCCAACATCACCGTCAACTCGCGCATCGACGGGGCCCAGAATCTGAGCATCGACGCAGACAGCGGCGAGGTGTTCGTGAACGGGGCGATCGGCACCGTCACGCCCCTCACCGGTCTCACACTCGGCGGCTCCACGATCCACGTCGGGGCCGGGTCGATTCTCACCGCTGGCGACATCTCGTTCAGCGGCGCAGTCAACCTCACGGCCCAGAACACCATCACCACCGGCAACGGCAATCTCACCTTCGGCTCGACCGTCAACGGCGGGTTTGATCTCGTCCTCGACGCCGGCTCCGGTCTGACGTCGTTCCAGGCCGCTGTCGGCAACACCGCCGCTCTCGGCGACGGCGTCGGCGCCGCCCTCACCATCAACTCAACGGGCCTCACCGACTTCTCCAGCACGTTGAACACCACCTCGGGCATTCTTGCCGAGGGTGCCGTCACCTTCCGCAACGACGTGATCATCGGCGATGGCGACGTCGCGTCGGTGTTCAACGGCAATGTCACGCTCAACCGCTCGACCCTGGGCGATGCCGACGTCTTCCTCTTCGTCGCCGCTGACGGTGCCACCTTCGGCTCCTCCGTCGCGGGTGAAGACCTGCTGCAACTCAACGGCACCGCCTCGAACGTCGGCTTCTCGATCACCTCGACAAATGCCGACCTCGTGTTCAACTCACGCATCGAGGGCGCGCAGGACCTCGTCGTCAACTCCGGCACCGCCCAGACCCTCTTCGTCGGCCAGATCGGCGGCGCCGATCCCACCACCGCCGTCGGCGATGGCATCGGCCGCGCGATCGACGTGCAGTCGACCGGCAACACCGTGTTCACCAGCGGCGCCCGCACCAACTCGGGCATCCGCACCGTCGGCCCCACCTCACTCTCAGGCACTTTCAACTTCCTCAACGGTGACACAGCCACCAACTTCGATCACAACACCACCCTCGCCGGCGCCAACATCACCGCCGCCGACAGCGTCACCTTTGGCGACGCCGTGACCGACACCGTCACGCTCACCACCGGCGACTCTTCGGTCACCACCACCGGCACCGCCGCCCCAATCCTCTTCCGCGGCACCGTTGATGGCGCGCAGACGCTCACCGTCACCACCGCCAACACCGTCGATGCGGGTATCACCTTCGGCTCAACCGTTGGTGCCACCGCGCCGCTCACCCGGCTCGTCACATCGGCCGGCGTGCTCTCAGCGCCAATCGCCCGCACCACGCTCAACGGCAACATCACCACCGTCAACGGCGTCGATATGGGTCAGAATCTCGTGCTCAACGCCAACACGCTGATCGCGGCCGTCAACCCAGCGCCGACCAACCTCGACGGCCAGATGATCTTCCGCGGCACCATCAACAGCCAGTCGGCCGCCGCGCCGCGCACCTTCGCCGTAACCACGACCGCCTCGCGCCGCGTTCCGCTCCCCAACACCAACGCCAACGACGCCAACAACATCGCCTTCCGCAACTATCGCATTCCCATCGTCTTCGGTGGCAGCATCGGCAACACCGCCGCTCTGCAGTCGCTCAGTCTCAACTTCAACCCCACCGGCTCGATCGACACGATCCCATCGAATCAGGTCCCCACGCTCTCGACCATCGTCTTCAGCCCCCGCATCGATGCCAACGGCTTCATCCTGCAGTCTGATATCACCTCCACGCTGCTCAACTCAACCAACTTCACCATCACCCTCGCCAACAACGGCATCTTCACCCAGGGCTTCAACGAAAAGATCCTTGTGTTCGGCTCGCTCGCCATCAACGTTCCCGGCGCGACTGGCCTCGCCCGCATCGGCGATATCACAACCCTCCGCGCCCTCAGCGTGAACGCCAGCACCATCCAGGTCCGCTCGCGCGGCCAGGGCTTCATCGCCGGCTACTCGACTACAAACCAGGGCATCTACGGCCAGGATACCGGCACCGACTACGTCGCCGGAACTACCATCGCCTTCAACGGCAACGTTGTCGTCACCAACCAGGCCGGCACCGGCGCCGGCACGCTCAATCCGTCGTTCGCCACGCCCTCGGGCACCGGCATCACCGGTGTTGACACCTTCGTCCAGCGTGCCTTCGGCGGTGGCGACCTGCGTGACCAGTTCCTTGACCGCACGCCCCCCGGCGGCGTAATCGCCACCAACCGCTTCATCGCGTTTGACCTCCAGTCCCGCGGCCCGACCAACCAGAACATCTCCGAGACCATCGCCGCCTTCAGCAACGTTGACGTGCCCCCTCTGCCGCAAACGACCGCCATCGGTGGGGCCCTCATCGATCAGCTCAAGGAAATCGCCATCTACGTCTCCCCGCTCTCGACCGAGGCCCTCATCGAGTTCCTCGTCGGTCGCGACCTTTACAACGACGTCCCCCGCTTCACCAACGTCTCGGAGTCTGACCGCACCGTCTCCGCCTCGCGACTCTCCTACGACATCGTCGTACTCGTCCTCGACCAGTACCGCGCCATCAAGAACAAGAGCGATGTCTACCAGAACGGCATCAACGACGCCTTCACCCGCTACGCCGCAGACGGCGCCGCGTTTGACGCGCAGGCGTTCTGCGACTTCGTGAGGTCCTCGGGCTCGCCCGATACGCAGGAAGCGTTCGCCAAGCTCGGCGAGCTCTTCGCCAATGTCGATCAGCTCGGCCTCGGCCCCATCGAGACGCTCCAATCCAAGAAGGCCATCGTCACCCCGCTGGTGCCGACCGACCTCTCGCCCGAGCAACTCGTGGCGGCCGTCACGGCCTGCGGCGCCGCTCCCGCGACCGCCGATGCGCCCGCCGTGCCCGTCGCTCCGGCCGCGCTGGTTTCGCTCCGCTGACGAGATTCGCAGCCCAAATGCAAAGGCCCCGCTGGCGCATCCAGCGGGGCCTTTTTCATGTCTGCCGCGTGCCAGCCCGTCGCCAAGCCGGCCTTCCGTTCACTTCGCCCGCGACGACCAGTGCATGTGCGCAATCTTCGGCTTGCCCCCCTCGTCGGTCAGCACCAGCGTAATGGCGATCCCCAGCGACATATTCGCCCCGCCCTTGCCCGGCGGTGCGGTGCCGGTGAGCTTCACGATCGTCGCCGTGCCTGTGCCCTGCACCACCGGACTGTCCCACGTCACCATCCCGCTCTTGAGCGCCGTCACAATCTCGCGCACGCCGCCCGACTTGAACGACTCCCATGTACCGTGGTCACGCCCGTCGGCCATCACCGTTGCGCGCCCGGCATCCAGGAACAGCGCATCCAAAGCCTTCGTGTCACCCTTGGCCATGGCCTGTCCCACGGAAGTGGCGACCTTGGCCGCGGGTGAGTCCGCCGTCGCGGCGTTCTTCACAAACCGCGCCACGAACGCGTCCTTTTCACCCTCGCTGAGCTTCTTCCATTTCGCATCGCACATCGGGCAGCAATACGCGATGGTGTGACCCTTGTACTCAGTCGTCATGGCCCCTTCTTCGATCGGCTCGCCCATGATCGGGCAAACGTCGTTAATCGGCTTGGCCTTGGGCTTCGCCACCGGCGCATCAATCGCCGGCGGCTGCGCCAGGGCCAGCGTGGGGCCAGTCACCGGCGCGACGAGCGCAGCGCCGGCCAGCGTAAGAATCGAAAGTGCCACAAACGGGGCGTACATCATGGGTGGTTCCTTAAATGATCAGATCGCGGGGCGTTCGTAAAGGTCAGGGTCAATCAGCCGTATTGTTCGCCGTCCACCCCATCCAGCGGAGCACCGCCCGCATCACCGGCACAATGGCCGCGTGGTGCTTGCGGTCAAACTCCCCCGCATCGGCCCGGGCCAGCCACGCCGCATCGGAGTATTCCCAGTTGCACCCCGTCGCCGTGCACAGCCCGGCCCGCGGGTTGATCGTGCCCGGCCAATCTACCCGAACAATCACGTCGATGCTGCGGGCAATCTCATCGTGCACAATGGCCACCGGGTGCGCAGCGCCCGCGGCCTCGGGCGAAAGGTCGATCCCGAGTTCCTCTCTGGCTTCGTCAACCACGACCCGCCGAAAGACCGCCGCGGCATCGGGCGAGGTGCCCTCGGCCAGCAGGTCCACGCCGCCCGCTGGCGCAATCTCCCACATGTGGTGATAGATGCGCGTCTGCGGGCTGCGCCGGGCTATCCATACATGCTCGCGCCCGGCCTCATCATGGCCCACGATGAGCCCTTTGACACCCAGCAGGCGAATACCCAGTTCAAACTCGTCGGTCTGCACGGCCAAGTGCCGAAACGACGCGGGCGCGACGGTGAAGGTTGCCGGGTCCTGCGGGCCATCAAGATCGAGGTCCCTGACGGTCAGGATCGTGCCATCGCGCAGACGCGGGTTGTTCGCGCACAGCGATGCCCAGCGGGTGTCGATCTCGAGTGTCAGGGGGTGCGCGTCCGGTGGCGGCCCTGCGGGCCGGCGCACCAATATCGCAGGCCGGTTGAATGGGCGAAGCGTTTGCCCGGGAATGTCGGGCCAGGAGATGCGCATGGCTAAATCGGGGCGCGTTACGAGAGCAGTTTCTCAAGCCCGCCCGTCGGCAGCCCCATGGCCTCCGCCTCGCGGCTGATTTCCTTGGCCGCCACCTGCTGCGCCTGCGAGATCGCCTTGTTCATGGCATCCACCACGATCTGGTTGGCCATCGAGAGCGAAGCCCCATCGCTCGACTTGTAGAGCGCCGGGTCAATACTTACATCAATGACCTTCATCCGGCCGTTGACCGTGACCTTCACGGCCCCGCCCCCTGATTCGCACATAATCCGCTTGGCTTCAAGCCCGTCCTGCACGCGCTTCACGGCCGACTGCAGGCCATCCTTGTTGCGCATGAGGTTGGCGAGGGCACCGGCAGCTTTCAAGTTCTCGAACATGCTTCGGTCTCCATCACTCGCGGCCCATGGTTGAAAGGGCTGGGGCCGAGTGTGTTGTTGGCAAGCTGGGCAAGGGAATAGTGGAACACGGAGCGGGCGATTCAGGGGCCAAGGGGCGGGGAGACAGGGGGTAGCGGGCAGGCAGGTTATACGGAGCGGATGGACCTTCGGATCGATTATCGGTACTGGTCTATTCGTTCAAACCGGCGCATCGGTTGTTGCTTCGCGAACATCAACGATGCGAGCCCCAAACGCCTGCACCGCCTGCTTCACGAGCGGATGCTCGCGCACCGCCGCCTGCGCCGCCAGCGAAGCGCTTGGCCCCAGACCCGGGTGGCTTCGGGCCGCTGACCCAGGCTGCGCGATGGGGCCCAGTGGCGGGCCCGGTGGTTGGCCCGGTGGGGGGGGCGATGTGGCGGCCGGTGGCGGAGCGGGATGCGGCCCGGCCGCAACAGTCGCGAGTGCGACGGGTGCTGGCAGCACGGACGGTGGCCTATATGCCGGCGGCGGTGGGGGTTGAGCGGGCGGTGCCGAAGTGGCCGCAGGCCCAAACCCAGTCGCGGCCGGCGTCAGCGTTTTTTTGCCGCGGGCCCTCCCGCGGCAGCAGCAGGCGAGACGGCCCCGTTGCCCCCGTGCCCGCTGGCGATGAGCCCGGCCACATCGGCGATCTTCTCGCTCTGGGCGAGGCGGACCATGAGCGCATCGAAAATGGCCCGCGGGAACGAGCTGCTCTTGGCGCTGCGGCCCACACTCTCGCACAGCGCGATCATGTGCGTCAGCCCGGCAACGTCGAAGCGTTTGGCTTGTTCGACCGCGCCGGCCCTGGCCTCTTCGGTAAGTTCCACCATGTCGGTCACGCCCCCGCACGCGCTGAGGATCATGAGATCGCGAAGCCGCTCGGCAAGAGCCGAGAGGAGCTGGTCGATCGAGATGCCGCGCGAGAGAAGCTCTTCGGCTTTCTTGAGTGCCGGCCCGGGCTCGCCGTCGGCGAAGGTATCAATGAGCTGGGCGATGAGCGTGCGGTCGGGCAGGCCCAGGAGCAGTTCGAGCGTCTTGGCCGTGAGCTGCTTGTCACCGCCGGCCAGCAGTCGATCTAGCAGCGAGAGTGAATCGCGCATCGAGCCGTTGCCCAGCCGCGCAACCATATGAAGCAGCTCGTCATCGGCCTTCACGCCCTCGGCCTTCACCACTTCGCCAAGGTGCTTGGCGATGTTCTTGGTGGGAATGTTGCGAAAGTCAAAGCGCTGGCAGCGCGACTGGATCGTGGCCGGAACCTTGTGGGTCTCGGTGGTGCACAGGATGAACACCACGTGCGAAGGCGGTTCTTCCATGGTCTTGAGCAGCGCGTTAAACGCGCCGGGCGAGAGCATGTGCACCTCGTCGATGATGTAGACCTTGCGGCGGCCCCGCATGGGCCGGTAGCCCGCGTTGGCGATGAGCTCGCGCACATTGTCAACCCCGTTGTTGCTGGCGGCGTCGATCTCGATCACATCAGTATCGCGCCCGGCCATGATGGCCTCGGCAACGTCCTTGTTCTCTTTGCCCGACTCATCAACAGCGTTGAGCGCCCGCGCAAACAGCCGGGCCGTCGACGTCTTGCCCACGCCTCGCGTTCCGCAGAACAGGTAGGCATGGGCCACGCGATTGGCCGTGATGGCGTTGCGGAGCGTGTTGACAATGGCATCCTGCCCGACGACCTCATCAAAGGCCTGGGAGCGATAACGACGGGCAAGGACGGTGTAAGACATGGCGAGCGGAGTTTAGGGGAGTGGAAGGGGAGGAGGAGCGAACTTGCGTTTCTGTCCCGCGCCCCGCACACCAGCCCTCTTGGCCGACACCGCCCGACCGCAACCGCTGCGGGACGGAGCCTGACCCGCCGTCTTGCCCGGAGAGGCCCCGCCAAAGACGAAAAGGCGGCCCTGCATACGCAGAGCCGCCCTTGAATACTCACCTGTAGGCCGGGCCGATCATCCAGTCCCGCCGGCCGAGGCCGGCGAGCCCATCAATCAGTCAACACCCGGCAAAATACGCCCCGATGTAATCCGCCAGATCGTCCGGATTCACCGTCCCGTCGATCGACACGTCCGCGCTCCCGCACGGTGGGTTGCTGAAGTAGCAGGTGATGAAGTCGGCGAGGTCGTCGGGCGTAAGTTCGCCGTCGCCGTTGAAGTCACCGGCGCAGATCTCGTCACCGCCGCCGGCCCAGAAGCCGCTGACGAACGACAGGTCGCTGTCGGCATCGAGCGCGACCATGATGCCGACTTCGGCCTGCCCGGCCGTGCCCGTGAACGTGAGACCGTCCGCGCACCCATCGGTGAGCATGATCCCCGCACCCTCGAACGAGTGCCAGGTGATCTCACGTGCTGAGGCGGCCGGCAGCGGCGCTGGCACAACGGCCGGCGAAACGGTCGGATCAGCCGTTGGCTGAACCGTTGACGAAGCGGGTAGTAGAAGGGCGGTGGTGGGTGCATCGGCGAGTGCCGAGAGTGACCCGCCCAAAAACACCATCGCAAAGCTGAGAGTTTTCATATGGGAATCTCCAAATGGAGTCATGAACAGCGAAATTACACGGCGGCGCGGCGACGACGGACAGCAATGAAGATGGCCGCCAGCGGTCCACCAGTCAGCAGCGCCATCGCTGCGAACGTGCCCAGGGCCGGCTCATTCCGCGTTGAAGCATTTTCCAAAGCGCTCAGCCGCTGCTCGAGCGAGTCGATGCGGGCGTCAGAGACCTTCAGCTTCTCCACAAGCTTGGCATTGAGACCCTGGATGGCCGCGAACGCCACACCGTCGGCATTCACGCCGTGGATGATGGTGTCCTTGTCGCCCAGGCCGAACGATGCCGAGAAGTCCTGAGCCATGGGGCCCATGTACCAGGTTTGCTCGTCGTTGCGGTAGTGCCAGCGCGTAATAGGCGTGGCCGTGAGCTTGTCGAGCACCGCGACCGTATCCACCGGTTGGAAGTCAGACTTGATGTTGCGATCGCTGGGCGAGAAGACCGCGCCAGACGAGTTGAAGCCCGCCGCGCCGCTGCCCGGCCCGTTGGTCCAAATGATAAGGGCATCGGTACCCGAAGTAGTCGAGCCACCAGCGGTCGAGTTCTCGATCACCACGCGGCCCTGGAAATATCCGGCGTTGCCGTTGGGATTGGTGGTGGTGCCCACCACGCCGCCGGCGCGAAGCCGCGAACTGGCCGTGGGGTTGCTGCCATCGGCCGCAGCGAATGAGTTGCCGCGCGTGCCCGAGACGCCATCGCCGCGAACTCCCGCCGCATCAACGTTCGAACTGCCGTTGGTGCCAAAGACGCCATAGGTGCGACCCGTCGCGCCCGAGGCCGTTCCGTACACGGCCGCCGCGTCGTTGCCGTTGCGGGCGATTGATCCCCACACGCCATAACCACGCCCTGAACTGGCAAACGAAGCGCCGTACACGCCCGAGGCATCGATGCCCGTGCTGTCGGTCTCGCCGCGAACGCCCGTCGCTGAGCCCACGTTGGCAATGCCCAGCACGCCCACGCCGTCAGAAGCGTTGTTACGGCCATAGACACCCGCCGAGCTGATGCCCCCGCTCACCACGCTCGACGCTGTCGTGCCGTGCACGCCGAAGGCCTGCACGCCCGCGCTGGTGGCATCGCCACGCACCCCCGAACTGCCGCCGGTCGGGCTGGCCGAATCGCCGCGAACACCCACGCCCGTCGAGGAGGAGTACACGCCAACCGCGCCCGCCGCCGTGGCCGTCACGTTGATCGTGCGAGTACCGCTCGAAACCACATCAAGCGCAAAGTTCGGTGCCGCGTTCCCGATGCCCACGCGGCCCACGTTGTAATACGTATCAAGGCCCGACAGACTCCACGGCGAGGCGCCCGTAGCGCCCGTTGCACCGGTCGCACCAGTCGCACCAGTGGCACCAGTCGGGCCTTGCGGCCCCAGTGGGCCGGTAGCGCCCGTCATACCGGTGTTCCCCTGCACACCTTGCAACCCCTGCGGGCCCTGTGGCCCGGTGGTGCCAGTCGCACCCGTTGTGCCGGGGTCGCCTTGCGGCCCCTGCGCACCAGTCAGCCCTTGTGCGCCTTGCAGACCGGTGGCACCCGTCGCGCCCGTGGCACCTTGTGAGCCAGTCGCTCCGGTCGCGCCCGGGTCACCTTGCAGACCTTGCGGGCCAGTCGCTCCGGTCGCGCCCGGGTCACCTTGCAGACCTTGCGGGCCAGTCGCTCCGGTGGCACCGGCATCACCTTGCGGGCCCTGCGGTCCAGTCGCACCAGTCGCACCAATCGCGCCCGTCGCGCCCGTCGCGCCCGTCGCGCCTGTCGCACCGGCATCACCTTGCGAACCTTGCGAACCCATCGGGCCAGTCGCACCCGTCGTGCCTGTCAGACCAGTGGCACCGGTTGCCCCGGCCGGGCCCGTATCACCTGGCACTCCCTGAATACCTTGAGCACCTTGTGTGCCCTGCGGCCCAATCGGCCCAGTCGCGCCCGTCAGCCCAGTCGCACCGGTCGGCCCCGCAGCACCAACGGCGCCCGTGTCGCCCTGCGGCCCGATCGGGCCCGTCGCACCCGTCAGCCCCGTCGCGCCCGCATCGCCTTGCGTTCCAGCCGGACCGATCGGTCCGGTCGCGCCCACAGCGCCAGTTGTGCCAGTCGTGCCCGTCGGCCCGATCGGGCCAATCGCGCCCACAGATCCCGTCGCCCCCGTCGCCCCCGTTGCACCAGTGGCTCCAGCCGGGCCGATCGGGCCAGCCGGTCCTGCGACACCCGTCGCGCCCGTCGTCCCAGTGGGCCCCCCAAGTCCGGTCGGGCCAGTCGGTCCAACTGGTCCAGCCGGGCCCGCAATGCCCGTCCCCGGCAGCAGTGTCGCCGTCGCCGGCATCTGCTGGCCCGGGACCGTAAACGTCAGTTGCGTGTATGTCAGTGGCCCGGCCCCCGTATCGATCGCCACCGACGGCGAAGCCGTCGTATTGAACTGCGAAACACCCACAAACACGGGCCCGCTACCCGTCGCTTCGATGGCCGCCGCGCTGCCGGAGTTGATCGTGCCCGACGTGAACGAGAAGCCCGCATCAGAACTCACCACCACGCGTCCGGTCTGTGAACCCCCGTTGATCGAGACCACCGTCGCCTCGCCGCCCGCCGCGCTTGTCACGCTCGCGCTCACGCCATCAGCCAGGGCGTGCACGTTGCTCCAGCGCGTACCCGACAGCACGCCCTCCGTCACACTCAACACCGGCACCGTCGCCACAGTTGACGCCGCCGCTCTGGCCGTGATGTTGAGCCCGTTCACTTCCGACCGACGCGTTCCGGTCGCGCCCGTGTTGCTCATCACCACCGCGCTCTGCCCCGCGCTCCCCGTGAGCGTCGAGTTATAGATGAACATTCGCTGCGCACCCGTGCCGGCGAAAGCCAGTGCCGGGCCGCCCGAAGCGATGACGTTCATGCCCGACCACGAAGTGAAGTTCCCGTCAAGCGTCTGCACACTCGGCGACGACCCCGAGAGGTTGACGGTCACCGTGCCGACAACGGTCGTCGCCTGCCCGTTCTCCTGATGCACCGCCACCACATGCACGCCGCGCCGCATCGTGATGTTGCCGGTATAGGTGCCCGGGAACACCAGCACAACCTTCTGATCGTTGAAGTCGGCACCGTCGGCCACGGCCGCGTTGATCGCCGCCTGAATCGAAGTGTACGAAAAGCCCGCCCCGTCCGGCGTCACGATGAACTCCGCCGCCGCCCAACCCGGAAGCCCCATGAGCCCCTGCGGGCCTTGTGCGCCCTGCGGCCCCTGCGAACCTTGCGAGCCGGGATTGCCGTCATTGCCGCGTGCGCCCGCGTCGCCACGGTCACCGCGGTCTCCCCGACCACCCTGCAGGCCTTGCAGGCCCAAATTTCCGTCGTTTCCGCGTTGCCCGTCATTGCCGCGCGGCCCAGGATTGCCGCTGAGCGCAAACAGTGCATACGGCGCGGGTGTCAGCGACTGCCGGGGCGTCATCGTGATCCAGAGGCCCGTACCGGCCGGGTTGCGGACCTGCATCTCGAGATAGCGCGGGTCGCCGTTGAAGTTCTGCACGCCAAAGTCGAGCTGCGCCTGCACAAGGCCGCGCACGACCGAGTGACCAGACAGTTCCAGCGTCGGCCCGAGCTGAGCGCCCTGAGCGTCGTCATCCCACAGAGTAAAGCGCAGATCGACCAGCCCGTTAACCGGCGACCCACCCTGATTCAGGCGTCCCTGATACGTAAACGCGGTGTTGGCCGACGCCTGCGCCGCGGCATCGTGCGCGGGCAGTAATGTACCGGATACCGACGCCAGCAACGCACAGGAAAGTGATAGCGAACTCAGCGATCGAGCAGAACGGTGGGCCATGGTGAACTCCTCTCGGTCTTTTCAGCCAGATTGACCAGACGCAATGCCCAGTCATGCAGGGTGTGAATATCGGGCGGTTTCCCTATTCCGCTCCAAAATGTCAAGACTCTCGCGCTCCTGTGCGACGCTGACCATAATAAAGGACGAACCCGTCCGAAGGTGGATTGGCCTTGAAAACAAGCATGTGTTGATGGACCGAGCGCCGCGTCCTCACACCAGATACGGGTTAAATGCCGTATGAGCATTCACCGGTCAACCCAGTCCCAGACCTACACCGCGCCCGTTGGCGCTGCAGCATCGTTCAAAGTCGCGGCGACAGGAACGGGCCAACTCACCTATAAGTGGCGCCGGGTGGGCGGCCCCAATGGCGGAGTGCTCTTAAACAACGGCAACATCGACGGTGCTAACACCCCGACACTGACAATCGCTCCGGCCGCGATATTCGCCAACGGAACAGCTTTTGTTTGCACCGTGACCAACGCGTGCAGCTCGTCCGCCTCCGACCCCGCGGTGCTCCTTCTGGGGCCAGCGTGTCCAGCCGGCTTCAATGTCGATGGTGAAGTGAATCCTGATGACTTGGCGAATTTCATTGGGGTCACTTTGGGGGTGGGTGCCAGTGAGCGAGCCGATTCGAGAGAGGGCAGAGGCTGCGGCGGAGGAAGTTGACCTGCCGATTCACGCGAGCGAGCGAGCGGCGGTGGGGTTGTCCATGCGGGCCAATATCCGCGTGGCGAGTCTTTGGAACTGAGTTTTGCAGTCTTGGACGGCCGCGTAGTGACCGCCGATGGCACCATCGGATGCCGTCAGGTGGAACATCGGCTTGCGCGCATCCTGCGCCATCGGCATCAAACTCTTAAAGTGCTTAAGCATGGCAAGTTGGTTGTCGTCTGATTCGGCTATTGACGCGGCTGGCGTTTGCCCCAAAACCTCACGAGCGTAAATTTCCGGGATTCGGTTTGCCCATTTCAGATACGATTTAACCGGGCGGTTTTGGCGCACCGACGGATTGAGCAGGACGTATCCGAGTGGTGTCATTTGGCCCGACGGGAGTGAGAGGCCGAAGGGAACGCGTCCCTTTTGTCGCGTCCGCCAACCTTGCCGCCAGTCGCGGAGGGTCGGACCCAAGTTGCGGAGGCCTTGAAGGGAAAAAAGATCGGCGCCCAACGGGATGACGATGAAGTCAGCGGCGACGAGCGCGGCCCGATTCAAGGCGCCAATGTTCGGCCCGACGTCGATGAGTACCAGATCGCTGCCGCACGTTGTCGCGGCCGTCTCCATTATTCGGTGAAACGCGGTTACCACGCGGAAGCCATCGCCAGCAGTCGCGGCGTTGTCAGAAAGGCAACTGCCCCAGCCGTCTGAAATACGATCCTCGAAGGCGCTGAGTCCAAGATCGCCCGGGACGATCGAGAGCCGCGGAGCGATCTCCGTCGGCGTGGGCGCGCAGATATCCCCCAAACTATTCAGCAACGGATCGATCGCGCCCAGGATGGTGCCCGGGTGCGCTCCCTCGGGCCACAAGGTCTCGACTTGGATCTCATCGAGAAAGTTGCTGGTGAGATTTGACTGGGGGTCGAGGTCCATCGCAAGCACACTGTGGCCCATATCGCGCAGCATCCACGAGAGGTGGTAGACCATCGACGTCTTTCCGACACCGCCCTTGTTATTGAAGAACGCGATTGTTCTCATGTCCGCTTGCTCACGATCATGGCGAGATGATTCTCTCCGACAACGTATTGCAGTTCAGGGCTCTGGTTGTCGCGGAGGTATTGTTTTGCCAGCGCAATCCCGCGACCGAATCTGTTGGCAAAGCCGAGCGTCTTGGCGGCCTCGGCGAGCACCGGATTGCGATAGGCGGTGCCGTTTGGAAACATCGCCTTGGTGAGATCACCGTAGAGTGCGCCCGGATTCTGAATCTCGATACGATCCGAAAAATGGTTGATCGAAACGGGCGTTGTCGAGCCGTCATAATTGCGGTGAATGACCGCGTTCATGAAAAGTTCGTGCAGCGCAACCTCGGGATAGTCGGCCACGACGACTTCCGAAAGGTCCGGCCTGCGAATCGGGCGATTCCCGGCCAGGTCTTTGGCGAGCCGATCAATGTCGCGCATCAGGTTGAGCAGGTCGCCACTGAGCGCTTGTTCTTTCAGCACCGGGGCGGCTTGAGTGACGCCGTCGTACCGGACGTACTGCACATACGCACCGGGGACAAACGAGAGCGGGTCTTTACCAAACAAGAGAACCGCAGCGTTGGTGGGGGCGGCGAGTTTTTTGTGGTAGAGGCGGAGCGAGCCGAGTTGTTCCTCCACCGTTCGGCCATTGTCGATCAACACCTCTCGTGACACGCTGCTCGGGAGATAGCTGACGGTAAAGAGATCCATGGCCAGATCATCAAGCGAGGCACCCATGCACGCACGCATGTCCCAGGTTCGTGCGCGGTCTACGCGTCGTTCTTCCAAACGCCGTTCTTGCTCGGAAGTGGCGCGGTCCTTGGACGGCCCGGTGCGAATCCAAACGGTTTGCTTGTATCGCACAGGCGGCATGTCTGACGGAAGCACTTCAACGACGGCAATGTCTGCCCCGTTGTGAGATGCTTTGGCCACGTGCATGTTGGGAATCGGAAGAATGTTCCCATTGTCGCGAAGGCCAGCAAGACTCTCAAGGAGCCGCTCGTCTATTGTCGCGCCGGTCGGCACGCCCGACTTGTTGACCCCGACAAGGAGGTATCCGGGAAGGCCCGAATCTGGCATGTCATTGGCGAAGGCACAAATCGCTTCACAGAACTTGTCGGTATCCTTGAGCGACTCGGTTCGCTCAACCCTAAACGATTCGAGATCGGCGAGGAGGGCTCGGATATCGGGCATTTTGGCCATTCACAAAGGGTATGCGGCACCGTGAAAACGATGCCGACCTGAACTCGTCGCGTCAGCGAAGAGGGCAGTTTGTCTGCTTGGCCGTCGGCGACAGCCATGCTCGAGCCCGCACCAAGGGCCGGCGACGGTTTACGCCTTCCCTTCCTTCTTTGTCTTGGCCGTAATCTTCTTCAGGTTTGCCTTCCTGTCGGCCGCGCGTTCTTTTTCGTGGACGTGTGAGGGTTCCACGCGGCTGCCGGTGTGGCTGGTGCTGGTGGGGGAGCGTTCCTTGCGCCCGCTGGAGCTGGTGATTTGGGTGCGTTGTCCGCCGCCTTTATTGCCGATGCCTGCCATAAGAAAAACTCCAGAGCGAACACCCCGGGTGGCGACGCTGACGGACTGTACGGCCCGCAAAGGGTGGCGAAACAAGGTAAAAAGCGTTTAACTGTGGGGTGTGTTGAGCGGCTGCGGCGCGTCACTGGTTTGGATTGATCTGCTCGCGAATCGCCTCGGTCGACGGCCAGGACACCGGCGCCACCGGACAACGGCCGCTTATGGCTGCTGCGGTCAAGCTCTGACCAGGTTCACGGGCTATCCGTGGACCGGGCCCGGCCGTCGACCGAAGCGACTCTGGCGAGCGGGGGGCCCAGTGTAGGGAGGGAAGTGCCCGGCGGGCACTCAGCCCGACCATTACGTCTGATTCTGCAGCTCCCGCTCGAAGGCCGCCGCGGCCGGGCTCGGCAGCCGATCAACCCGCCGCACAATCGCCAGTTCCCGCGCCAATCCCCGCTGGCTGCATGTGAGCCCCGATCCTTCCGCAATCGCAAACCGACTCACAAACCCGATCCCGATCCCCGCCGCCACCATCTGCTTGATCGACTCAATCGACCGCAGTTCCATCACCACCCGCAGCGTTATCCCCGCCGCCGCCGCGGCCTGATCAATCACATTCCGCACCGCCGTGCCCGCCTCAAATGCCACCAGCGGCTCGTCCTCCAGGTCGCGCCAGCGAAACTGTTTGCGGTCTCCCAGCCGATGCCGCGGCGGCAGCACCAGCCGCAACTCGTCGGTCACCAGCGGAATCACCATCAGGTCCGCCTGCGCCTGTTTGCTCAGGGGCAAAGTCACAATCCCCAGATCAAGCTCCCCCGAAATCACCGCCGCCGCCACCTGCGTGCTCCCCGCCTCGCGAATGAAAAACCGCAGGCCCGGATGAGCCTTCCGAACCGTGCTCACCACCCGAGGCAGCAAATACGCCGTCGCCGTCGCGCCCCCGCCGATCCGAATCGACCCCGTCTCAAGACCCACCACCTCGCGGACCGCCTTCACCCCCTGATCAGCCCGCCGCACGGCGTCGATCGCGTGATCAAGAAACACGCGTCCCGCCGCCGTGAGTTCCACACCCCGCGGCGTCCGGTCCATCAGGTCCGTGCCCAGTTCGGCCTCAAGCTTTCGCAGCATCGCCGAGAGCGCCGGCTGCGTCACCCCCAGCTCGCGCGCGGCGCGGGTGAGGTGCCCGTGACGGGCGATGGCAACGAAATAGCGAAGCGGAGTGAGTTCCACGGCGTTTCTGTTGCCAGCAGAATAGACCGCCGCCCGAGCCGACACGAAAACAGGCCGCGCTGAGTGAGCTCAGCGCGGCCTGCCAGGATCAAGCACAGAAATGCTGACGATCAGCGCCGACGACGGCCGACCACAAGCCCGCCCATGGCCAGCAATGCAAACGCTCCCGGGGTCGGCACCTGGAAGAGCCGGTCATACGCCCAGTTCCCTACGCCCGTGCCACACGTGTACCCCTCGGTGCTGTCAAAGTTCCAGTGCACGCCCAAGTAGACGCGGCTGCGGCCGTTCTCCTGCGCAATATCAGTAAACGAGGTGTACGTCCGAGAGCCCGCGTGATACAGCGGGTCTTCGCTGTCGATCGTGAAGGAGATGTTGTCGGTACCGAAGAAGTTGCGCATCACCGCGGCCTGCACCGCCCCGAAAGTGGCGTGACCGCTGATGTACGCCGGGAAGCCCGGCACGTAGCCGGCAAGGCCTTCTGTCACCACGCCCGAGAGTGGCACCCACGACGAGTCGCCGATGGTGTCGGCGTTGCCGTCGGTGTCGCCGAGGTTAATGCCGTCCGACGGCCTCCACAGATCGCCGGGCGTGTTGTATTTGCAGTCCCACGCCGCGATGCCCGCATCGGCCATCGCGATGTTGGTGATCGCCAGCAGACGCGCCATGGCCGACTCGCGAGCGTTGCCAGTCAGGCCCTGCGCCGTGAACTGCTGCTCCGCCAC
>Ga0105046_10004325_pt1 | contig 22592 bp, 19 predicted proteins | sample MAT03_FD_78385 | JGI IMG/M metagenome (GOLD analysis project Ga0105046, IMG submission 78385) | Freshwater microbial communities from Lake Fryxell liftoff mats and glacier meltwater in Antarctica - MAT-03 (megahit assembly) | ecosystem: Environmental > Aquatic > Freshwater > Ice > Liftoff...
GGCGTGTATCGCCTGCCCAATGCGCACATAGTAAGTTGGCAGCAAAGCGTCCACGTGATGGCGCAACGAAAGGTAAAGAGGTAACGAAGTTCTCTTGGCGAGATCAGGCTTGCCGGTGGCGTCAAGCCCGTCGAGCGCCTGTAGAATCCGTTCGCGGATGAAGACGCGGCAGTCAAGGACAGCGGCCGCCGATCCGCCAGGCTCGTTCTCGGCCTCATTGCGGAGGCAGTGCTCGCGCTGCGCATTGGGATCGCCGTGAACGAGCGCGAGTTGGCTCAGATCGTTCGAGCTTCGGCCCTTCAGATCGTTGTCACGAACACCCACCAACAAGGTCGCACCACCCAGATCCTTCATGTCGTTCGCCGGCAAGAACTCTAGATCGTCTATGAGCGCCCTTTCGTTTGGGTTCGCAGGAAGAGGCGCCGCAGTCGCCAGTTCTAAACGTACCGCCCGCAACGCGTCAGATGTGATTTTTTCGTGGCACCCCGTGCTGACGGCACTGGAAATGGTGTAAGCGTGAGCCAGCCGCGGCTCCGCTGTCATCCACCCGACGCAGATAGCGCCGACCGTGAGCGCGCTGAGCGCTCCTCTTTCTCTAAGGGGAGAATCTAGTGTCATTCGATAACCGAGCTAAGCAAGCTACGTGCCATCGACGAAACAAATGAGAAATACCGTCGAATCGGATTGGCCAAGGATCAAAGGATTGTAAACGTTTCGCCGAGGCAACGACCCGGAACATCATGTTACAAAATCGTGCCCTTTAACCGCCGTGGAATGCAGAGCAAGTCCTCTTTTTTTTTCTTCAAGGACCTCCTGCGTCTAGAAAAGGCAATTGTACGTGGAAAAAGCGAGCGATCGTGGCGAACCATGAGCCTTGCGCGGTTTCTGGATGTGGCGGCGATATCGTATGACGCCTCGCTGGACGAACTGAAAAATTTGTCCCCCCGCGAAAAATACGAGCGTCGCGCTGATCGACGCCATGGCGGCATGCTGGATCTTTCCGCCACGGACTCGAGGGCGTTTGAGCACTGGTTTTCATCGGGAAGGTGGCATGGTTGTCACCCGTGGGAGATCGTTTTTGCACATCCGCATGGTGTATTGCTTGCGCCGCATTTGGACGGGCGAAGCTGGCGCTTCAATCTGAGCGTCGACACACTTGGGCTTTATGTGGATACCGTTCGCATGGCGATCGCGCTCGGTGAAGCTAGCGTCCCCTTCGAGCTTTTTCGTGCTGCGGAAATCGTCGCGGCGATTCGGGGCGAGGACTGGGTCGAGATAGGGCCTTTTTACGGACAGCTTTCTCTTGAAGAACTTGAATCCCGGCGGAAAGGTACCTCTCGGCGCGTCGAGTGGGATGATTTTCCGAACTTGAAGCGATTGGGGCCGGACGCACGTCCATCGTACGATAGGTTGCCTACAGATGAAAAACGCCTCAAATACACCGAATGCCGAGACCAAGAAGCGGCTCGCGACGCTTGTCGAGCGCGCCAAAGCACTCGACGCGATATTCGCCTGCGGCGGTGAGGTCGAGCTGGACGCACCGCTCACGCTCCGCGGTCCCGCAGGAAAAAAAACAGGAGATCGTCGAGCGGATCAGCTACCGGTCAGGCAACGTGGACAGGAAGCTCCGCGCGTGGTGCACGCCGGCTTCGTTCGGGAAAGGTACGAAGACTCGAACGGATGTTGTCGTGCGCGAAGGTCGACAGCTCTACGCACGCAACGGAGCGCTCGCGGTCGAAGGATTCGACAAAGCGCTCCGCGATATCCTTTGCCAGATTCGCGAATCGCTGTGTCCCCACGAGACCGCGCCGCCTTCCGCTGTGCTGCACTCGCTCAACGTCTACGGTCGTGGCGGTCACTTCGTCGCCCACAAGGATACGCCGCGCGAGCCGAGCGTCTTTGGTACGCTCGTCGTGTGCTTGCCGCTCGAATTTCGTGGCGGCCGATTGATCGTGGAGCAGGGATCCCGTGCGACGTTTGATTGGGAAACGTTATTTCATTCCGGATCATCGACCGATAAGGAGGCACGCCGAATCCGCTGGGCAGCGTTCTTTGGCGACGTGAACCATCGCATCGAGACGGTCACCGAAGGTTGCCGGGCGACGCTGACGTACGAGCTGCGGCGCGCGCCCGGCGCCGAGGCCGTCGCGCCTGGGAAGCCCGGTGAGTCCGAGGCAGCGTTCATGGCGGCCCTCGTCGAATCGCTTGCAGACCCGAAGTTCGTCTCGAACGGCGGGAAGTTTGGGCTGCCTTGCCTGCATCTTTATGCAGTCCCGACGCTTGGCAGAACACTTCCGGAATTTGAGAACCTCCTCAATCATATGAAGGGACGTGATCGTCTCGTGACCGCTGCTCTGCAGCGCGCAGGACTCATGCCCGGCGTCGTCCCCTACATCTTCGAGACTTGCGTGGGAGAGAGCTGGCGTCTAAGCCGCAATGCCAGCGCGCGCGAAAGGAAGATTTTCGAGCAGAAGCGACTCAAGGGGTCGAGCCTCGAACAAAAACTGCCGTTCGAGTTCCATTCGGGCGACCACAATCCGGACGACGTAACCTGGCTGATCCGTCCTCCCTGGATCAGCGCATATCCCGAGCCAGCCGACGGACGACCCGAGCCCGAGGTCGAGCTGCTCGGAGAACCCGAATACAGCGCCACGGATTATTTCGGAAACGAGGCGTCGTACGCGGCGTTCTATGCTGCAGCCGCGATCATCTTCGACGTTCCAAAGAGCTCTGCCAGGGGGCGTGTCCGTGAAAACGGCGAGGTTCCACACGCATCGCTCAGTCGTCGATCGAGACAAAAGAAAGGTTAGAGCGTCGATTTGGAGCCGCGACGCGCACGGGCCGCGTCCCCCAGGCGCAGATCGCGATGATCCGGGCATCGACCCCGCGGGTCGCCAGCAGGTGGAAGAGGTCGTGTCGATCGCTGGTGAACACCTGGTCCCCGTCGGAGACGCAAAGTCTGAGGTGCGCATCCGCGATGTCCTTTTTGCCTGCTGCCGCCAGAACTTCGCCCGTGAGGCGGTCTTCACCGGGTCCGAGCGACCGGACATGGACACCGCTCAGGAATTGCGCGAGCCTTGCCTGGGGTCGTCCATCGCGCCAGATCTGGACAACCACGGCAGCACTGGTAACGAGGTCCACCTGCTTCTCGTGCAACACATGCAGCAAGGCGCGAATGCGGCTGAAGTCGTCAACCGCAAGGAGGCAATCCAGCTCTGTGAGGGCCGCCAGCCGCGGGTTGTCATTTCGCTGCTTGGCATGATCGCGTGCGATGACACGCGCGACCCCACGCATCCGGTGCAGTGTCCGCGATTGCCCCGTGAAGGACCGAATCGTGTGGCGAATTGGCCTTGTGGGTCTGATAGCCGGGTCCGAGCTGCAAATCGGCCGAAACGTTGAATCGTTCCGGGCCCTGAAGCCGCCCAGCCACCAAGACCAACGCCTTCAGCGATGTTTTCCACCGCGCTTTGGGTTGCGTTTTTTCCCACGCCCACCCATCAGGCCAAGTATCTTTTCCAGTATGTCGTCAATTTCTGGCGAATCGTAGCGCACCACCGAAGCCTCCTCGTCCGCGGCCAGGGGTCCTGCCTCAAACTTACGAAGGGTAATCTTCCCATCGCGGAAAGCTTTCACGTGATCCCGAATCGAACGCAGGTCTTCCAGTTCCATCAAGGCCTGGTTTTTGACCATGTCAGCAAACGTATCACCGCTGCGCCCAGCAGAGCGGCGGTGTTCGTTGTACATCTGAACATGCGGCTGATGCTTCAGATCGCGGAGATCCTCTGATAAATCTGCATGTTGGTCTCGCAATGCCGCGTTGGTTTGTTCCAATAAATTGCAGCGGCGATCCAGTTCGTCGCTTTGCGGTGCGACTTTCCCGTCTTTCATCCACTGCCGCTCAAGCTCTAGTAACCGTGCGACATCACCGTCTTGATATGCACGCGAAATGTCTTTCATGGCCTCGGTTCGCCGCTCTTTTTCGCTTTCGTGCTGGACCTTGTCCGGATGGATGGCCATCGCGAGGCGTCTGAACAAATCGCGTACAGGCTGACGATTGGGGCTGTCCGTTGATTGCGTCGTCGAGGGAAAATCGTCGGCCGGGTTAGTCGAGCCAGGCGGAGCATCCTCTCCGCAAAAGCCCACATCGTCATCTTCCGATGTTCCAGCAAACGCTTCTGTCTCCTCTTCCTCTTCCTCTTCCTCTTCCCGTTCAGCTTTGGATGGCCACAAGATGCCACTTGCCTGAAGCCCGAACATCGCGTCTCTCACGGCCTCCCTGGTGCCACGGGGTTGTCGCTTGCGTGCCAACAGTTCAGCAAACAACGCATGCAGCTCGGTTTGCAGGATCTGATGATCAGCCAGCATGAACTGGGTGGCCGCCATTGCCTGTCCGATCTCGTCGATGCACGCCATGAGTTTGGCGTGAGCCTTTTTATTGGCTTCGATCTTTTTCAGCAGACGTGCGTTTTCACGCAACAACAGTGACAAGCGCTCGGGCGGCGATTGTACCGACAGAGCCGTTTCCCCGGTAGGTGCGGACCGCGGAACGGAAGGACGACGTTGCGGAGGATATCCCATCGGGGCGGAATATAATATACAGGGCATCTCGCCGCATCGGGACGGTCGGACTCCGCGAATGACCTTGTCGAGAGTGTCGGCCCGGGCCCACACCTGAGATGTTTGCCAGGATTCGCCGACGAGCGCCGACGCCCTGGCCGAGGCGACCCGAACGCAGATTGCCGATCTGAAGGCGGTGGTGCCGTCCCTGCGATTGCTCGGTCGCGAGGGGTTCAACATTACCGACGTCAAGACGTTTGCGACTCTGGCCGTGTTGCACAACCACGACGTGTTTGCCGCCGGCGCTCAGCTCATCGGATCGCACGCGTATGGCGTGCTGCTCAACCATCTCGGCGTCCGATCCTCCGGCTACAGCACACAGGACAACGACCTGCTGGTGCCGTCCCCAGACGAAGCATTTCCCACCGTTGCCCCCGGTCAACCGAAACCGCTGCAACCGAGCCCAGTCGCCGCGGCGTGTCGGCATGCGCTCGCGGGTAAGCCAACGAGCACCCCGAGCAGGGCATTCGAAACCCATGCGGGCCCTTTACCAGGACCACCCCCCATCGTGCTATGACGGCCACGCCCATGCGCATCTCAAAAACCCTGGTTCCGACATTGAAAGAGGCCCCTGCCGAGGCCGAGATCCCGTCCCACATCCTGCTCGTGCGGGGTGGATACCTCCGAAAGGTGGCAGCGGGCATTTATTCCTTCTTGCCGCTCGGTATCCGGGTGGTGCAAAAAATCGCCGGGATCATCCGCCAGGAGATGAACCGGGCCGGGGCATCCGAGGTCTTTTTGCCCGCGATCATTCCGGCCGAGCTCTGGAAAGAATCCGGACGCTGGAATGTTTACGGTGATCAGCTGTTGCGCCTGAAGGATCGCAAAAAAGGCGAATTCGTCGTTGGCCCAACCCACGAAGAGGTCATCGTCGATCTCGTGCGCGGAGACGTGAAGTCCTACCGTCAGTTGCCCATCAACCTTTATCAGGTGCAAACGAAGTTTCGTGATGAATTGCGTCCGCGTGCGGGACTCATGCGCTGCCGCGAGTTCATCATGAAGGATGCCTATTCGTTTCACGCCGAGGCAGAAGATGCGAAGCGTGAGTACAAGAATATGTACGATACCTACTCGAGGATCTTTGCCCGCTGCGGGCTCGCATTTCGCGCCGTCGAGGCCGACACCGGTGCGATTGGTGGATCGATGTCCCACGAATTTCAGGTTTTGGCCGAGACCGGCGAAGATGCGTTGGTCGCGTGCGACGCGTGCGATTACGCTGCCAACGTCGAGCAAGCGAACATTGCGCCGTTGACTGGCGGTGCACCTGACAAGAGTACGGCCGCGATCGAAACCGTCGCGACGCCGGGTCAGCGCACGATTGAAGAGGTGGGTGCTTTTCTCAATGTTGCGCCCCAGATGCTCGTCAAGACGCTCATCTTTCTGGCCGACGGCAAGCCCGTCGCGGTTCTGGTTCGGGGTGATCGCTCCGTCAACGAAATCAAGCTCAAGGGTGCGCTCTCGGTGGCCGAGGTCGTGATGGACGGTGATCGTGCCGTCGAGGATGCGACGAAAGCTCCGGTGGGATTTGCCGGACCGGTTGGTTTGAAGATCCCGGTCTATTGCGATCAAGAAGTCGCGCAAATGGCCTCGATGGTGGCTGGCGGCAACGCCGTCGACGCCCATCATCGCAACGTCGTCCTGGGTCGCGATTTCCAGACCGCTGCGATAGGTGACTACCGTCAAGCGGAGGCGGGTGATACCTGTCCTCGCTGCAAGAAGGGCGTATTCAAGCTCTTCCGTGGCATCGAGGTCGGTCACGTCTTCTATCTTGGTACCAAGTACTCGGCCCCGATGGACTGCAACTTCCTGGGAGCGGATGGACGTGAAGCGCCTATGATCATGGGCTGTTACGGCATCGGCGTGACACGGATCGTGGCCGCGGCAATCGAACAGCACCACGATCAGGATGGCATCCGGTGGCCGGTCCCGCTGGCACCCTTCGAGGTTTCGCTGCTCTCACTGCAGGCGAACGACGACGCCGTGCGGACCGCGTGCGACGACCTGTACGCAGCCCTCGAAGGCGCTGGCATCGAGGTGTTGTACGACGACCGTGACGAGCGTCCGGGGTCAAAGTTCAAGGACGCCGATCTCATCGGTATGCCTTATCGTGTTGCGATTGGTAAAAAGGGTCTCGCCGAGGGCGTCGTGGAAATCAAGGCACGCACGGGTGCCGAGGTGCAAAAAATTCCGCTAACCGAGGCTGTGGCCTGGTTGCGTGAACGCATTGTCGCCGAACGCGCCGGGATCACGGGCAGCGGGGGGATTGCGTGAGTCGGACCACTTTGACCGCGCGCGAACGTGTCATCGTGGCGCTCGACGTGCCCGATTTGAAGGCGGCCGAGGTATTTCTGGATCGGCTGGAAGGCCAACCGGCATTTTATAAGGTCGGGCTCGAATTGTTTGTGGCCGAAGGTGTCAAGGCCATTGAGGCCGTTCGCAGGCGGGGTGGCCGTGTCTTTCTCGATCTGAAATTGCACGACATTCCCGAAACCGTCGCACGGGCCGTTCAGTCAGCGCGCGCGATGGGTGCTGAACTGCTAACGATTCACGCGGGTGGTGGTTCCGAGATGACGAAGCGCGCTGCGGAAGCGGCGGGTGGTGAGTTAAAGATTCTGGCGGTGACGGTCCTGACCTCACTTTCGACCGAGGATCTCGAACGGGACGGCGTTGCGGGCACGGTTGCCGATGCAGTGTCTCGTCGTGGCCGCCTGGCGGTGGGATCTGGAGCCGCCGGTCTCGTCTGTTCGCCGCACGAGGTCGGCATGATGCGCGAGGCTTTGCCGAAGGCGTTGTTGGTGGTGCCAGGGATCCGACCTGCCGGTGCGGCGCTTGGGGATCAAAAGCGGGTGGGGACGCCCGGCGAGGCGATTGCGGCAGGCGCCGATCATCTGGTGGTGGGCCGACCCATTCGCGACGCGGCCAATCCCGCACAGGCTTTTGCTGACATCGTGCAGGAAATTGAAAAGGCGACATTGTGAACGCACCAACCGTTGACAGAGAATCTTCGGGTCGCAGGGTGATCTTTGGTGTGCGTCCCGTCGAAGAACTGGTGCGCGCGAATCCGCGCAGTGTTTCGGTGATCTATGTCGCCGAAGGCAAGCGATCGCCCGAGGCGGAAACGGCTCTTGCGGCCGCAAAAGATCGCGGCATTGCGGTTGAGATCCGACCCCGCGCCCTGATTGCCGATCTGGCGGGCGGTACTTCGCATCAGGGTATCGTGGCAGTGGTGGGCGCGTTCGCATACGCGAGCGTCGAAACGATTCTTGAGCACGCCAAGACGCGCAACGAACAGCCGCTGGTGGTGTTGCTAGATGGCATCAGCGATCCACAAAACCTCGGTGCCGTGGTACGAAGCGCGGAAGTCCTGGGCGCTCACGGTGTGATCATGGCGGATCGAAACAGCGCTCCGGTCGCAGGTGGCGCCGTGAAGGCGTCGGCCGGTGCGACGGAGCGCGTGCTCATTGCGCGCGTCGAAAGCCTGCTCAAGACCATCGACAAGCTGCGCGAAGCCGGCGTCATGGTTTGGGCCGCAGCGGGTGGGACGGGCGAGCCTCCAGCGAAACTTGATCTGACGACGCCCGTGGCGCTCGTCATCGGCTCTGAAGGCCGAGGGCTGCGAGAAGCCGTTGCACGTCGTTGCGACGGCATCATTGCGATTCCAATGAAAGGTGCGATCGCGTCGCTCAACGCTTCGGCGGCCGCCGCGATCCTGTTGTACGAAGCCTTGCGCCAGCGCAGCGCCTGAGCGTTGGTCGATACGCCTAACCCGGGCGGAAACCCTCGACTGCGCGAAGCACGAGATCAAGCGTTTGCCTCAACCTGGCGAAGCCCGCAGGGTGAACGTCGAAAGTGACTTCGTCCATGTACAGGTCACGCCGCAGTTCAATTTGGATGGCATGGACGTTGTCATTCGGTTTACCGTGGTATTGGGTCGAAAATCCACCCCGGTAGGGTTGGTTGGGTGCAACGGCATATCCGGCACTTCTGAATCCGTCGGACACCCTCAGCGTCAACTCGGGGGCACAGCTCGTGCCGTCGCGATCGCCGGGCACGATCTCGGCCCGCAGCGCGCCCGAGTCCGGATGCGCAGACGTTCCCCGTGACGGCATCGAATGTCCATCCACGAGGATCGCAAATCCAAACAATGCCTTCACATGTGAAAGTGCCGCAGTGATGGCATCGTGATACGCTTTGTGAATGTCCCGGCGGGCTTCCCACTCCGGCATTGTCAGTGGGCGTGTGTGAGTCGGTTGCCCGTGGGTCGTGGTTTCCCAGATGAAGCCTCGCGCCGAGGTACCTCCGGCGACGGGATGTCCTGGGACGGCCGTCTTTGTAATGTCGACGCTGTTGCGGTTCAGATCACAGACGAAGCGAGAGATCTCGGCGACGACGAGCGGGCCGCGCACGAGCCCGTCGTAAAGCGCATCCACATGCAGATCTGCATCGCAGCGCGGATCGAGATCCTCTCGCAGTGGCAATCCAAGGGGCCCGAGCAGGGTGGCGGCGTGCGGAATACTCACGACGACGGGGACGCTCGGCGTTTCCGGTCCGCTGACCGAGAAACCCCGTTCCGGTCCTCCCGTGATCTCCGTTTTCAGAACAACCATCGGTACCCCATCGTTATCCCCACCCCGCCCGAATTGCCGACAATGGAATTGGCACGACTGCTTTGGGGAGCTTCAAACCAAAGATACTGCGCGCCGAGAACCGCCTGTCCCGGTCCCAGCATGAGCGCGCCCTCGATCGCGCCTTTCGACGCCAGACCAAACGAACGCGTCGCATCCGTTTCTCCAAACGAGGTTGTTCGATGATAAGTCGCCGACATTCCGCCCGAGACGCCGGCCAACAGTACGAACCGTGGTACCCGAAAAACGGTTGCGGTGATTCCAACAAGAAGCGGCATGTTCACGATCGTTGCGCGCGAAATTCCCAGTGCGTCGGTTGCTGAATGGCGGGTTCGGTGATGGCCCAACTCGAAGCTGGCGAATACGCGTTTCAGTCTGGGAACACGCACCAGCATTTGCGCGGAAAACCATGCGCTTGCAGCGTCGGAGGCCCGTGCGGTGAGTCCCGCGGTTGCAGCAATCGCCACGGGCGAATCCTCGAGTTCGCGGTGTCTTTCGGGCGTCGCCTGGGTATCCGAGATTTCGGGCAGGTTGTAGAGCTCGATGCCTTCGTGTGCATGGTGGCGCCCCACCAAGGCATCGACATGGATGTGACTTCTTCCGTCGTACGATTTCGGCGCATCGATCTCGGCAACGTACGATTCGTCGGCGTCGGGCCGAACCGACCACGGGACGCCGTCTACAAAGAGAGCAGGGGGTTGTGAGTGCCGAATCCGGCCCCACGGATCGAGCGCCGAAATTCGCAATACCACCCGCTCCGACGTGCCGATGCCCAATCGTCCAGGCTGCGTCGTGATTTGCAACTTGCCGATCGCGGCGGAAAGAACCCGAACCGTTGCGGACTGTGTGTGCCCGGTTTCGCCCGGAACGAAACCGCGCCCTTCCAGGACGGCATCTTCCGCCGTTGCGGGCGACGTCCAGAGAAAACTCGCGACCCCAGCTTTGCGATCAAGATTGGAAAGACGACGGGCGCCGTACCACAGAGACAAGGTTGAAGGATCTACGGGTTGCGCATCGGGACCGAATCCAAAAACATCCACGGGTGCGTTCTCGCCCGCCGTCACCGTTGCGGGTGGAAGCACCAATATTCGGGGAAAATCGGGCAGACCCAGGTCGATGGTTTGTTCGGTTGTCTTGCCTCCGGTGCCGGTCGAGCGCGCCGTGGCGGTGTAGATGCCCGGTGGTACCACGACGGGTACGCGCACGCGACCGTCCTGGCCCGCACGAACGGGGCCATATACTTTTTCGCCAACCTTCAACGTCACGACGGCACCTGGATCCGTCTCGAATGCGGGACTCGCAAGGGCCTTGAGCGGCACAATCACAAACCCGGAGGTTCGGTACCCTCCGACCTGGGCCGAGGCGCCGATCATCGCCACCTGGGGGAAACGTTTCTCGGGTAAATCAAACCGTACCACGAATGCGCCGTCGTCCTGCGGCGAGACGGCGACGATGGTGCCAACGTTGGCTCCGACGCGAACATCTTTCGTCTCCGCGTTGCCAGCGCCTTTGATACGAAAGGTCAGGTCCAGATGGTGGTCGACGCCCAGTGAAAGGGCCTGTGCCACGGGATCAAAACTCAGGGTCGGCGTATCTTCGGCTCCTGCCGCCACAAGCGGATATGACAAAAGGAACAAAACGAGTGACAGCCCGCCCCGTGGTCGAAGGCCGCCTATTGTTTCCACAGGTCCTCTCCGGTCGGGGCGAGACGCGGCGCCTTGCCCGCGGTGCGGATCGATCCCGTTTCGATCTTTTCACGGCCCAGTGCATCCTGCGAGCGAATCTCGACCGGTTTCCCGGGAGGCGTTCCTTTGGGTAGCGTGGTCGTGAATTTCCCGTCCGGACTAACCGCAACACGGCGATCGTCCACCGTGACGTCGGCCGTCGGGCTGGTTTGTCCCGTAATCTTGACCTCGCCGCCTCCGGGCGTAACCTCGGGCCAACGAACCGACAGCACGAGTTCTTCCATGGTCCCGATCGGCGCAATCGGAGGCGCGTTCGGCTCGGCTGAACTTTCTTGCCCCTCATTCACGTCGACGGTCTGTTTCGCCGCAGAGAAGCGGACCCGGCCTTTCTGAACGGCAACCGCAACTTTGCCTTCAAGGCCCCGGGACACGACCCAGCGCGAAGGACCCTGGTTCGTGGCCTCGGCGGTATCGCCCGCAATCGTTAGACGCTCGTTGTCGCCTTCCACCGTGGCTTGAATTCGTCCCGAACCTTGAAGGACCTCGAAGCGCGCTGCTTCCTCTGCAATCTGCTGTACCGCAACACTCAGGTTCTCACGGATCTCAATTTCGGTTTGTCCACGGCGCAAAATGATGCGTGCGCCAGCGGCCGTGGAAATCACGTCGCGCAAGGACAACAGATCGCCCGCATGAAGAATGGTGACGTGACCTGCCTGATCGCAACTGACCCTGCCCTGTACACCGGATACGCGGAAGCGCCGTTCATTGGCTTCGGGTTGCAACGTGCGTTCCGGGGAGGCCGCGCCCGGTGCCGAACCCACGATGCGTTCATCCTCGAACAGACGTCGCGAAACCCAACCCGCGAGAACAAACGCGAGTGCAATCCCAGCAATGGTAAGCGAAGCGAACAATGCTTTGCGTGCCGATGGTTTGGCCATGATTCTAGATCAGGGTTTTCTCGACCCGATCGATCGGGAAGTTCAAGAAGAAGGTGGTTCCCTTTCCGATCTCGCTCTCGACACGGATGGTGCCGCCGTGGTCTTCGATGATCTTGTGGACCACCGACAGTCCCATCCCGGTTTCTTCCCAGTGAGACTTGGTCGTGAAGAACGGATCGAAGATGCGCTCGAGATGCTCGGATTTGATACCCTTGCCGGTGTCCGATATGGCGAGTTGAAGCGTGCCTTCCACTGGAATGCGCGTCTCGAAGGTCAAGGTGCCACCGTTGCGGTCCATCGCGTTGGCGGCGTTCTTGATAATCTGAATGAGCGCTGCTTCCAGTTGAACCGCGCTGCCGCGGATGGGCGGGCAGGGCTCCGGAATCTTTCTCACGATTGCAATGCCACGTTCGGCAAGACCCAGTGGATTGCAGAGATCGATCGCATACCCCACGACCCTGGACAGATCGACCGCGGCAAAATCTTCACCCGAACTGCGCTGCGACAGGCGCAGGAGGTTCGATACGATTTGCTGGATACGCAGCGCCTGTCCTTCGATGTCGAGGATCATCGGCCGCGTCGGATGATCGTCAGGCAGATCTTCGAGCAACAGTTGCGAAAGACCCAATACGCCGGACAGCGGGTTGTTGATTTCGTGCGCCACACCCGCACCGAGGCCACCGATTGCGGCGAGTGAGCGCGAACGCAGCAAGAGATCTTGTGCGTTTTTCAACTCAAGGGTCTTCTCCTCAACCCGTTTTTCGAGAGACTCGTTCCACACCCGGATCTCTTTGGTCTGATGCAAGATTTCTTCGCGCGCCGCCGCGAGGGAAGAGGTCATCGCATTGAAGGCTCGCGCAAGCGCTCCGAGTTCGTCGCGCGTTTGCACAGGCAACTGTAGATCCAGTCGACCCTGCGCAACCTGTCGTGCACCGTCGGACAACAATCCGACGCGGTCCGAAAGTCTTCGACCAAGGCTCACGGCGACAAGTGCGGCAACAAAGCCCGAAATGGTCATCCAGTAGATGGTCGCCCATCCCATTCTTTCAACGGGACGAAGAGCAGCCTTCAGCGGCCGTTCGGCGAGAACGCCCATCTTGAAGGACGACAGTGGCGAGAACGCACCAATGACGGTTCCTTCCTCCGAGCGATATTCGCCGACGAACGGCGTGGTTGGCAGCACGGCGGTCGGAACGTTTGGGAGGTGTTTGGAACGCAGCGACCGGTTTTCGCTGCGCGACGAGGCAATGATGCGGCTTTGTCGATCGAGCAGGTAAATGCGCCGATCGGTCGCGGAGCCTGCTCGCTCGTTCGCGCGCATCAGATAATCGGCGAGCCGGCGCAGCGAAATCTGTGCGACGATAACGGCCGCTTCTTGATCGACGACGGGATCGTATTTAATGGCGACGATCACCTGGGGCGCCGAACCTTCACCTCCGGCGAACACCGGTCCGACGGCGACGCCATTGCGAAAGGCCTCTTCAAGGGGAGATCGGCGGGGCAGATCGGCCGCCGCTTCGGGCGAGATGGCATCGTGGCTTCCGAGGGTTGCGTTTTCCCTTGGGTGTTGCAGAAAGGCTGGCGTCGCCAGGGCGTTGCCGCGGGTGTCGTATATCCCGATGATGCTGAAGTCAGGCCGTTGCTGGTACACGAACTGGAGAAATTTCGTGAGGGTTTCCCGTGCAGGCAACGACTTGCCGTCGGAGGTCACGTCCAGCACGCGGGCTTCGACCCGCAAGGTGGTCAGCACGACGTCCAGCTGATCGGCGACGTATTCCGCAAACTGTCGTGCTACGGTTTGCTCCTGCTCCTCGATCGATTGTCGAATTGCCGATTGACCGATGCGGGCGGCCGAGAGTCCCGCAATGGCCATGGGAATCGCGCAAACACCCACGGACATCCAGGCGAACTTCCATCGCAGTTTCATTTGGGCATCACCGCATCCGGTGCCCAGATGAACCGATCCGCCCAAGGGGTTGCGCCGAGTTCCGGGTCAAGCACCCACACCGCGGTCGATCCCATTCCCGCCGGCGTGTATCCGGTGATGGTTTCCTCGTTGACGAACTTCTGGGCGGGCATCACCACCGCCGTGGTCACGCGGTCTCCAAACAATACCCGGGTGCTCGGGTTGAAGTGTTTTCCGCGAATCGTCACGGGTGTTGCGCCTTTCGCGGGTGCCAGTGCGGGCTGAACGTTCGAGATGCTGGGCGTTTCGGCATAGACGAACACGCGTGAACGAAGGGCATTGCCTGTGGGGGTTCGCACCTCCAGATCCACCACGCCAGCCGAATGCGGTGGCGTTCGGCCAACAATGGTTTCCGTATCCAGGAGGTGCCCGCCGTCCGGGCTGATCGATTCGCCGTCGAGGAAAGCCCGAGTACCCGCAATAAATCCCTGACCGCGGATCACGATCTCGTTGCCGCCGCGTGCACCGCCGCGTTGCGGGGAGAGATCCATCACGGTCGCGGCGGCCACCAGTACGAACTGGCGGGACGATTCACTGATGTTTACCGCGATCGAAGCGTCCTCTGCGCGTGCTGCGATTTCCAGGATGCCGCCCCTGGCAAGCGTCGCAGGGATCAAGATATTTGCTGTGCAAACTTCGGGGAAGGGCTTCGCGCCCTTGTGGCAATCGTCTTGCGAAATGGCGATGCCGTTGGCCCGAACAATGTAGAATAAACGTGTTACAGAACCGGATTCGGCGTCCGCGGCGCGTAGCTTCAAGCCAAAGGTCATTCCCGGTGCAAGCGGCGTCGTCGCGGCCGGCTGTTCTATCGTCAAGGTTGGGGCCAGCCTATCGGCCCCGAGCGAGTCGAATCCGACGGCGAGGGTGGCGCTCCGCCCGCGGGTATCGATGACCGTGACCGGGTAGGGTGCACTCGCCATCGGCAAACCGGGCAACAGGGTTGCCTCAAGCAGTTCTTTCGATCGCCAGCGAATGTTACGCAATTCGACGCGTGCGATGCCTTCCCCGACAAATCCACCCCAGCCATCGCTGGCAATGATCCGGTCGGGCTCATCGATGCCAAGTGCAATGGAAGGCAACAGATTTTGCCCCCGGAGCAAAACCTGGGTGGGCTGATCGCTGTAAGCGCGAGCGGGTTCGATTGAGACCAGCACGGGGTCCGGCGCTTCGTCGAGTTCCATGCACGCGCCGACGTTCGTCGTCAGGCAAAGTGCGCCTGCTATTCCCATCCATTCAGGAGGGATCCGATGCCCCATCACCCTCGTTTCTACCAGAGACGGAGCCACATCGGGGAGTCGACCACGCAGCTTGATGGATTTAGTCGAAGAACGGTTCGCTTCGGATCTGGCGCTTGCGGTCAATGCCATGCGCCATCAGCGCCGCCTTCAACTCGCGAATCATGGCGCCGTTGCCTACAAGGTAGAAAGTCGGCGCCGCAAGTGTCGGCAACCGATCGAGCACCGGTTGGTTGATCCGCCCGACTGCGCCCTTCCAGGGACCCAAGGGCGCGGAGAGATGCAGGGAGAGATTGCACCGTGCTTCCCTGCACAGCCTTCCCAGTTCGTCGCGAACAAAGAGGTCGGCCTCGTTTCGAAGACCCCAGTGCAAGAACCGCTGGCCGGCTTCGGTGCGGCCGGCGAGCTCGGTCAAAAAGGGCAGGACCGGTGCGATGCCCGTGCCCGTGGCCGCAATCACGACGTCGCCCGGATGGCGTTTGTCGAGGACAAAGAAGCCGTGAGGACCGGTCATCTCCACCGGGTCCCCCCGTTGCAAAGCGCGAAAAAAGCCTCCGGCGACGCCGCCTGCTGTCAACTTCACCAGCAAGCGCAACCGTTTCCCATCGCCCGGCGACGATGCAATCGAGTAGCTCCGCCGAATCGGTAGGCCACTGGCATCCCTGCCAACTGACAGGGTGACGAACTGGCCACCGCAAAAGGCGAAATCCACCGGCGCCCGAATTTCAAAAACAAATTCCAACACGTCGGTCGCCAGGGTGGTTTGAGCCACAAGGCAGGTGGAAATCGGGCCAGCCATTCACCCCTTATAGCGTGCGGCGAGACAGGGGTCAGTGGTTCCAAAACGTGTTAGGTTCCCTGCCCATGTCGATGTCTGCGAAGCCCTGGATCGTCGGATCCTTTTTGCTGCTTTACCCTCAGCTGCCCGGTTGCAAAAAAGAAGCGCCGACCTTACCGCCTATTGAAAGGCCCGCCGGGATCACACCCGGAAGCGCCCCCAATGGTCCCGGACCGTCGACGCCGAGTCCTGCTGAGTCGGCGGCAGCCGAGGCGGTTCCCGAGCCGCCCAGCGCGGCCGAGAGCATCAGCGGTGAACTGATTTTGGCAGCCTCCCGCAAAAGGGATGTGAAACCGGGGGACAAACTTTGGATTGTGGCACGCCCGGTCGGCGGGGGACCTCCCCTTGCCATTCAGGGGCATACGGTCGAAGCGTTTCCGATGGCGTTCGCGCTGAGCGGCCGAGACTCGATGATAAAGGGGCTGCCCTTCGTGGGCAAAGTGAACGTCACCGCCCGCATCGACAAAGACGGCAACCCGACGACCTACGCTGCCGGAGAGATTTTCGGGACGGTCGAAGGGGTTGAGGTGGGCGCCACCGGGATAAAGGTTCGCCTCGACCAGATTCAGACCGAGGAAAAACAACTCAACGGTGGCATGTTGCCACCGGGACAGACGGGTGCCAAACCGCCCGGTCATCCATGATATAAGCTGCGCGATTTCGGAGAATCCATGCCTGACTACAACAAAATTCGAGACCTCGTTTCCAGCCGCGTGACCTTCGAGTACGACACGGGCGCCAAGATCGTCGGTTACATCGCGTCGTGTGCACCACCCACGGGCCCTGTCACCTATGTGGTGCTGTCCAAGGTGCAAGTGCTCGATGTCGAAAACAACATCGTCGCAAAATTTGAAGAGTTGCCGGTGATTCCCAACAACCTCATCGGGGTTCGCCGGACCGAAGGTTCGATGTAAGCCATGGCGAGAAAACGGGCGCGTGTTTGGTTCGCGGGGCTACTGGCCGCTGCGGGAGCCGGATGTGCTACGGTTCCGCCCGGGCAAATCGTCCAGACCCGGGATCTTCCCGAATCCACCGACGAGCCGCGCATTGAGAGTGTGGTGGATCTGGGCGGTCGCGACGTGCCTGCCGAGGGATCTCTCGGCGTGGTGTCGCCCGACGGCGTGATTGCGGTCGGGGAAACCCTGTGGATTCGCGGCTCCAACTTTGGTCGCCAACCCACGATCAAGGTGGGCGGTCGCTCGGCTCAGGTACTGTCGCGTACGGCGGATGGCGGGATATTGGTTCGCGTTCCCACTGGTACCATCACGGGTTCACAGCGTCTCGAGATTTCGACCCAAGCCGGTGTGGGATCGTTCGAGATTCAGATCCGCCGTTATGCCGTGGTCTTGCCCGCAGACGGTGGTCGACTTGGATGGATCGAATTCAGCCGCGATTCGGTTCATCCCGTTGGTGTTACGGTTCGCCCGGCCAGCCGTTTTCTGGCGCTTAGCTCTGACGGTCGGGCTGCCTACGTGGCCGGCGCGCAGGATGGCATGCTGGACGTAATTGATCTCGCCGCAGGTCCGAAGGGTGTGCAACCGTCGTACAGCATCGAGCTTGGCAAGGGTGTGGTGCAGGCGATGCAAACGCCGGTATCGGATCCGAGTCTTATTGTGCTGCGCGCTCACGATATCCAGATCATTGATACGCGTTCGGCGTTGCGGCCCGCCCGTCGGGCGCCGCAAACGTTGCCGAAGGAGTTTGAAGGGCAAACGATTGTCTCTGCGGCTGTGTCGCCCGATGGCTCGGTGATGGCCGTCGGCGTGGCGGAACGCAATCGCATTCTTTTCGTCGATCTGACCGCGCTCAAGTCCGGCCGTTCGGAACTTCTTGGTGAGCTTGCAGTCGACGCGGATGCGCACGTTCCCACCCTGGTCGATCTCTTGTTCTCTCCCGGTGGCGAAACCCTGTGGGTGCTTTCGGGTGAAATTTCGGCTGCGCCCGATACGGGTCCGCGGCCAACCCGAGTTCACGCGATTCGTGTGACACGGGTGGGGGCCGGGATTGATCTTTCGCTCGCGCGATCGGTCGATATTCCGCAGGCCGCCGAGCCAAGGCGCATTACCACCTCGCGCTCGTCGCCTTTGCAAAGCGGTGCTGCGATTCGAGTGCCGCCCGAGCTCGTGACGGTCTTTGTCAGTGCGCGGGTTCGAGATGAACAGGGTCACGCTCTTTTCAGCCTGGGTTCCGACGGGGTTGCGACCGAAATCGCCAGCGTTCCAGGCACGATTGAAGCCGCTTTCGTCGAGCCGGAAGGCCGATGGGTGCTCGCCACGTTTGTGGGCGCCGACGGTGGTGTTCGCCTCATCATGGCCCGCGCGGATGGACGAAGAGGCGATTCCGATTCGTTCACGGTGTTGCCGCCTCCGGGAAAGGTGATCCCTACGGACGGCGGACGTCTCGACCTGTCGACGCAGCCGTGAATTCGAGGCGGCATTGATCCCAAGTGAGAAGCAGAAAATGAGCAATAACAGCGAGTCCGGTAGCATCGAGTCCAGTTCTCACGAAACCCGTCGCTTTGACCCGCCGGTCGGCTTTGCCGCCAAGGCTCACATCAAGAACCGGGCGGAATACGATGCGCTTTACCGCCGCTCGATCGATGACAATGATGGTTTCTGGGGCGACGTGGCGCGCTCGGAGCTCACCTGGAAAAAACCCTTTACGAAGGTCAAATCCGGTTCGGTTCCCTTCGTCCGTTGGTTCGAAGACGGCGAGCTCAACGTCTCGGAGAATTGCCTGGATCGGCATCTCGAAAAACGTGGCAACAAGCCCGCACTTATCTGGGAAGGCGAGCCCGGCGAGCAACGCACGCTGACCTACAGCGAGCTGCATGCAGAAGTGTGTCGCTTCGCATCGGCGCTGTCATCGATGGGTGTCAAACCGGGCGATCGCGTTGCGATTTACATGCCGCTCATTCCAGAAGCATCGGTTGCGATGTTGGCGTGCACGCGTCTCGGTGCGGCCCACACCGTTGTGTTCGGTGGTTTCTCCTCCGAATCTCTGCGTGATCGCATCAACGACTGTGGTGCCAAGGTCGTGGTGACAGCCGATGGCGGATACCGCCGCGGCAAGGTCATTGGTCTGAAGGAAAACGTCGATCGCGCCCTTGCGCAGACGCCCTCGGTTGAAAAGTGCGTGGTCGTGGAGCGCGCCAAGAACCCGATCGAGATGACCGGTGGTCGCGACGTTTGGTATCACGATGCAGTTCGGGATCAACCGACCCACTTTCCCGCCGCGAGCTTACCGGCAGAACAGTTGCTCTTCATTCTCTACACCTCGGGCACAACCGGCAAACCAAAGGGCATCGAGCACACTACCGCGGGATATCTGCTCGGCACGGCAATCACCAGCAAGTACGTCTTCGATCTGCGTGAAGACGATATCTATTGGTGCACGGCCGATATCGGATGGATCACGGGTCACAGCTACATGGTCTACGGTTTGTTCGCCAACGGCGCGACCGTGTTGATGTACGAAGGTGCGCCCGATGCGCCTGCCAAAGATCGTTTCTGGGACATCATCGAACGTCACAAGGTGACGGTGTTCTACACCGCACCCACGGCGATCCGCACCTTCATTCGTTGGGGCGATGATCTCGTGAAGAAGCACGACCTGTCGTCGTTGCGATTGCTTGGTTCCGTGGGCGAGCCCATCAACCCTGAAGCCTGGATGTGGTACCACCGTACGATCGGACAGGAACGTTGTCCGATCGTCGACACTTGGTGGCAGACCGAAACGGGCGCCATCATGATGACGCCGATCCCGGGTGCCATCGCTTCCAAGCCCGGCAGCTGCACGGTGCCCTTCTTTGGCATCGAGCCGCAGGTTGTTCACAAGGATGGCACGCCTTGCAAGCCCAACGAGGGCGGCTTCCTCATCATGAAGCGGCCCTGGCCATCGATGCTTCGTGGAATTCACGGCGACAAAGAACGTTATGTAAAGACCTACTGGTCGGACTTGCCAGGATACTACTTCACCGGCGATGGTTCTCGTCAGGACGAGGACGGTTACTTCTGGGTCATGGGTCGTGTGGATGACGTGCTCAACGTCTCGGGTCACCGACTCGGTACCGCCGAGGTGGAAAGTGCACTCGTGTCTTGCGAAGAAGTGGCAGAGGCCGCCGTGGTTGGTCCGCCACACGAAATCAAAGGTCAAGCGATCTTCTGTTTCGTAACACTCAAGGAAGGGCAAATGCCTTCGGATGATTTGAAGGCGAGGTTGTCGGCCCGCGTGGTCAAGGAAATCGGTGCCCTTGCGCGGCCCGACGAGATCCGTTTTGCGGATGCATTGCCGAAGACGCGTTCAGGCAAGATCATGCGGCGTTTGCTGCGCGAGATCGCCGGCGGTGGTGTCGCGAAGGGCGACACGTCCACGCTTGAGGACGTGAATATTCTGTCGAGTCTTGCGGCGTCCCATTCAGACGAGGATTAGGGCAACCGGGATAACTTCCACGCATAGTACCCCCACGCAGCACCGAATCCAACAAACACCGGGATAAACGCTGCGGATGTCAAAGGTGCACGATCAAAAAGCGCGAGGACAAGACCAACTGTAGCACATGTTGCCCAGAGAACTTTCAACGAAAGGATTGCCCGATAGGCGGCTCGATTGTCGTTTCGTCCCAGAAAAGAACGTACGCCAATCGTAAATAGCGCGGCACCGACAAGGCGCGTTGAAACCGGATCGATTTCCACCCACCCCAAAGCGCCGAGAAACCGACGGGGCGCAATCAGCAACGGTATTTCGAAAAGAATATCAGCAACGAAATGGGCAACAAACCATCGCCGAAGGCCCTTGTGGAACGGTGTCTGCCGTTGTGAAATTTTCCATCGCCAGGATACTCACGGATTGCCTTGTTTTTGGCAATGGGTACACCAGCGCACCAACCGACCCGACTACAACGAGGTCTTGTTTGCAGCCGATTGTGCGTCGATTTCACGACGGCGGGCCATCGACCGCGTGACAAGTTCCGATACGTTCAGAACGACCACGCGCTCCTCGGCCCCTCTGTCGGCCACACCGTCGTGCAGCATGATGGTGCAGAACGGACACGCCGTCGCGATGGTGTCGGCGCCGGTGGCCAGCAGCTCGTCCACGCGGTTGTGATTCACGCGCGTGCCGATCGTCTCTTCCATCCACATACGACCGCCGCCCGCGCCACAGCAAAATCCCTTTTCGCGGCTGCGTTCAACCACGACCTGCTGGCCAATCGCATCCAGCGTTTCCCGGGGCGCGTCGTATTCGTTGTTCCATCGACCAAGGTAACACGGATCGTGGTACGCAATCTTGCGCACGCCATCGGCGTCTTTCTCGATAGGCAGGCGATCTTCGTCCATCAACTGACGAATCAATTGCGTGTGGTGCACCACCTCGAAGTTGCCGCCTAGTTGCGGGTATTCATTCTTGATCGTGTGTAGGCAGTGTGGGCACGCGGTCACGACCTTTTTCACATTCTTCGAGTTCATCACCTCGACGTTCTGTTGCGCTTGCATTTGGTAAAGCATCTCGTTGCCCGAGCGCCGCGCCGGATCGCCCGTGCAACCTTCTTCAAGGCCCAACACCGCAAAGTCGACCTTGGCGACGGTCAAGATCTCGACAAGTGCGAGTGTCTGTTTCTTGATGCGGTCGTCGTATGAACCCGCACAACCGACCCACAAAAGGTATTCGGCATCGGGCCGCTCATCGAGCGTCGGGACATTGTGTCCCTCGGCCCAGTCCATGCGTTTGTGTGAACCGATGCCCCACGGATTTCCGTTCTGTTCCAGGTTCTTGAAGGTGCGCGCGAGATCGGCCGGAACTTTTTCTTGCAGCATCACCAGGTTTTGCCGCATCTGCAGGATCTTCTCCGGCTGATCAATAAAGACCGGACACACTTCCAGGCAGGCGCCGCACGTGGTGCAGGCCCACAACACTTCTTCGGTTGTGCGACCGCCGACGAGAGGCTTTTTTTCCTTGATGCTGGCCTCGCCATCGCGACCATGTTGGAACCGCTCCATCAAGTCGTCGAGCAATCCGCGATCGGGAAGGTTGGATTTCAAGTCATCGCGCAGATCATGAACGACCTGCATGGGGGACAGCGGCTTGCCGGTCGTGTAGGCCGGGCAGGCGTTGCTGCAGCGGGCGCACTCGGTACACGCAAAGCTATCGAGAATCGATTTCCAGGTGAAGTCCTTGTAGCTCTCGACGATTCCGATCTTCGCGATGTCGTCGGCTTCAAGATTCAACTTCGGCAAGACGCCGAGTTGTTCAAGATTGCGGAATAGAATGTTGGGGAAGGCCGCAACAATGTGACTGTGTTTCGAATACAGCAGGTAGTTTCCGAAGCCTAGAACGAGCAAGACGTGGATCCACCAGTTGATCTCGCTCAATACTTTCGCGGTACCGGATGGAATGGCGATGAGCCAGCCCGCCAGATACTCGGAGATCGGATACGCGCCATTGCCTCCGCCCTCTGCAACCAGATGGAAGACCTGGATCCCGAAATGCGTCAGCATCAGGCTTGCGATGGTGCCAAGGATGAGGGCTGCGTCCGGGGTCATCGGGATGAGGTGCTGTTTTTAAACTGATCCGCCAACCACCGAGAATCCGATCACGACCAGCACCGTCAATGTTGCCCAGTCGATCGAGGCGTAGACAAAATGCGCAACGCGGATGCCGAGCAGTCGATCGAGGGTGAGATCGGGGATGA
>Ga0105046_10004326_pt1 | contig 22591 bp, 21 predicted proteins | sample MAT03_FD_78385 | JGI IMG/M metagenome (GOLD analysis project Ga0105046, IMG submission 78385) | Freshwater microbial communities from Lake Fryxell liftoff mats and glacier meltwater in Antarctica - MAT-03 (megahit assembly) | ecosystem: Environmental > Aquatic > Freshwater > Ice > Liftoff...
AAGGACGAGACAGGCGGCGAGGCAGTTATTAGGAATTGGTAATTGGTAATTATTGGAAACTTGGAATTTTCCATCTTCCGTCCAGACAGCGTAAAATGGAACCCAGCCATATTTTGCCTTCACCTGTCCCCATTCATAGGTTTGGAGGAAGTGCGGATTGGGAAGTTTTGCGATGAGTTGGTTCCAGGGATTAGACATGATTTACTGAGAGTCTCTCTGCCGAGTCTGCCACTCGGCAATCATTTGATCGTGGCCGCCTTTTGTCAGATACGGCGGGATTTCATGCCAGAAAAAATATTGCGCGGCGCTTGATTCTTCATTGAGTTTGATTTCGCCAGAAACACGGTTTGCTTTATATATAAAAGAAACGCCATGCCCGCGCGGGTCATCGGAAAAATAATAAGCGTAGTGAAACTCACTTGATTCTACAACAAGCCCCGTTTCTTCAAAGACTTCACGCTGTGCCGCATCTTGCGGGTCTTCGTCTGCTTCCACGTAGCCCGCAGGCAGCATCCAACTTCCCTGCCAGGGTTCGTAGGTACGCTGGAGAAGTAATAATTTTTGATCGCGTTCAATCAACATAGCCGCGCCTACTTTTAATTGAGCGTAATACACCCAATTACAAGATGGACAAACTTCACGCTCGCGCTGGTCAATATGCCGAAATTCGAGAACATGTCCGCATTGAAAACAGTAGTGCGCGGTCATTATCGATTTCCAATAAAACGCAAATACGCCCAATACAACAATGGATTATAGACTCTGTCCAGGGCTTGTGCAGCACGTTTGAGTTGACCGCCGAAGCCGCGCTTGAAACGATAGACTCCCCACAGGCCTTCGTGGCGGGATTCGAAATTGGCTTCAAGGGTCTCTTCATTTTCATCAGGCACGCCCCACAGATCATATTCGTCACAGCCACGTGCCTTTGCCCAGCGGATGGCTTCCCATTGCAAGAGATAGGTTGGCATTCGATTGCGTTCCTGATCGTTGGATGCACCGTAGACATACCAGGCGCGTGTCGCATCTGAGAAGACCATTAATGAAGCGAGCGGTTTGCCTTCGTATTCGGCGACTAATAATTCACAAGTCCCTTTGGGGTGAAACAACTCATAAGCACGTTGATAATATTCTTTTGAATGTACACCAAAGTTATCACGCCCGCCGGTGACGGTCATCATTTCATGGAATGTAGAAATATCGTCCCATGCGCGGACTGTGATTCCCTTTTTCTCAGCGAGGCGGGTGTTGTAACGGCATTTGGGTTTCATCTTCGCCAGAATCGCTTCTTCATTATCTTTAATATCAATGATGATGGTGCGTGGCGGTTGAATGTTATGTTTTGAAATGCGGAATGAGGAATGCGGAATGAGGAATTCTTCTGTCCATGCATCGGGTTCGATTTTGAGGAAGACGGCGTGGTTCTTTTTGCAGATGGAATCAACTTCCTGCCAAAACTGCTCACTGACCACTGTCCACTGTCCACTGAAAACTGGCTTCGGCATGTAGCCGAGAGTCAAACCCAAAGGCAGGCGGCGGAAGAGGATTTGGGCACCAATTTCGTTGTTAAGAATGATGCGGACTGGTTTCCATCCAAAGCCCCTCTTTAATTCTCCCCATTCACCCATTTGTAGTAGATGTGCGTTGGGATGAGATTCGAGAAAACGATTCCAGTCGGTGAGGTTTACTTCGGGCATGAGGTTTATAGGTCTAAGGTCAAAGATTGAAGTTCGGAAAGTTGCGTTTCACTAACGGTAGACCCTGGGATTAATTCATCAATAAATTGGGTAAGGGCTTTTCGGTCTGCGGAGAGGCAGAGGGTGGATAACTGCTCAATGGCTTGTGGCAGATTTGGGATTACCCGCAGGGGGCTGTGCCAGAAAGATGCGTTTTGGTCAAGGCGGAAGATGTCGGGGTGCGGCGTCTGCATGAGAGGCGTGCCTTCATCCCAAAGTTCTTCCACAAGTTTTTCGCCGGGACGAATGCCTGTGAATGCGATCTCAATATCCTTGTTGGGTTCGAGGCCCGAAAGTTTGATGAGGTCTTCGGCGAGGTCGAGGATGCGCACGGGCTGGCCCATGTTGAGCACAAACACTTCGCCGCCGTTTTGCATGGACGAGGCTTGCAGCACAAGATACACGGCTTCGGGGATGGTCATAAAAAAGCGGAACATGTCAGGATGCGTGATGGTGACAGGGCCGCCGTTTGCGATTTGATTTTTGAAAATGGGAATGATGCTGCCGCGTGAGCCAAGCACATTGCCAAAGCGGACAACGGTGAAGGCGCGCTTGTGCAGACGCGCGGCGTCGAGGACGGTCATTTCGGCGAGGCGTTTGGTTGCGCCATAAATACTGGATGGGCGCACGGCTTTATCGGTGGAGATAAGAACGAAACGTTCGATATTGTGATCGAGCGCGGCTTGCACAAGATTGCGCGTGCCAAAGACATTGTTGGTGACGGCTTCAACGGGATTGGCTTCCATGAGCGAAACGTGTTTGTGCGCGGCTGCATGAAAGACAATTTGCGGTTGATGCGTTTTGAAAACCGAATCAATTCTTTGCGCGTTGCGAATGTCAGCGATGATGGGGATAAGTTTTAGATGTGGATAATTACTTTGCAACTCAAGCAGGATTTCAAAGATGGAATTTTCGCCATGCCCAAGCAGAATCAACTCGGCGGGATTACGGCGCGCAATCTGACGACTGAGTTCACGGCCAATGGAACCGCCCGCGCCTGTGACAAGTACACGCTTGCCTGCGAGTGATTGCCCAACAATTTCATCATTAACGCGCACAGGTTCACGGCGCAGGAGATCGGTGATATCCACTTCACGCAAACGGTTGACACTGACCTTGCCGCCGATAAGTTCATAGATGCCAGGCATGGTACGCGATGGGATTCCTTTTTGACGGCAGGCGTCATTCACCAGACGAATGATCTTGCCGGGCGCAGAGGGAATGGCGATGATGACTTCATCCACTTGTTGGTTGTCGAGAATATTTGCAAGTTGATTAACTTTGCCAATGACAGAGACCCCGTAAATTTGATGATTCTGTTTGGCGGGGTCATCATCCAGGAATCCAATCGGGATGAGATTCAATTGCGAGTATCTTTGCAATTCACGCACAACGAGCGCACCCGCGTCCCCTGCGCCAATGATGAGCACGTGTTTGGCTGCGTGAAGCGGATCATGCCGCGCGTTGGATTGCTCTGAAAGAATACGCAAGGCAAAACGTGAGCCGCCGATCAGAACAAGCGAGAGCAGCCAGTCGATACCGAGAGCAGAACGCGGCATGGCTTGGATCAAGCCAAAAAAATTCAGCAACAGCATAATACCCGAAGTTAATACCGAGGCAGTTGTGACCGCAACGGTAATCAGGCGTAATTCGCTGGTGCTGGCATAAACCCACAGACGCCGATATAAACCAAAGTAAAAGTAAACAGGGACTTTGATCAGCAATGCCACCGCGCACATCACAAGCGCGGCAGGAAAATAAAATGGAAGCTGACTCACATCCAAACGCAAGGCGAAACTGCCCAACACCGAAACGATGATGAGGGCAAGGTCGCCAATTAAGACGAAGCGATTGCGGACGTGAGAACGGGAGGAGGACATGGGAGGGGGGGAAAGGATGAATTATGAAGGATGAAGAATTTGTAAATGGTAATTCGTAATTAGGAATTGGGGATGCGTTTAATTACCATTCACCAATCACGAATTACTAATTACGCTCGTTTCTCATTACTTCCACGGCTTCTTTTACGCCTTCAGCCAAAGTGACTTGGGGTTTGAAGCCGAGAGTGTCGATTGCTTTTTGGGGTGTGCCGATGGAACGATAAATATCGCCTGCGCGCGCTTCAGCGTGGACATGTTTGGGAGCGTCGGGGAAAATTTCGTACAGAATATCGAGCAGGTCAAGCAGACGAGTCTCAACGCCTGTGCAGACGTTGAAGATTTGTCCGGGCGCGGCGGGATGACTGGAGGCGAGCAGATTGGCTTGCACCACATCGCGCACGTTGACCAGGTCACGGCTTTGGCCGCCGTCACCGTAGACAGTGATGGGTTTGTTATCCAACATGCGGCGGATGAAGATCGGAACAGCCGCCGCGTACATGGAGTCGGGCCGCTGACGGGGACCGTAGACATTGAAATAACGCAGCGCGGCAACTTCCAAGCTAAATTGATTTGTAAACAAGTCGGCGTACATTTCATCCACACGCTTGGAAGTTGCGTACGGGGAAAGCTGTTTGAGCGGAGTATCTTCCACAAGAGGCATGGCAGTCGAGTCACCATACACGGCGGCGCTGGAAGCAATAACCACACGCTTCACACCCGCCTTGCGCGCGGCTTCAAAAAGAATGGAGGTGCCTGTCACGTTGACATCAAAACATTCCTGCGGCTTCTCCATCGACTCGGCCACGGAGACAAATGCTGCTTCGTGAAAAATGATGTTCACGCCGCGCACGGCTTCGGTCACGCGCGAAGCGTCACGCAGATCGCCTTCGACCAACTCGACATCCAGTCCCTGCAAATTTTCATGTTTGCCGGATGAGAAGTTGTCCAATATACGCACATCCGCGCCCTGCTGAAGCAAAGCGCGCGCGATATGCGAACCGATAAATCCTGCTCCGCCTGTGATGAGATATTTCATTTTATTTTTTCTCCAAAATATAAAACCGTCTCAAAGGCTTCGAGATAAATCAAGATTCGAGACGTTGATTCATTATCTGCCTGTTCTTCTTAATACAGTTCCAATGGTACGCAGCACGATATTAAAATCCATATTCAATGTGCGGTGTTTGATGTAATACAAGTCATATTCAAGTTTGACAACAGTCTCTTTGACACTCGCCACATACCCATAGTTAATTTGCGCCCAGCCCGTTAGACCAGGTTTGACCAGCAAACGCGCGCGGTAGAAAGGGATTTGCTTTTGAAACTGCGCCACCAATTCAGGCCGTTCGGCACGCGGACCAACAAGACTCATCTCACCTGTCAACACACTTAAGAACTGCGGCATTTCATCCAGACGGGTGCGGCGCAGAAAATTACCGACACGAGTCACACGCGGATCGTTGATCGTGGCGGGTCGGGCTTCGCCATCTTCCTCCGCATTTTGTAACATGGATCGAAACTTATAGATCCTGAATAAACGTCCGCCTTTGCCTAATCTTTCCTGTGAATAAAAAATGGGAAAACCACTCTCCACAATAATCGCCAATGCAGTTAATGGAAAGATAAATGCGAAGATCAACAAACCAACCAATCCCCCGAAAATATCCATCAAGCGTTTGAACAATTCATACATGCCGCTTACGCGCACCTGATCGACAAATGAGCGAATAACCCAATCTGATTCGAGATGCTCAACAGGCACACGCTGCGTCAACTCTTCATACATGATGGGCATGCGAGTCACTTCTATACCGCGTTCCTGCGTATCCAAAATGGTTTGAAAGGTTTCGCCTTTGATCTCGCCATTGATCGCAATGACAATATCAGAAATATGCATTTCCTCAATAATATCCAGCAGTTTTTCGCTTGAGCCAAATACTCTAAATCCGTTGAAACTTTTTCCTTGTTTTTTGGGATCATCATCAATATAGCCGATCAAATTAAAGGGCGGCGGATTCTGCTTACGGTAAATGAGTGCAAGCGAATGGCCCGCCTTGCCAGCTCCGACAATTAATATGCGGCGCATGAGACCTGATGAGGTGTAGAGTCGAATATAGATGCCGCGCCAGAATAAGGTTAAGGCAGATGCGAAAACAAGGAATGCGCCAACGGCAATACGGGGCAGCGAGTTCGGGTCCAGATTAATGGTGAAAAGCAAGGAGTATGCCAACAGCCCAACAATTGGAGCCACAGCAATACTGCGCAAAGTCTTCTTCCAGCTTGAAGCCGTATGCGCCTCATAAGATTCAACCATCAATATCAGCCAGACAAGCGGCAAGATATAAAACCAGGGAGGAACTTCAATGGTAAGTAAACGCGCGGCTCTGCCGGGTGTCAGTCCGCTTTCAATTAATTTATTTAAGGAATACTGATACCAAAAATAGATCGCGCCGCCCATCGCGCTCACAGATGCAATAAAATCGCCTAACAGCAAAATAAAACGCTGCTCGCTTGGTCTTAGTCTTAATGAAGGTCGGTAAATATCAGCCATGCTTGGTAAACAGACTCGAAATGCCGCTCCATAAAAATCCCGCGCCCCATGCCATGTGCATGGTCAAAATCGCGAGCGGCAATCCAAATAAAAGACTTCCTGTATTTTTTTTAATAGCCAGTTTCAAACCAGCCAGAGTCAATGCGGAAAAATAAATTAACAATTGCGCGGCAAGAAGATAACGCGCAAACCCCGTAAACAAGGATAACACAATAAGAAAAAATAGACTTAATACAAACAGCGGCGGCAGCGCCTGGCGCCAGCGCAAAGTATGCGGATAGCGTTGCAGCATTTTCATTTTCCAAAATCCGTAACGCCAGTATTGACTCGCCAGCTTCGCCAGCGTGCTGCGTGAAAAATACACCGAGCGAATGGATGGCTCCAACCAGACCGTGCCGCCTGATTCGCGCACACGCGTATTAAATTCATAATCTTCATTTGCCAAAAGTGTTTCATCAAACGCGCCGATCTTTTCGATCAATGAGCGCCGAAACGAACCGAATGGAACTGTATCCACCGCGCCTGCTTTTGCGTTGAGGCGATACATCGCATCTCCCACTCCCAGCGGATGCGCCGCCGCGAACGAAATCGATTTCGCGATCCATGTCTCTGCGCCCGCGCAGATTTCCCACACGCCGCCTACATTCTCACCTTTGCCTGATTCATGCGCCGCGACACAACGTTCCACATATTCTGGAATAGGCATCGAATGCGCATCCAGGCGGATGATGATCGCGCCGCTTGACTCGCGGATAGCCTGATTCAGTCCCGAGGGAATCGTCCGCGCTGAATTCTGCACCACGCGCAGCGCCAGATCAGCGTGTTCCATTTGAAACGCAGCAATCACATCCTGTGTGCGGTCAGTAGACATGCCGTCAGAAATGACCAGCTCCATTTGTGCGCGCGGATAGGTTTGCACGAGCACAGCATCGAGCAAATGACGAATGGTGGTCTCTTCGTTATAACAAGGGACAATGATCGAAACAAAGGGCGGCATGGGCATGGTTGTTTAGGGCAACATATCGCCGCCAAAAAGAACGGCGGCGGGGCATGTTCTATTTTCGACGAGCAATTGTAGCGACAGATTTTCCCATCACAGGCAGGAATACATCAAACGATGTTCCCTCCCCCAACCCACTATGGACAATTATTTTACCACCATGCGCCTGCACAATCTCCTGCGCAATCGCCAGCCCCAGCCCCGCGCCATGCTTCTCGCCGCCCCTGCGCGAAAGGTCGGCCTGATAAAAACGGTCAAAGATATGCGCCAGTGCCTCGGCTGGGATTCCCGCACCCGTATCTGTAACCGAAATTTTCATGTCTCCATTAATAACCAAAGCCCGCAATGAAATCGCGCCGCCGCTGGGCGTAAACTTAAGCGCGTTATCCACCAAGTTCGTGAAGACCTGCGCCAGACGATCTCCATCTGCGGTTAAGGCGGGCAGATTTGGGGCAACGTCCATGTTAATGTCAACGCCCGCCTTCTGCGATTGCGGCGTAAATTTTTCGCGAATAGCATTCAACAACGCAGGCACATGGACCGGCGACATCGTAATATCCGCCGTACCGGCATCGAGCCGCGCCAGATCGAGCAAATCCAACACCATGCGGTGCATGCGGCCCGACTCGTCAAAGATCACCTGCGCCGCCTGTTGGCGCGTCTGCTCGGTATCGGCTGTGCCATCCAAAAGCGCTTGAGCAAATCCTTGAACCGAAGTAAGCGGCGTTTTTAATTCGTGCGAGACATTGGCAACAAAATCACGCTGGGATTTTTGACTCGCCTGCGTGCGCACAATCATGGAATTAAAAGCGCGCGTCAACTCCTGGACTTCGTGCGGACCTTGCGCTTCTACCGGCTTAATCTCGGCTGACGGCATGGCGCGCGCGGCAGCCACCACTTTCTGCAACGGGTCAGCGATCCAACGTGCAAAAAGAAAAGCAACTACCAGAGAGAGAAGCAGCGCGATTAATCCGCTTTGCAGGAAGGATGGTAGAAATTCATCTGCAATAATATTTACAATAGACAAACGCGGACGCGGCGAAGCGACCAGCAGATACGTTTTATCAGGGAGTTGCGCCACGCTATACAACCAAGCTGCACCATTTCCATCGCGCACAACCGGATTCTTGCGTTGAATCAATCTTTTTTCTGGAAATGGCAGCGGGGACTTTTTATCAGAAGAAGTATCAAAAAATATTTGCTTGTCTTGAGAAAACAATAAAATACGCACATTGAATGTACGCGAGGCCTTTTGCGCTGCAACAGAATAAGACTGTGACGGGGAAACATTTCCGCGCTCCATCACGATGGATTGCACGGCTTGCAGTCTTTCTGTTGTTTGTCTGTATAACAAGGGATTGCGTATCAGATAAATAAACAAACTCAGCGCCACAACACTCAAGGCGGTGACGATCAGCAACGCATAACTTAACCAAAGGCGGGAACGAAGGGAGGAGAACATTCAGGTTTGAAGGTTTGAAGGTTGAAGGTTACAGGTTGAAGGTTGCGGGTTGTGGTTATACAACCAGTTTGTATCCCACACCAGTGACGGTTTCTATTTTCACAGAACCGCCTTCCAGCTTTTTGCGCAGATGCGCAATGTGGACATCCACCGTGCGAGTTTGGCCGTAGAAGTCAAAACCCCAGGCGAGTTGCAGCAATTGTTCACGGCTGAACACACGGCCGGGCTGCTCTGCCAAAGTGAGCAACAGGTCAAATTCCTGGGTACGCAGGTCAACGGTCCGCGCAGCGATGCGCACCTCACGCGAAACAGGATCAATCATCAAGTCGCCGCGATGGACGGGTTTCCCATCCACCTGCTGCTTGCCATCGCTTCTGCGCAATATCGCTTTGACTCGCGCAATTAATTCACGCGGATTAAATGGCTTGGTCAGGTAATCATCTGCGCCGAGTTCGAGGCCGAGAATTTTATCGATGTCTTCATCACGCGCCGTGAGCATGATGATGGGAGTTGAATCTCCACGCGCGCGCAGTGTACGACAGACTTCAAAGCCATCGAGTTTAGGCAGCATGACATCCAACACGATCAACGCGGGGCGATATTTTGCAACGGCTTCCAAGGCAGCTTCGCCATCCTGGATCTCCTGCACGCGAAAACCATCCCGCTCAAAATACATGCGCGAAAGTTGAATAATGGAAGGTTCATCGTCCACCAGTAGGATCAGCTCAGAGGTCATGATTTATTTTATTAATTATCCAACCAACACAACGGCTTCGATCTCAACCAGACCGCCCTTGGGTAACCCAGCCACGGCGACCGTACTGCGCGCGGGCGGATTCTCTCCAAAGAACTCGGCGTATATGGCGTTCATTTTGGGGAAGTCATTCATATCTTTTAGGAAGACAGTGGTCTTAACGACATTCCCAATTGTGGAGCCAGCCGCTTCGATTACATTTTTTAGATTCGCAAGCACCTGATGCGTCTGCTCTTCAACCCCGCCTGCAACCAATTCACCTGTGAGGGGGTCCAGCCCAGTCTGACCAGCCGTGTAGATCAACGACTCGGTACGAATGGCTTGCGAATAAGGCCCAATCGCTTTTGGCGCTTTATCAGTATGGACAACAGTTCTTTTCATGCTCACCTCTGTATGATGAATGGAATTTGCGAGTTTAATCAAGCCTGTCCATTTTACCGCTTGTTATAAAAATTTAGGCAATCACCACGTACACGGAGCGCGGACTTCAGTCCGCGTTTGTGAAGCAAAAATGCAGACTGAAGTCTGCACTCCAATACAAAAAAAACGAAAGGTGTGGAATGCTCCACGCCTTTCGTTTTGATCGAACAGATTACGTGCCGCGTTCTGTGGATGTATCTGCGGGTTTGTTGGCTGCGCGGAAGGCTTTCAATGCATCGCGCAAAGCTTTGCCTGTTCCATTCATCGCAGACTTGAGTTCCTGCATCTTGGTGCGCATCTCGGCCACCGTGGACTTGGCTTGCTCGGCATCGGTTACTTTTCCGCTTGCATCAAATCCCAGATGTGCGTTGACCACGCCGCTGATGCTGTCATAGTTCGGCTTGGCGCCCTTCAACGCGGATTCAAACGCATCCAACGCGGCTTGCAAAGCAGTGACATCCTTGCCGCTTTCGGCAGCCGTGTCAATTCGAGATTGTATCTTGGCAATTTGCGCGTCTGTATCTTCAAAGCCTTTGCCAATTTTTTCGTAGTTCTTCAACTGTCGCGCCCAAATTTTCTCGAGCTTTTCATTAGTCAACTCGCCTTTGGGCGGGTTTTCACCCTGCGCAAAAACACTGGTCATCGGGAATGCAGCAAAGACGAGAGCGGCGGCCAAAACAGCCAAAATCATTTTCTTGAATACGTTGTTCATGGTAAGCCTCCTTTAGGTTACAAGGCTTATTTTAGATGTACAGAGTTACAAGGGTATGGCGCGGATGTAAAAAGGTTGTAAACTTTTGGGAAGGAAGAAGGAAGGATAAATTATGAATTATGAAGGATGAATTATGAACGCTTCGCGTGGAAGAAGAGTAGAGGTGAATTTGTATACAATTAATAAAGCTCCTTTTATATATCAAGTTCGTATCATCGCGGTTTGCGTTACCCGCAAGTGGGCGGGCTGAGATTCTATTCGAGAGCAGGAAAAACTCAAAGCCAGAAAGATGCTTGTAAACTGCGCAGAATCCCACACGTCAGGTGCACGCTTTGTTGGGCAGTTTTTGTTATCTATCGGCTAGCCGTTCAAGAAGTGTTTTGTATCTGTCAATAAATGCGCCAAGTGGTAAAGCACCTTTGAAAAACACTTCTGAGTCAATGCCATGTTCAGGAGTTAGTTTTGTCATTTTTCTAATCTTGTCAATATCCGATTTTCCAACTTCTCGCGTCCATCCAGGAAAAGAAATAGAACCTATTCTTTTTTCTATAAATTCAGGTTTACGAAAAAGCCTTTGCACTTGCTCTGTTTTTACTACATCAATTGAATTTTTATCTGGATTTTTTAGAAAAAAACTGAATTGTTGTAATCGAGAATCTAATTCTCTATAGGTAATCAAATATTTTTTGCGGTCTATTTTTCTTGTATTTCTTCTTAAAAAATGTGAAATAAAATGAACTTCGGAGTCTAGTTCTTTTTTGAAATCGCTATACCCTTTATATTCTGATAATGAATTGTCAGCGACTCGCAAAGCCAAAATTTCAAAATCTTTTTGCTTTGCGTCTGGTATTCTTCCAATTTTCCATAAATGTAAAAGCAGACTTAAGAATGCAGTTCTTTTGTTTCCGTCATGAAAGGCATGGTTTTTAATTAATCCAAAAAATAGCGTGGCGCAAATGTCTAAATCGTCGTTCCATTTTTGACAATCACCATATCCTGATGATTGTCTTCCTAACGTTGAGCCTAATAAATTTGCGTCACGAGGTCCAATGCCGCCAATGCCTTCGCCGTCTGCGTAAAAATAATCCACAATCAAATAATGTGCATGTAACACATCAAAAATACCTAATGTTTTATCTCCCTTGAATGGGTCATCAACAAAATAGGTTACCCATCTATCTAAATCTTCTTTCAAGTATGGGTGAATATGTAAATCTAGCATATTTATTAATGGTCTCTCTTGTTCTATTAATTATGTAAACGCCCAATATGTTTTATACAACCAAATAGCTGTATAAAACCTTATATACTTCATTCATACAAATCAAAATGATTAATCCACACACTTAAGTAAATTGATGATAACCCGCTCACACCCTTCTCACGGCCAGCATGGTCAAATCATCGCCAAGCGGAACGGATTCAATAAACTCATTCAAGCGATGTTCAACCAGCACCAGAACTTGATCAGCGGTGTGCGTACTTTGAATGGCACGCAGCGCATCCATCAAGCGCGAGTCGCCGAATAAACTCCCATCGGGCGAGAAGGCTTCGGTCAGACCATCGGTATACAACAATAACGTATCCCCTGCCGCGAGTGAAACGGTGCGCTCTTGCATACTGGGTTGTTCCATAACGCCCAGCGCCACCGCAGTGCGCGTCAGTTTTTCAATCAGGCCGCTGCCCTTCACCCAAAACGGCGGGTTATGCCCCGCGTTCACAAAAGTAAAATCACCGTTCTCGGTATCCAACACGCCATAGACCGCCGTCACAAACATGCCTTGCTGCGTATCCGGCAAAAGTTGATCATTCACACGCCGCAATACTTCAGCAGGAGAATGCATCTCGTTCACAGCCGCCCGCACCAGCGTGCGCGTGAGCGCCATGAACAACGCAGCGGGCATGCCCTTATCGGCCACATCCGCGATAAAAATGCCAAGTTTATGATTCGGCAATTCGATCACATCATAAAAGTCACCGCCCACCTGACGCGCCGTCCGCCAGCGCGCGGCAAATTGCCAGGCATCATGCGTCGGCAAAAACTGCGGGATAAACGTCTGCTGAATTTGGCGGGCCAGCTGTACTTCCGTTTCGAGGCGCTCGCGCACCACCATCTCCTGCTGCAAAAGATCATTCTGAATCGCAAGCGCGGCCTGTTGCGCGATTCCATTAATGATCTCAATGCGGCGCGAACGGAAACGGCGGCCATTCTCTGCCTCTTCGATTAACATCACACCGAAGAGATCATTCTTAATCGAAAGCGGGACGGCCATCAGCAGACGATCAGCGTTGACGACATCCGCTTCGCCCTCAATCTCAGGCCTGATCCTCAACCATGACTCTGGTTCCGTCTTGGGCTTGAGTGACAGGGTTAACATGCGGCCTTGTTCGCGCGCAAAATCAAGCAGAGGAAACCCGCCCGCCTTAAATTCTTTTTCAGTCATTACCAGTTCTTCCTCTTCGGAAAAACCATACTCATGCGAAGCCGTAAAAGATTCGCGCACTGCATCCCAGCGATATAAAGCGATGCGATGAATGCCGACCAGGATCGGGATGATACGGGTGATCGAACCCAATATTTCATCGAGATCATTCAAACTTACAACGGCCTGCGCCACCTGTAACAAGGCCGCCGAAGCGTAGGCTTGTTCCTGCGCGGCATCATACAGACGCGCATTTTCAATTGCCACAGACGCATAACTTGCAAACGTAGTGGTAATCGCCTGCGCTTCGTGACCATAGCGCCCCGACGTATGATGCGCCAGCGTCAACACCCCCAGCGGACGGTCCCCCACCCGCAGCGGCGCGGCAATCGATGAATAATTATTTTCATAGCCAGCGGTCAGACCCGAAGGCCAAAGCGGTTCATCGGCGCGGCGGATCAAGGGCACATCAGACATTAACGCTTCAGCCATGGCATACACCGCATCTGAATTCGCAATGCACACGTTTTCAAGTTCGCCCGCATCTGCGCCATGCACGGCGGAAAGACAAAGTTCATCGTCCTGTAAAAGCCAAATGGCAGAAATATCAATCGGCAGGTTGCGATCCAACTCAGAGAGGATCATCTCCAGCACTTCATCCACGCCTACATTATCAGAAACCAGCCCCGCCACATCCCGCAGACTATCCGATACTTGTCGGCGCCATTGCTCCGAGCGGTATAAATCTGCATTACGAATGGCGGCTGCCATGGTGTCGGCTACCGCTTCAAACATCATCTGGTCATCTTCGGTGAAGGCGTTGGTTTGGTCAGATTGAATATCCAACAAGCCAACCACTTTGTCATCAAAGATCAGCGGCACACATAATTCAGAGCGCGTATTTTTTGGAGGCAATGGAGAAGGCACGTAACGATCATCCAACATGACATCGTTCACAAGGATCGTTTTACCGAGTCGCGCGGCCCAGACCATGATTCCCTTGGGAGTATCCAAAGAGATCGTATACCCCTGTAACTTCTTACTGCGCTTGCCGCTGCCCGCTTCATAAGCAATGATTCTTCTGTTCGGATGAACCGTGAACAAAGAAACATGTGGATATTTAAACTTTTCATGGATAAGATTAGCCGCATCACGCATAATCATTGCCAGATTAAGCGTGGACGAAACGCTCTTGCTGACTTCTGAAACCAACGTGAGTTGGTCGGCGCGGCGGCGCAGGCTGCTATATAAGCGGGCACTCTCCACCGCGCGCGAAATATTATCTGCCAGCGCCTGTAGAATCAGCAAGTCGTTGGGATGAAAAGCATGCGGCTGATTGCTTTGTACATCCAACACGCCCAGCACGCGATCTTCTATCTTAAGCGGAATCACCACTTCTGATTTTGTCTCGGGCAAACTGTCTATAAAGCGGTAGCGGGCATCTGCATGTACATCGTCACATACGATCTGCTGCCCATGCAGCACGGCTTCGCCGATCAATCCCTGACCAATTTCCACTTCGAGTGCGATGACGGCTTTCTTTTTCCCTTTGCGCGGCGCGACTGCGCTGGAACGAAAACGCAGCGCCTCTGAATTCGATTCCAAAGTAAAAATGGCAACATAGTAATAATTAAAGGTCTTTTGAATAAGCTCGGTAACGCGTGTCGCGAGTTCATTTACATTAAGTACATTCGCAATTTGTGTGCTGACTGCACGCACAAGATTAAGTTGTCGTAAACGAAATTGCTCCACTTCAGCACGATGTGAGGCGAAGAGACTCATCGCCACAATTTGCTCAATGCCCTGAAGCAGATTCAATTCTTCGCTGGAAAAAACAGGCCCTTTGGAACGGGTAATTTGAAGCGCCCCCAGCGTAATCCCATGATCTTCGAGCGGGACCGAGGCGAAGGTCACGCGGGAAGCGGTTTTCGTCTTCCTTTTTATTTTTTGCGTGGTGATTTTACCGGCTTTGATGGCGAGTCGCATTCCGCCTTTCAGCGGTTGTGCCGGGAAAACGTGACCCTCTTCCCAATCTGGCAGACGAAAAAAATTCTCGTTGAGCCAAACATCCACTGTGCCTTCAATCAGACGGCTGGTCATGGCAACAATACGGTCACGTTGCGCGCCAAGGGAATCTTCGTTACGAAGCTGCTCCCCAAGACTGGCAAGTTGATTCCAGTCCCATGATTCTGGCTGTTTCGTGTGTAATGCAACAGTCATGCGGCTTATCCCTTGCGCTTGACCATTGTAAGTAAATTGCCTGTCCTTGAGTTGGATTCATAGCGGACTTCATCCATAAGTTTCCGCATTAGATACACGCCAAGTCCCCCGATCTGACGATCGGATAAATCAGCTTTGATATTAGGTTGTTTTACTTTGGATGGATCAAAAGCTTTGCCTGTGTCACGCATCGTGATGGTGATTGCATTACCATGCACATCACAAGTTATATAAAGGTCTGCGTTGGAAACGCCTTCATAAGCATGTTCAATAATATTAGATGCAGCTTCATCTGCGGCAAGTTGAAGAGAGTAGATTTCTTTTTCAGTGAAACCACCCTCACGAGCAACTTGAGCAACAAGCTCACGAATTTCGTCCAGAAATTCGAATTGGGCAGGAAAAGTCTTGTTTGGCATAAGAAAAATTGAAGCCGCCTCAACGGAATAAGTATGAAGAGGCGGCAATCTACTTCCTATTTTATCTTTACCTGTTAGAAACTACCCACGGCAGCGATGGAATCGTCAAAAGTTTTGAAGAGTTCTGTAAACCCAGCCAGTTCAAGCGCTTCACGAATACGGTCTGGCACTGTAACCAGTACCAATTCGCCGCGATTATAACGCTTGCAATTTCTCTGCGTGGCAAGCAAGGCACGAAAACCAGCACTGGACATATATTCAAGTTCGCTCATGTCAACAGCAATCTTAAAATGACCAGCTTCAGTTGCTTTTTCAAGTGCTTTGGAAAATTCGGGAGCGGTTGCGCTGTCTATGCGGCCTTTCACTTTGATCAAGTCACAGTGCTTATATTCCTGAGTTGTGATTTCCATGGTACTCCTCCATCAACAAGATAGGTTATTTATTATTTAGTATAAAAATTATATCACGATATTTTAGGCAACTTACGCCACATATCTACTATAAAATAACACAAACTATACTCGCTTACGCTTATAATTTTCGTTAACTCCAAATTAATCAAATGGTTTACAATTGACCAAGTAAAGGAGATTTCTAATGATTGGTGAACCTGTTTTAGTCCTGTTGGTCGAAGATAATGCGGACCATGCCGAGTTGGTCATAAGAACTTTACAAGATCATCGCATCGCAAATAAAATTAAACATTTCCTCGATGGGCAAGCCGCATTGGATTATCTTCTTAGACGCGGTGAATATACTGACCCTGCATCCAGTCCTTATCCTCATATGATCCTGCTTGACCTGCGCCTGCCGCGGGTGGATGGTCTGGAAGTTCTACGCATTATCAAGGAACAGGATGATCTAAAAAATATCCCTGTCATCATCCTGACCACATCCGAAGCTGAAAAAGACGTAGCACGCGCCTATGACAACCATGTTAATAGCTATCTGGTAAAACCAGTGGGGTTTGATGAATTCAGTAAACTCATGCAAGATCTTGGGTTTTATTGGCTGGGCTGGAATACACACCCACGTATTTAATGTTTAGTTTCTCGAAAGCATAAAATATGCAAGAAGACGAAATCAACATTCTTTTAATTGAAGATGAGGATCCGCACGCTGAATTAATTCAGCGTGCCTTTGAAGATCAAGATCCCCGTATTCGCATCCATCGTGTCAGGTCATTAGCCGAAGCGCGTAAACAGATGCTCATACTGGAGCCTTCGTTAATCATCGCTGATTGGCGTTTGCCCGATGGCGAAAGCATGGAACTGCTCCCAGACCATCACGACCCACTGGCCACCCCCATTATTCTCATGACAAGTTACGGCAATGAGCGCATCGCAGTCGAAGCGCTCAAATCCGGCGCAATCGATTATGTTGTGAAATCTCCGGAGTCCATGTTGGATATGCCCCATCTGGCCGCGCGTGCAATCGAACAGTGGATGGCGCGCACAGATCGTATTCGTATCGGAAGAGCCTTGCTGGATAGTGAAGCTCAATTCCGCCTGCTTGCTGAAAACGCAAGTGACATGATCGCGCGTCTCTCCACCAGCGGGCTCATACTATACATCTCACCCGCCAGTCAAACCGTACTTGGATACACCCCCGAAGAACTTATAGGGACGAGCACCTTCGACATTATTCACGAAGAAGATCGTCAAGATGCAAAAAACCATTTTAAAGAGAAACCTTTAGACGAAACATACACCACCACCTACCGCGCACTGCGTAAAGATGGAAGCTATGTCTGGTTGGAAACTTCAGCCCGCGCCATCCTTGACCGTATCTCTGGTCTGACCATCGAAGTTCAGAGTGCATCCCGCGACATTACTGAAAGAAAAAAAAGCGAAGAAGCCCTGCAGGATGCACATAAACATCTTCAGGAAGCCTACGAAAGAACCATTGAAGGCTGGGTGCGCGCACTTGACCTGCGAGACAAGGAAACAGAAGGCCACTCACAACGCGTAACAGAAATCACCCTTCGAGTAGCTCAAACATTTGGGTTTTCAGAAGAAGAACTTGCCCACATCCGTCGCGGCGCACTATTGCACGACATGGGAAAAATGGCCATCTCGGATGAAATTCTGCAAAAAAAGGGACCGCTCAATGAAGTAGAGTGGGAAAAAATGCGCCGCCATCCAATGTATGCCTATGAAATGCTTTCTCCCATTGAATATCTACGCCCAGCGCTAGACATCCCCTTTTGTCACCACGAACGCTGGAATGGCAGTGGATACCCTCGCGGACTAAAAGAAATAGAGATTCCTCTCGTTGCGCGCCTCTTTGCAATCGTAGATGTCTGGGATGCGCTCTGCAGTGACCGCCCTTATCGCGATAAATTACCACTGCAAGAAGTTATCGCGTACCTGCGCGAAAAATCTGGCCAGCTTTTTGACCCCAAACTTGTTGATATTTTTCTTTCCGTTATGGAAAACGAAAAATAAAAAAACCTTCACACACCATCCCAAAAAGTAAAAGTTGACACGCCTCCACACATCGGGTATGCTTGCCCACGTCCGGGCAGGCCCGGCGCGGCGAAGCCTTTCGAATCCCGCCAGGATCGAAAGATAGCAACGGTAAGGAAGAGTCTTTGGGTGCCGCCGGTTGCCTGCTCGGATATTTTTTCACTTTGTGCTTATAATCTCCCCATGACCTCATCAAACTGGATCAAGATCGCCCTCGCCATAATCACAGGCATCGCGCTCGGAGTGATTTACGGTTGGGTTATTGACCCAATCGAATACATTGATGTCACTCCAAACATTCTGCGCGCCGATTACCGAGCCGATTACGTACTCATGGTCGCAGAAGCCCATCAAAGCGAACAGGACTCTGAGACCAGCGCGCGCCACCTCGCCATACTCGGAAGCGAATCCCCGGCACAAATCGTAACCTCCACATTAGAATACGCCGCACATAATGGATTTACGCAAAACGAAATATTGCTTTTGCAAGGCTTACTCACCGCCATGCAGACCTATCAACCACAGGGGAACAACTCCCCATGAGACTTAATCCCCGCCGCACAATTCTACACATCATCCTCGCGCTTCTTACTGGACTTTTAATGGGTCTGGCCTACTCATGGTTTATCTCCCCTGTTACATACATCGACGCAAGCCCCGCCATCCTGCGCGCAGATTTCAAAGATCAATACCGAAGTGTCATCGCCGCATCGTACGCCACCACACATGACCTGCCCCGCGCCCGCGCCCGCCTCGAGCTGCTCGGCGACACAGACCCCACCGGCGAACTTAGCGCACAAGCGCAACGTATGCTGGCATCCGGTACATCTCTTGCAATCGTACAACCACTCGCACAACTCGCTACAGACCTGCGGCAAGGCACGGTCAGCATTCCAGTAACCAGCACATCGTTTATCGCAGTGGTCAACACACCCACACTTGAAATTCCATTTGCAAACATAACAGCACAGATAGATGTGACTGAATCCATACAGCCAACATTGCCATCCACATCATTATCATTTGAACAGACACCTCTTGCGCCTCAACAACTTTTTACATCCACTCCCCGCCCAACAGCCACACTCATTCGCCGCGTTGACGCCCCATTCACACGTACCGAACAGGAAACAGTCTGCAACCCCGATTTACAGCCGGGATTATTACAGTTCATCCTATTAGATTCACGCCGCAGACAAGTTGCGGGCATTGAGATTATCGTCACATGGTCCGAGGGGGAAGATCGCTTCTTCACCGGATTCAAGCCTGAGCTGGGAAATGGATACGCTGACTTCGTCATGCAAGCAGATACTACATACAGCGCCCGAGTTGCAGAAAGCGGAGCCTTCATCTCCGATATCTTAATCCCAACTTGTACAGACGCAAATGGAACAATTTATTTGGGCGGTCTGGCATTCACCTTCCAGCAATAGCCATCCGTGCAACCAAATCATTTTTCATTCGTTATATCTTCACAAACAAAAAGGAGCTACGAATGAACACAACATATACGGAACAAAAACCAGGCTTGTTTACAGCCATCGCAATCATGACTCTGACCAGCGGCATTATTAATCTTTTTTGGGGATTTATCGCCTCTGCAACAGCGCTTGGCAGCCTTGTTGGAATCATCTGCCTGCCGATCACCATCCTCCCAACCATTCTGGGTGTCTTCGAGATTATTTACGCGGCAAAGTTATTAAGCACACAGCCGCAACCCGTTCAACCTTCACCATCCATTGCCGTGTTTCAGATTCTTATGTTTTTATTTGCTAATATTTTCTCAATGGTTGTTGGCATTCTCACCCTTATCTTCTATAACGATATATCGGTTAAAGAATATTTCGCCCGCATCAATGGAGCCGGCACGACAATCTCAGTTCCTACAACGCCGCTTTCCATATCCGTTGAAGAATTTGAAGCCTCACCAGTTCCTGTTGAGGTAGTAATACCTGAGCCTGTGGAAGCTCCTGCCAAGCCAAAACGCATCCGCAAAATCGCCGGGAAATAATCCTGCAATCCCAAAAACAGTCAACTCTATAATCAGAGTGGACTGTTTTTATTTTCCAAATATTCATCTGCTTTCATAAAACACTGACACTGGTAAAATCATCTTCAAGGAGATTTTATGAATAAATCCATTCCAGCCTTCATCTCACTTGGACTACTTCTTGGATTTGTCTTATCTGCGTGTGGATTAAATATTGGGAAGAATGACCCCCGTCCTAATTTCCTGATTATCCTTTCTGACGATCAACGCTTTGACACAATGCAATTTATGCCAAAAACCCAGGAATTAATTTTCGATCAGGGTGTCACATTTCCTCATGCCTATATCACAACTCCGCTGTGCTGCCCAAGCCGCTCCAGTATACTCACCGGAATGTACGCCCACAAGCATGGGGTGTTAGATAACGACATGGAATTAACCATGGAAACATTTATCACGATCCTCCATGAAAACGGGTACTACACCGGGCTGGTGGGAAAATATCTAAACTCATGGGATGGAGAAGCACGCCCTGAATTTGATTATTGGGTTTCCTTCGCACACGGCGAATCCCGTTACTACAATCCACGACTTAATGTTAACGGCACCTGGGAACGTCACACAGATCAATATATAACTGACGCGCTGGGAGGGTATGCACAGGAATTTCTAACCAAAGCTGCCAAACAGAACAAACCTTATGTATTACTATTTGCAGCAAATGCGCCGCATGACCCCGCCACCCCAGCAAATGAAGATAAAGATAAATTACAAGACCTTCCAGCGTATCGCCCTGCCAGCTTTAATGAAGAAGATATGTCAGACAAACCATTATGGATGAGTCAAAAACCTTTTCTAAATGAAACCGAGATCGCTGAAGTCGAAAAGTTTCGACGAAATCAAAACCTTACCCTGCTCTCACTAGACCGCGCCATTGAAAAAATAATGAGCACGCTCACCGAGACCCAAACTCTTGATAAAACCATGGTTTTCTATTTATCTGATAACGGAAAACACTACGGTGAGCATCGTCTCACTTCAAAGAATACTTTTTATGAAGAAGCTGTGCGTGTGCCTTTTGCAATTCGATACCCAGCCCTGATACCAAAACCTTATATTGACGATCGCGTTGTTTCAAATATTGATATCGCTCCAACACTATACGAACTTGCGGGACTTCCCATTCCTGAAAATATAGACGGCCTCTCGTTGGCGGGTTTGTTCAACCCTGAGGTCAAATGGCGTGAAGGTGTTCTGCTTGAAGGCTGGCCCCCGCGCGGATTCTATAGCGCCATTCACACAGAACAATATGTTTATGCTGAAACAGTGGGCGACACCGCCGAACTATACGACCTGCAAATCGACCCGTTTCAGTTGAATAATCTTGTTCAAGACCCTGCCTATCAGAAAATAAAAGAACATTTGAAATCCCTGCTGGAACAGGAAATTAAAAACAGTTCCAATCCATAATAAAGAGGGGATATTTGCCCCTTGACTCTCATCCTTCTCAACCGTAGAATCAAAAAATAATTGAACGGCATACAGGGAAGAGACTCATGTTCAATCATGAGCGCCGAAGGTGCAAATCTGGCAACAGCGAAACCAGATGAATCTCTCAGGCAAAAGGACCCTATATCCGATTAAGACTCTGGAAAGTCTCAAGTGACAGCGAGACACCGACGGTGTAAAGTTTGTTAGTTTAATAGTTGATTAGTTTGGTAGTTTTGGTAGTTGGTTCGCCAACTAGGTAACTACTCAACTAAATAACTACCCAACTACCCAACTAATCTCTCAGGTTCCATTACAGAGGACGCGCAATTCTATAATTGCACGTCCTCTTTTGATTCGCCAATATCCATATTCACTACAGGAGAAACAAAAAATGAACACACCATCCAACCTCAAGTACACAAAATCTGATGAGTGGTTCGACCCCTCCAACGGCGCAGTCGGCATTACCGATTTTGCCCAGAGCCAACTCTCTGACATTGTCTTTGTTGAACTACTCGTTGAAGAAGGCGAAGAAGTGACAGTCGGCAAAGCCATCGCTTCTGTTGAATCTGTCAAAGCCTCTGCCGAAATTTACGCGCCCGTTGCTGGCAAAGTCAGCGCGGTCAACAAGGGACTTCCCGACAAACCCGAAACCCTTAACTCTGATCCATTTGGCGCAGGCTGGATGATCAAGATCGAAGGCACCGCCGGCGACATGCTCGACTCAGCCGCATATGAAAAGGATTGCGCAGGAAGAGCGCATTAATAATTAGTAGGTTGGTAAATTGAGAATTGGTCTTCACCAACCTACCAACTTACCAATTCCCAACCTACTAACTTGGAGTTCCTATGACCTATATCCCCACCTCCCCCAATGAACGGGATGCGATGCTCAAGACCGTCGGCGTCAAATCACTCGATGATCTCTTCGACGCCATCCCAAAGAAACATCGTTTCCCTGAACTTGATCTGCCCCCTGCGTTAACCGAAATGGAAGCCGCTTCATTATTAAGTGAAATGGCAAACACCAACGAGAACGTGCGCGAGCACATGATCTCTTTTCTCGGTGCA
>Ga0105046_10004327_pt1 | contig 22590 bp, 19 predicted proteins | sample MAT03_FD_78385 | JGI IMG/M metagenome (GOLD analysis project Ga0105046, IMG submission 78385) | Freshwater microbial communities from Lake Fryxell liftoff mats and glacier meltwater in Antarctica - MAT-03 (megahit assembly) | ecosystem: Environmental > Aquatic > Freshwater > Ice > Liftoff...
GCGGAGATCTCCGGGCAGCTGACGCGGCTCTACGCGCAGAAGGACGCGACGGTTGCGACGGTGTTCGCGCGGCTTGCGCCGCTGGAGGCGAAGCTGGGCGAGCTGGAGGGGACGCTCGCGGCGGATGCGGGCGCCGCCGAGGCCCGGGCCGAGGCGCAGGCGGTCGCCATCCAGCTCGCCGCGGTGCGCACGGCGGCCGAGGAGACCCGGCTCTTCGCCAACCGGATCGGTCTGATCGAGGCTTGCCTGCCGCGACTCTCGATGGGGCAGGCGGTGATGATGCAGGCGCTGGAGCGCCAGTCGGTCCCCGTGGCCGGGGTCTGGTCGCAGGCCAGCGACGTGCGGTCGTCCGGCGAGAATGGCGCATTGCATGCCGGACCGGTCTCGAACGGCGCCGGCGAGGAGACCGAGGAGGAGGCGCTCTGGCGGCTGCCGCGCGTCGTCTTGGTGCACAAAACCTGAGATCGAGCGGGCGCCGCGGCCGATTCGGATCCGACACGTCGCGTCCGGTGTAAGCGCCGGGGCCGGCTCACGACCTTTCGGCTTGTGGCTCGACTCGGGCCGACGACGAGCGGACGCAACGTCGGCCGGGGATCGAGCGGCAGAAGGCCGTACAGGCGGCGCTCGTTCGGATCACGGATGCGAGGGGCGAAGCGCAAGCTGAGCAGATGGCACCTACCGAACACATGATCGACCGCTCCAGCGGTATCGGTCGCATGTTCGCGGATAACGAGTTCGCTTTCGTGACCGAGCAGCCCGTCGAGGACATGTGCGGCCTCACCGGCATTGGCGGCGCCGACCTTGGTGTGGAAGGGCGTGAGCCAGCCCGCACAGGATGCCGCTGAGACGCCCGCCCCCCGACCTGAGGACCGACCATGATCCCGGTCGCAGATCCTTCGGACATCCGGGAAAGGGACCCGACGGGCGCCTGTTGCGGACGCTGGCGCGCACCGCTCGGGGCTGGGGAGCACAAATCGTCGCCGTTTTCGGCCGCGCGCTCACTGCGCGCGCGCGCCGGTCAGGTGGCGTCAACGATCTTCCAGTACGAGTCCTTGCGTGTCACCTTGTCGTCGCGGAACGTGTAGAAGTCGCACCCCCTGACCTCCAGGCGCCTGCCTTCCCGCGTAGTCCCGGTCAGTGTCCATTTCGTCATCCCGGCCTGCCGATCCGCATCCACGAAGTGCTCATCGTTCCCGTAGTGAACGTCGGGCAGGCCTTCAAACCGTGATGCGAGCCCTTGGCGCACGGCTTGCTTTCCTTCATGACGAGCGCCCCACGCGTGCGGTCCTTGTGGCATCTCCAGGACGCAGTCGTCGACAAAAAACGTCATGATCCGATCGAGGTCGTGCGCATTGAAGGCCTCGCACAAGCCAACGAGATTGCCTCGAATGTCGGCCATTTCCAGCTCCCTTTCTGATCGGCCAGCAGTCCGCGCCCTTGCGATGGCCGTCGTTCTCGATCTCTTGGGCGATCACATGCGCCTCTTCGACGGGGGCCGAATCGGCGCGCGGCCCCGATCTGGCGATGCGGATGTTCGTCCGGATCCCCGGCCGCCGCCAGCCCGTCCGTCGCGTCGCGTCGCGTCGCCGGGACCTGGCCCCCGAGCCGGACGCGCCGCGCGCCGTTCGCGGCGCCGCCAAGGTCGAGCAGCGGGTTCTCCTCGACCTTGGCACTTCCACGACAGCACCCGCCTGCACGCTCGCGCAATGCAGGGTCCGTGCTGCAAATACCGGGCCGCTTGCTCCGCGCAGCCGCACAGGCCAATACGCACCCTGAGAGGATCGCCGCATGAAACCTGTCGTCACCCTGACGCTGAACCCGGCGCTCGACGGAGCCAGCGCGGCCGAAAAGGTCCGGCCGACCCACAAGATCCGCACCACCGACGAGCGCTACTACCCGGGCGGCGGCGGCGTCAACGTGGCGCGCGTCGTCACCACGCTCGGCGGCGTGGCGCTGCCGGTCTACCTCGCCGGCGGCCCGACCGGCGCCTTCATCGGCGCGTTGCTCGAAGCCGCCGGCATCGCGCCCCACCCGGTGTCGATCGCCGGCCCCACCCGCGTCAGTCACACGGTCTTCGAGCGCTCGACCGGTCTCGAGTACCGCTTCGTCGCCGAGGGCCCCGACGCGGCGCCCGCCGACGTCGACCGCTGCCTCACGCTCCTTGACACCCTCGACTTCGACTGGCTGGTAATAAGCGGCAGCCTGCCGCGCGGCCTGCCGCCCGACAGCCTTGCCGCGATCGCCCGCCGCACCGCCGCCCGCGGCGCCCGACTGGTGCTCGACACCTCCGGCCCCGCGCTCCCCGCCGCCCTTGGTCCGGCGCTCGGCGACGCCCGGATCCATTTGCTCAAGCCGAGCATCGGCGAGTTCCGGGCCTTGGTCGGGCGCGACCTCGCGACCCGCTCCGAGATCGAGGCCGCCGGCGCAGAGCTCCTGCGTACCCGTCCCGTCGACATGCTCGCGATCACCGTCGGCCACGAAGGCGCCCTGCTCGTCACCCCCGAGGGCGCCCGCTTCCTGAAACCGCCTCCGGTCGCTGTCGCCAGCGCCACCGGCGCCGGCGACAGCTTCCTCGGCGCGATGGTCCTCGCCCTTGCCTTGGGCGCCACGCCCGAGGCCGCGTTGCGCCGAGCCGTGGCCGCCGGCGCCGCCGCCGTGCTTACCCCCGGCACCGAACTCTGTCGCCGCGAGGACGTCGACCGCCTCGAAGCCGCCCTCGCACCCCGCTAGGCCCCATGATCGCGGTGCGCGCCGACCGGGTTGGCGCCTCTCCCGCGGCATTTCCCGTTCGAGGCCTGCGCCAGATCGGCTGGCGCCCGGCGGCCCTGCCGGTTGTCCGGATAGTCGCCGGACAGGAACACGGTCACTGCAATCGTCCGGTGACACAGGGCCGACAACGTTCCCCTTCTGTCTCCTTGGCGTATATTTCGGTCCACGCTACGGCGTGACCCCCCGGGGTCGGCCGCATGCGGGGAAACACCCATGCAGTATGAATATGTCACACCTTTCTTGAGGCCGGCAATGACCGTCAGAACCACGCTGAGCTTCACCGACCGCCACCATCGGTTTCTTGTTCACAAGGTCGAGGAAGGCGTTTTTGCGAGCGCCGGCGCCGCGGTCGCCACCGCGGTCGAGCAGATGTCGAGGACGAGGCAGCGCGCCACACGGCGCTCGAGGCCATGGCCGAGGAGAGTCGCGCCCGCTTGACGACGCCTCCCCGGGAATTCCGCGACTTTGAACCGACGTTCGCCGGCGCCCGCGCGCGGCTGGCGGCGCCGGAGCGTTGATCTGAGACATCCCTGCGCCATCCGCTTCCACCCCGCGGTGCGCGCCGATCTCGATGCGATGGCGGAGGGAATCGCTGTGCGCGCCGGACGTGAGGCGGCCGAACGAAAGCTCACCTGGCCTTGTCCATGCGCAACCCTCCGGCGGCGAATGGAATGTTCGTTTAATGTTCCTGACGCTTCCTGGAAGCTCGGCACCGGACGCGGGCATGACCGGGAAAACTCGGACGCTTCGGATCGTTTTAAATCAATGGGTTGTCCGTGTCGCACGCGCGGACGCGCGGACGCGCGGCGCCGTGGCGGGCCTTCCCGGTCCGGGATCAGGCGGCGTTGGCCATGTTCGCCTCGTGCTCGGCGATCGCGTCCTCCACGTCCGGAAAGTAGCGCACCCGGCCGTTCTCGAGCACGAGGCCGGCGTTGCAATAGCTGCGGATCGTGTTGGTCGAATGCGACGACATCAGCAGGCCCGCGTCCTTCAGCCGGCTGTTGAAGACGGCGAGCGACTTTCGCTTGAAACGGCTGTCGCCCACGGCGGTGATCTCGTCGACGATGTACCAGTCGAAGGCGATGCCCATGGCCATCCCGAAGCCGAGCCGCGCCTTCATCCCCGAGGAATAGCTGCGCACCGGCATGTCCATGAACTCGCCGATCTCGGCGAAATCGGCGACGTAGGCGACCAGGGCGTCGGTGTCCATGCCGTAGATCCGCGCGACGAAGCGCACGTTCTGCGCGCCGGTCAGCTCGCTGTGGAAGCTGCCGCCGAAGCCGAGCGGCCACGAGATCGCGCCCTGCCGGCGGATCTCGCCCGAGACGGGCTGCGCCGAGCCTGCGACCATCGCCATCAGCGTGGTCTTGCCCGCCCCGTTGCGCCCCAGGAGCCCCACCTTGGCTCCGAAGGGCAGGGACAGGTTGAGCCCATCGACGATCACCTTGCGGCTGGTCGGCGTGAGGTAGTGTTTCGAGACGTTGCGGAACTCGATCATCGGCGGCCCCCCGAAAGGCTCAACGGCGGTTCAGCGGTTGTCGCGCAGGTTGTAGTAGATCAGCATGAACGCGCCCCAGCCCAGCAGCAGGAAGAGCCCGACGAGCCCCGCGAGCAGCGTGCGCTGGGGGTAGAGCGCGCGCTCGGCCAGCGTCGGCTCGATGTGGGGCGCGAGATAGCGCGACTGGCGCCGCGCCTCGGCCCGGGCGCCGGCGAGGCCCGCGAGCGTTTGGGTGTAGGCGGTGTTGGCGAATTCGAGATCGACCAGCAGCTCCTCGTAACGCCCCACCACGTCGGGCAGCGCCCCTTGCGTCCCCGCGACGCCAAGCGCTGCGCGTTCGGCCTCGATGCGGCCCGTCACCGCATCGATGCGGCGATTGGCCTGGATCACCCGCTGATCCCCCTCGCCGACGAAGGAGAGCAGCACGTCGCGCTCGACCAGCGCCTGGGCGAGTTCCGACTGCAGCGCGTTCAACAGGCCCGACTGGCCGGCCACGTCGCCGGAGGGATCGACGATGCGGTTCTCGCGGCGGAATTCGGACAGGCGCTGGCGCATGCCGCGCAGGTTCTTCTCGGCCTCGTCGAACTCCTCGCGGGCGAAGCGCACCGCGTCCTCGCGCGCCTGTTCGGAGAGCTGGTTCACCAGCGCGCTCGACTGCGACAAAATCTCGACGGCTATCGCGGTGGCGTCCTCGGGAACGAAGGCGTTGGCGCGGATGTGGATAATGCCGGTGGCGCTGTCGAAGGCCACGTCGGTCATCTCCCGCCAATGGCCGACCAGATCCTCGATGGAGGCGTCCGGCCCCAGCGTGAAAACCGGGTCGCCGGTCGCGTGGTTGTAGATCGCGCGCAGGTCGAGGTCACGGTCGATGGCTTCGACGATGGCCTGGCTGCGGACGTATTCGTGGAGGATGTCGGCATCCGAAGCGCTGCCCGTGCCGATGCTGGTGAGCGCGCCGAGCAAGCCCGCGGTCGCCGATCCCGCCTCCTCGGACCGGATCGAGAAGGCGACCTCGGAGTGATACTGGTCGGCGGCGCGGGTATAAAGATAGACGATGGCCGCCACGAAGGGCGTGAGCACGATCAGAACGAACGACAGGGCGACCAGCCAGTGACGCAGCTTGACGCGCGCCGGACGCACCTCGGGAGCCGCGGCCGCCGCCGCCAGCGCCGCGGCCATCTCCGGCGTGAGCTCGGGTGGCTGCACGGCTGCGCGGCGGCGCCGCGCCGGTCTGCGGGCGGTTCCGGCGGCCGCAACCTTGGCCCGCTTCGACTCGGCCGCCGCGCGGCGCGTCGCCGCCGGCTGCGCCCGCCCGCCCGCGGACTTGCGCGCCGCCCGCGCGGCGGATTTGGCTGCGTTCCCGGCCGCCGCCTTCGCCGACGAGCGGCGGCGTGGGGCGTGCGCCTCCATTTCGGGATCGCGGTCCGGCGCCGCGGGCGGCGCCGCTTCGGGCGCGGCGTCCTTGGTGGGTGTCGCTTCCGGAGCGCCGGTTTCGACGGCCCGAAGCCCGGGTCTCGGCGTGGCGGCGGCGGCCTCGCTCGGCGAATTCGTCATTGGCGTCCTTCCGTCCCGAGGGGACCCGGGCCCTCGGGCGGGATCGGGCTTGTCACCGCCACGCCGGAGGGGCTACTGCTTGCCGGCGCGCATGCGGTCGCGGGCCCGGCTGGCCGGATCGCCCGACCGGCGCGCGCCGGCACGATCAGACCCGGTTCTGCGCATCGGGGCCGAGATCTACCCCGCGCCGGGATCGAAAGCAAACGCCGTCCCGCCTTCGGGCCGGATCCTCGCGGCGAGGTGACCCGATGGACACGTTCATTCCGCCCGCCCCGCCGCCGAGGGCGGGCGCGCCGCGGTTTCGCAAGCTGCGCGTGCTCGCGGCGCTGGTCATCCGCGAGATGAGCGCCAAGTTCGGCCGCTCGGCCGGAGGCTACGCCTGGGCGCTGGTCGAGCCGCTGGGGGGCATTCTGCTGCTGTCGTTCGCCTTCAGCCTCGCGCTGCGCACGCCGCCGCTGGGGACGAACTTCATGCTGTTCTATACGACCGGCGTGATTCCCTTCTACATGTACGGCGCGATGTCAGGTGGCGTGGCGGGGGCAGTGAAGACGAACAAAGGGCTGCTGAACTATCCGGTGGTCAGCGTTCTCGACGCGGTCTTCGCGAAATTCGTGCTCAATTTCATGACGATCTTTCTCGTGGCGGTGGCGCTGCTGGCCGGAATCATTCTCGGCCTGGGGCTTCGGTTGTCCCTCGATCTCGGAGCCATGGCGCTCGCCTTCGTTCTCGCGGCGCTGCTCGGGCTCGGGGTCGGCACGGTGAACTGCGTGCTATTCGGGCTCTATCCCACCTGGATCAATATCTGGGCGGTGCTGACGCGGCCGCTCTTCATCCTCTCGACCATCCTGTTCACTTTCGAGAGCGTGCCCCCGAAGTTCCAGGCGATACTGTGGTGGAACCCTCTGGTGCATGTCATCGGGTTGATGCGCGCGGGTGTTTACGGGTTCTACGATCCGCAGTTCGTCTCGATCTCCTACGTGCTGGGGGTCTCGCTGTCGCTCTTCGTGGTCGGGGCCTATCTGTTGCGCCGCCACGCGAGCCTGCTGCTCGAGCAGTGAGCGTTCCCGCGCCCGACCCGGACGCGCCCGCTGTTTCGGTCGTGACCCCGGTCTGGAACGCGGCGGCGACCCTCGCCGAGGCCGTGGCCTCGGTGCGGGCCCAGACCCGGGGGGACTGGGAGATGCTGATCATCGACGACGGCTCGACCGATGGCGGCCGGGCGCTGGCGGAGGCGCTGGCGGCCGGTGATCCGCGGCTGCGGGTTCTGGGCTGGGCGGCGAGGCGCGGCGCCGCGGCGGCGCGCAACGCGGGCATAAAGGCGGCGCGGGGGCGGGTCATCGCCTTTCTCGACGCAGACGACCGCTGGTGGCCGCGCAAGCTCGAAGTCCAGCTCGGTTACATGGAGGCGACGGGCGCGCCTTTCACCTTCGCCGCCATGCGCCGGATCGACGCAGCTGGCCGCCCGCTGGGGCTGGTGGGCGCGCCCGCCCGCGTCGATCACGCGCAGCTCCTGATGGGTAACGTCATCCCCTGCCAGACGGCGGCCTACGATCGGCTGCATTACGGCCGGGTCGAGATGCCCGCGCTGGCGCGCCGGCAGGACTACGGGCTGTGGCTGACGCTGCTCGCGCGCGGGGGCGAGGCGCACGGCCTTCCGGAGGTGCTCGCCGACTACCGGGTGCGGCCGGGCTCGCTTTCGGCCGACAAGCTCCAGGCTGCGGCGGCGACCTGGCGGGTCTACCGCGAGGTGGCGGGGCTCGGGCGCGCCCGCGCGGCCTGGTGCCTTGGCCACAACCTCGTCCGCGGGGCCTGGAAGCGGTTCGGCGGATAGCTGCGGGGTTCAGGCGCGCCGCTCAGGCCGCCAGCGCCGCGCGGATGTCCTCGAGCCGCATCCGGCCGAAGGCGCGATTCATGTGCCAGGGGTCGGCGGCGCGTTTCTCCTCGTGCCACTGTCCCGGGCTCGTCTTGTCGGCGGCGCGCAGACCGACGGCGGCTTCGTTGAACCGCGGGGCGGTGAAGCCGGGCGCGGCGACCGCCTCGTCGCGCTGAAACAGCACGCGCGCGCCGACCGACCGCGCCGCAGCCGTGGCGGCGTCGCGATGCAGCCGGACGATTTCGGCGAAATAGGACGTGTCGCGCAGATCGCGCAGATCGCGCATCCCCTGCTCCTCGAGCACGGCCGCGGTCGGGAAGGGCGAGGGCAGCAGCAGCACCGGCGCGTCCGGCCGGACCGCGGCGATGTCGCGCGCGAAGCGGTAGGCGGGCCGGAAGCGATAGACCCCGCGCAGGAACTCGGCGAAGCCGGCGTCGCCGATCAGCGCCCGCGCGCCGCGCCAGTCGCGGTGCCGCCACAGGCAATGGCTGCGGAACAGCCGCAGGATGTCACGGAACTGGAAGCAGACGCCGACCAGGGCGAAGGCGTCGTAATCGGCGAGGTCGATCCGGGTCTTGCCGGCGGAGACGGCGGCCAGCTGCGGGGCGACGGCGCCGCCCGCCGCGGCGGCGAGATAGCGTCCGTCGGTCAGGTGCAACTCGGCGATCAGGTTCCCCGAAGCGGCGAAATACTCGGTGGCCGGCAGGCCGGTCGGCGCGCCTCCCGTTTCGGCCAGCTTGAGGCAGGCGACGTGGGAGCTGCCGATGACGCAGAGGCGCGCGGCGCTCATCGCTGGAAAGCGTCCAACGGGACGCTCATGGTTGGAAGGCGTCCAACGGGACGCTCATGGCCGGAAGGCGTCCAGCAGCATCTCCTCGCAGACCGCGTCTTCGGCGGCGCGCCGGTTGCGGCCAGCCTTGCCGCGCCGCCCGCCGCGCGGCCGGTCTTCGGGCGCCGGGACCTCGGCTCGCCCCGGCGGCGCGGCGACGGCGTGTTCGGCGAGGAAGACGCGCATCACTGCGGCGACCCCCGCGGGACTGACCGAGCGCAGGTTCGGCTCGAAGAAGAAGCCGCGCGACCAGGGCGAGGCGATGATCTCGTAGGAGGGGAAGTAGTCGAGATCAGGGCATTCGGCGTAGAGTTGGCCCGCGACGGCGCGCAGCGCCGATTTCGACCAGGTGCTGGCGAGGAGCACGTGGATGCCCGCCGCGGTGGCGGTCAGCGGCACCGGCGAGACGGTGACGAGGTGGCGCACGCCCGGGTTGATCGCGGCGAGCTCGGCGCGGAAGGCGTGGTAGTCGTCCAGGGTCTCCTGGACGGTGAAGTTGTGGAAGGCGTGAGCGGCCGGGTCGAAGGTCCCCGCGATCGTGCCGGGGCAGGTGGGCAGGGTGCGGCCCGTGGCGCGATCGCGCCAGGATTCCGTCAGTCCGAAGGTGAAGACGAAGACGTCGGTCCGCTCGAACATCGTGCGCACCCGGCCGAGATGGATGCGTCGATGCAGCGCCACCTCCTCGGGCGAGCCGAGCCCCTCGGGCTCGACGCCCGGGCGCAGCGCGTCGAAAAAGCGCCCGCCCTTTTCCCAGACGATCGGCTCGGGCGGGCGCTCCACCATGGCCTCGCGCAGCAGTTCGAGCAGCTGGCGGGCCGTGTAGAGATTGCCGAAGCGGGCGGAATAGACGCCGTAGCCGAAGGCCTGCGCCTGGGCGGGTTCGAACCCCCAGGGCGCGGGCTCGAGGTCGAGCACGCGAAAGCCGCGGGCGCGCAGATGGGTGGCGATATGCTGGGCGAAGCAGCTGCCCGCGGTGGCGATGCGGTCGCGGGTGCCGATAGGAAAGCGTTTCGAATAAAGGCCCTCGACGGTGAGCGGATGGGTCTCGGCGACGCCGGTGCGCCAGAACCGGGTCGCGTCCAGCCCGGCGTACGGCGAGGCGCCGGGCGCGGGGCGCGCGGCCGGAGCGGGCGCGTCCAGCAGGCCGGTGAAATCCGGGACCAGATCATCAAAGATGTCGCCGTCCATGCCGCCCCGCGCGCCAAAGAAGCCTCGAATGCCGCACGCCCGGAGAGGGTTGTCAACCCCGGGCCGCCGCCGCGACGCCGCGTGCGCCGCTTCCCTTCGAGTGGCCGCCGCGTGCGCTGCTTCAGGCCCCAGTCTTGGCGCGGGGTCTCAGCGCCGCTCCGGTGCGCCTCCGGCGAGGAGGCGGCCGGTTTCCACCAGTTCGACCCACCAGAGGCGGAAGAGCACGCCGATCGCCGCGCGTCGCTCGGGCCAGGGCCCGGGCATGCGCAGGAAGCGCACGAGCGCGCGCAGCGGCGGGGTCAGGGTGCGCATCAGCCAGAGCGCGCGGGAGCGCCGCGAGCCGCCCAGGATCTGGCCGCCCTTGACCCGGCGCGCCTTGACGCGGAGCGCCGCCCAGTCGCTGCGCACCGGATGGACGACGACCGCGTGCGCGATCAGCGCGATGGGGACGCCCGCCCGGCCGGCGCGGCGGCAGAACTCGGCGTCCCCGCCCGAGAACCGGCCGCCGTCGAAGCCGCCGAGCCGCTCGAAGACCGCGCGCGGGACCGCGAGATTGGCCGTGGCGGCGTAGCCGAGGCGTACGTAACGCTCTTGCGGGATGCCGCGCAGCCGGTCGTACGCGGCATAGGGGTTGGGGCGGCCGCCTGGCATGACCGGCGCTGCGCCCGCCATGCGGATCGGGCCGGCGAGCAACCGTTCGGGACCGGCGCGCGCCGCCGTCGCGAGGGCTTCGAGCCAGCCGGGCGCGGGGTCGCAATCGGCGTCGGTGAAGACCAGCAGATCGCCCGCCGCCCGGGTCGCGCCGAGATTGCGTGCGGCGTAGGCGCCGGGCGCGGGGCAGTCGAACAGGCGCAGCGCAAACGCGGCGCCCGCGGGCGGAACGGGGGCGGGGCGGGGCAGGGGGCCGCCGTTGTTGACGAGGATCACCTCGAAGCGCGCGCCGGGCAGAGTCTGGCGGGCGAGGCTCGCGAGGAGGCGGACCGCGAACGTCCAGTGCAAATGCACCGGCACGATCACCGAGACGTGGAGCGGCCCCGTGCCGTCGAGTTCCGCGCTGCCTGGTTCCGCGTCCTCTGGTCTTGCGCCGTCCGCGTCCGTCGCGCCGCCGTCGCGCCCGCCGCCGTCGAGATTGTCGAGCGACAGCGGCAGCGCGGGATCGGCCCGCGCCACGCCGCCGCCGGCGCCGGCGCCGAAGGCCGCGGCGATCAGCGCGAGCCGCGCCGCCTCGGCGTCAGCGCCCTCCTGCGCGGCGGCGAGCAGCAGCGCCGCTTCGGGATCGGCCGCATGCGGTTCGAGCACGTCGCGGGCCTCGGCGGCGCGCCCGAGGCGGATCAGGCAGTCGGCCTCGACGAGGCGGCGCTCGGCAGGCCGGGCGCCCGGGCTGAAGGCGCGCATCCGCGCCAGCGTCGCCAGCGCCGCCGCGGGCGCGCCGCGTTCGGCCTGCCAACGCGCGAGCGTCCAGGCGGCCTCGGCGGCGCGGCGGGGATGGGTCCGCGGTTCTTCGATCATGGCCGCAAGCTCGGCCGCGCCGGTTTCGGGGAACGACGCGAGCTTGGCTTCGATCTGGCGCACGGGCGTGGTTGACGCCGGTCCGAAGTACCGGCGCGCCAGCCGTGCGCCGAGATCCTCGAGCCAGGGCGGCGCGCGGCGGCGCAGCCCCGGCGGCAGGCCGAAGTAGAACGCTTTCAGCCGGTCGGGGATCATCGCCCGCGCCCTTCTCGCAACCGGCCCGGGGCGCTCCGCCGTGAAACCAGGATCCGACGATCCCTCGTGGGCCCTCGGTCATCCATGAAACCACCTCTCGCCGCACGCCGGGCTTGAGCGTCGTGCAGGACCGTGTCGATGCGGCGACCGCGGGCGGCCCGGTCCGCGGGCGTCTCCCGTCAGACCGCCGCCTCGCGCAGCATGCCGTCGATCCAGGCCAGCCGGTCCGCCGACGCCCGCGCCCAAGGCATGTCGCGCAGGCGTTCGAGCACGCACCGCCGGATCCGGGGGTCGATCTCGATGAGGTCGCCGAGGGAGAAGGTCCGCTCAGCTCGCGCGACCAGCCGATCCGCCTCGAGCCGGGTGTAGTCGAAGTTGCTGAAGGCGACGCCGTACTGGTCGCGCAGCCAAAGCGGATCGGCGCTGGAGTAGTCGAGGATCTCGGCGACTTCGGGCTTCAACCGTGGTCGCCCGGCGCCGACGGCGGCGTCCGCGGCCTGCAGCGCCTGGACGAGTTGGCGCGAGTCGTTGGCGGTGCGGTTGTCGTTTTGGGGGTGGAAGGCGAGGCGGTAGCGCCGCGAGACGTCGGTGGATTCCGCCGAGAGGGTCTCGTTGGTGCGGGTCGGCGCGGAGAGCTCGCCGCGCATCACGCCGAAGCCGGCGAGATGGCGCTCCACGAAATCCGACACGATGTCGCGCGCGATCAGCTGGTCGCGCGCGAAGCAATGCACGTTCATGAAATCGCGCCCGAAGACCCTGGCGTAGGCTTCGATGACGCTGCGGTACTTCGGGGGCTCGGGGCGGCGAACGTTGAACGAGTATTTCAGCGCCTGCTGGAGATGGGAGACGAAGCGTTCCGAAGGTCTGCGCACATAGGCGACGACGGCGGGCTCGGAGCCGAACGCGTTGAAGATCGCGCGCAGTTTGCGAAGCTTGTGCAGCTTGGTGTCGGCGATGGGGCGGAACAGCACTTCGCCCGAGATCACGAGACCCTTCGGCGCCGTATCCGCGACCTGCTGCCTCAGCCCCTTGATGAACCGCCGGTAGCCCTTCATAAGATCGCGGTGATTTTCGTATCGGGTGAGGATCTCCCTGGGCATCCGGTCGAGAGGCGTGATGCACGCGGCGATGATCTGGTGGTTGTGCGGGCTGAAGGACCGGGGCGCCGTCGGGTAAAGGACGTCCTTGCCGAGCAGATAGGCCCTCGAGGTCGCGAGCGACTGCTGGAGCGCCGTGGTGCCGGTCTTGCCCATGCCGATGTGAAGAAGCGCCTTCATCGCCACGAAACCTTCAACGCGATCCCCGCGGGTGGCGCGGGAGACCGAAATGGCGCGTCGCCGGCTCAACCATGGACGAGGCTCGGGGTCTCGGCGCCCGCCGCGATGGCCCGGGTGACGCGCGCGATGTGCTGCTCGAAGCCGAAGCGGGCGCGCACGACGGCTTCGGCCCGGGCGGTCTGGGCGAGATAGGCGGCGCGGTCGGCGTGAAAGCGCGAGACCACGGCGCCGACCCCGGCGGGCGCGCAATAGATCGCGGCCTCCCCGAAGAGCGGCTCGAAGACGGGCGGCAGGATCGCGAGGGCGCCCGATGCCATGGCTTCGATCACCGTGCGCCCGAAGGCTTCGATCCGACCCTCGTGAGGGAAGAACACGAAATAGTCGAGGGTTTCGAGGAAGTCGCGCGGCGTCTGCGCGTTGAACTCTAGCACCTCCCAGTTGGCGGGCCGTCGGCCCAGGGCGCTTATGGGCACGTCGGCGCCCCCCATGATGCGCACGCGCACCGATCCGTCGTCGGGATAGGCGCCGAGGATGTCCTCCGCCTTCGTCAGCCATTTCTCCGCCGCGTCGCGGCCGTGGCGGCCGATCACCGGTCGCTCGGCGCGCCAGCTGTCGCGCGGAACGGTCCAGGCGTCGACGTCGATGATGTTGAACCAGTCCTCGGGGGTGAGCTGATGCGCCTCGCCGTCGGCCGCGAGCGCGTCGCGCACCGCCGGACCGATCGGGACCCAGTCGCCGACCTGACCGAGATAGGCCGCGACGTTCGCCTTGCAGGTCTCGAGCGAATAGAACGGCGCCTCGCCCGCGACCCTTCGCGGCGGCTGGTTCACCACCACGCGCACCGCCCTCGGCCGCACCTCGGGCAGATGGTCCTGGGCGTGGTTGAAGATCGGCGGGAAGCGCACCACCGCCAGGTCGGCGGTGACTGCGTCGCCGTTGACGAGGTGCTCGACCGATCCGTCGTCGATCAGCGCCCGGATGTCGGGGTGGATGCCGCGCGAGACGTTGAAGTCGTAGCGGTCGACCTGGACCACCCCGGTCCGGAGGCCCGCGCGGCTCTGGGCGATCAGCTCCTGCTGGTTTGACGCGGTCGTGCCGCCCATGTGGCGGAAGTCCGAGATCAGGACCACGTCGAAATGGCCGGTGACCGAGCGCCCCTCGGTCATCACCGTCGGCACGGCGAAGGGTCGGGTCGCGAGCGGGAAGGGCATGCGCAGCGCGCCTGCGGGCGCGGTGGCGTGCCAGTGGCTGTAGGCGTGTTCGTAGAACTTGCGCGCGCCGGTCTTGCCCCCGGCGTAGGCGGAGGCCGCGGCCCGCGACAGCGAGCCGTCGCGGATCCGCCCGATGGCGAGCATCTCGGGCAGTTGCGCCACGGCGGCCTCGCCGAAGATCGCGATCAGACGGCGCCAGAATTCGGTGTCGCCGCCAAAGCGCACGCTGTCCCAGAATCCCGCCTGGTCGAGCACCAGTTCGCGATGGAACATGATGCTCGACGAGTTGAAATGGATCACCCGCGCGCTGAAGGGTCGGCGCTCGAAGATCAGGTCGGGCGTGGCGCGCGCCCAGTGGCTGACGTTGGCCACCAGATGGGGGTTGGCCTTCAGGTGCTGCGCCTGCCGGCGCAACCGTTCGGGATGCGACCAGTCGTCAGCGTCCTGGCAGGTGACGAGATCGCCCTGCGCCTCCGACAGGGCCGTGTTGCGCGCACGATACGCCCCGCCGTTCACGGCAAGGCGGATCAGCCGGATGCGCTTGTCGCGCTCCGCCATCTCGGCGACGATCTCGGGGGTCGCATCGGCGCTCGCGTCGTCGGCCACGAGGATCTCGAGATTTTCCCAAGTCTGGCGCGAGATCGAGCGCAGACTGGTGGCGATGGTGTCCGCGCAGTTGAAGGCAGGCACGATGACGGAGATCTTCATGGCGTTCACGACCTTCTCGAGGGTTTCGGCCCCGCGGAGACTGTCGATGCCCGCGGGCGCGCCCGCCTCGTCCCGGGCGATCCCGAGCCCGGCGGAGCGGCGCATCGCCGCCGCGACCGCCGCGATCCGGTCCGGGCCGCTCTGGCTTGTCAGGGGAGCCAGACCGGCCGCCAGCAACAGGAAATCGGGATCGGCGCCGGCGCCGGCGGGGGGCGTCGCCGCGAGTCGCGCCGCCTCCGCCGTGCGTCCGAGCCCGAGAAGCAGCCCGAGGCGCAGGGTCGCTGCTTCGACACCGCCCCGGGCGCCCTCGCGCCAGAACGGCGCAGCCCCGAGTTCGGCGAGCGCGCGGATGCGCGGCGCTTCTTCGTCGTCTTCGGCGCGCAGCAGCGCCAGATAGCGCGCCGCCTGGCGGCGGCTCTCCGCATCGAGCCCCCCGCGCGCGGCGATCTCCTCCAGTTCGGCGACGCCCGTCGTGCGGAAGGCCGCCTTGGCCTTTTCGAAGGCGCGGGCGATCCAGTCCTTGCTCGAAGGCTCGCCGGACTCGTCGTCGGCCGGATCCGATCGCCGGGCAGACGCTATCGACGGTAGGGAAAACTTGTGGAGCCGGGGCGCGAAGGGCGGGGCCGGGCGGCGGCGCGTCGCCAGCCGCATCGCCTGCCGGACAGGCTCCATCGCGCGCCACGTGGTGCTTTCCAGCGTCGCGAGGTGGCGTTTCTCCAGATCGCGGCCGTAGGTCAGCACCTCGCCGAGGACGACCTGCAGCCGCTTGCGGGCGGCCAGTTCGGCGACGAGCGCCCGCTCGACCTTGCTCAGCGCCAGTTCGGCCTCGTGCTGCGCGGCTCGGGCGGCGTCCACTTCCGCCTCCGCAGATCCGGCCTCGCTCCGCCACGTCTCGCGGGTCCGTAGCCCGTTCGTGTTCCGAGCGGCCCAGGGATGGATGCGCAGCGCAGCCGTCTCCGCTTCGGCCGCGCGGCGCTCCGCCTCGGCCGCGTCGTGCTGGCGCCGCGCCTCGAGCTGGCAGGCGCGACCCAGATGCTCGAAGATCAGGCGCGCGCCGCTGGGTGGGGGCGCAGGCGGCGTCACGAGTTCGAGCAGGCGCTCGGGCTGGTCGGCTCCCACCAGCGCCAGCGTCAGGCCCGCGCCCTGGTCGAGATCGAGGCAGCGGTGGCGGTCGCGGAGCGCCGCGAGAAATGCCGCGGCCTCGGCGTTGTCCGCACGCGTCGCGGCGCCGTGGATCAGCATGACGGCGCGATGGGACAACTTGGGCGTCCAGTCCTGCGTCAGGCTGTCGATCACCCTGGGCGCGAGGGCGACGTCGACATGCAGGAGGTCGATCTCCCCGTCGGCGAAGAGCGACGCGGCGTCGACCAGATCGAAGGCGAGGCAATCGGAGAACCGCGCATAGAAATTCGCGTTGTGATCGTACGCCGCAGACCCCCCGTCCGTGTCCGCCGGGGTGAAGCGGTCGCCGCGCCAGTGGTCGATCCCGACGCAATGCGCGTCGAGCCCGAGCGCGTCGACCGCCTGGCAGAAGGCGAAATAGGACACGCCCTCGCCCAGCCCGAGCTCGACCACCCGTCGCGGACGGCTGGCCTCGATCAGCCAGAAGGCGAAGGGGACATGCACGGTGAAGGCGGCGTCGCGCAGCAGCCGGGGTCGCCAGAACGCGGCGCGGGACCCGTCCTGCGATTCGAACTCGTCGACCACCGTGGCGGAGGAAGAACCCGAGACGTCGTAGTTCATCCTGCTTCGGCCCTCGTTTCGGATACCCGCCCCGCGCCGGGACGCGATATAACATCTCCGTTCCGAGGAAAAGCCCGCGACGCCGGGAACGCGTCCCGGCGTCGCGGGCGCGCGGCGAACGCGGGATCCGCGCCGGGTGCGCCGCCGCCGTCCTGTGCAGGCGAAGTCTTCGTCATTCCGATATGCAGCAGGGCCCTTTACATCCGGGCCTCGGGGCGCAGGCGGTCAGTCCTGGAGATCGGCCGCCGGGGCGGCGCCGTAGAACTCCGCATACCAGTCGACGAACCGGCGCACGCCGAGCGCCACCGGCGTGCCGGGGCGGTAGTTGACGGCGCGCGCCAGCCGCGAGCTGTCCGCATAGGTGTCGGGCACGTCGCCGGGCTGAAGCGGCAGCAGCTCGCGGATCGCCGTGCGTCCCAGCGCCGCCTCGAGCGCCGCGATGAAGTCGCCGAGCGCCACGGGGGCGTTGTTGCCGATGTTGTAGATCCGGAACGGCGCGTTCGAGGTCGCGGGGTCGGGATGGCTCGGATCCCAGTCGGGATCGGGCTGGGCGGGGCGATCGGAGGCGCGGATCACCCCTTCGACGATGTCGGCTATGTAAGTGAAGTCGCGGCTGTGGCGACCGTGGTTGTAGACCTTGATCGGCCTACCCTCGAGGATGGCGGCGGCGAACAGCATCGGCGCCATGTCGGGCCGACCCCAGGGACCGTAGACGGTGAAGAACCGCAGGCCCGTGGTCGGCAGGCCGTAGAGATGGCTGTAGGCGTGCGCCATCAGCTCGCCCGCGCGCTTGGTGGCGGCGTAGAACTGCAGCGGATGATCGACGCCCTGATCTTCGGTGAAGGGCATGGTGGTGTTGGCGCCGTAGACGCTCGACGTGCTGGCGTAGGTCAGATGCGGGACGGCGGCGTGGCGGCAGGCCTCGAGGATATGGGTGAAGCCGACGACGTTCGACTGCACGTAGGCGGCCGGGTTCTCGAGCGAGTAGCGCACGCCGGCCTGGGCCGCCAGATGGATCACCCGCTCGAAGGGCCCGTGGTCGGCGAAGGCGGCCTCGACCGACCCCCGGTCGGCGAGATCGGCGCGGACGAAGGTCCAGGGCCCGCCGGTTTCGGCCGCGCCGGCGTCGAGCAGCGCCAGCCGCGCCTCTTTCAGCGCGGGGTCGTAGTAGTCGTTGACGACGTCAAAGCCCGTCACCGCGTCGCCGCGGGCGAGGAGCGCGCGGGCGACGTGGAATCCGATGAAGCCCGCCGCCCCGGTGACCAGGACGCGCACCCCGGGCCCTCAGGCCGCGGAGGAGGTCGAGGCGACCGTCCGAGCCGGCGGATCGGTCAGGCCGCGGCCGATGGCGTAATAGGAAAAGCCGTTTCGGGCCATGCGGGCGGGATCGTAGAGGTTGCGGCCGTCGAAGATCACCGGGGCCTTGAGCCTGCTCCGGATCAGATCGAAGTCCGGGGCGCGGAAGACCTGCCATTCGGTCATCACCACCAGCGCGTCGGCGTCGCGGAGCGCCGCTTCCTTGGTGCCGCAGAGCGTCAGATCCGGGCGGTCGCCGTAGATGCGCTGGGTCTCCTCCATCGCCTCGGGGTCGTAGGCCTGAACCCGCGCGCCCGCGGCCCAGAGCGCCTCGATCAGCACGCGGGCCGCCGCCTCGCGCATGTCGTCGGTGTTGGGCTTGAAGCTCAGACCCCAGAGCGCGAAGGTCCGCCCCGCGAGCGTCCCGCCGAAATGATCGCGGATCTTGCCGAAGATCACCGTCTTCTGGGCGTCGTTGCGGTCCTCGACCGCTTGCAGGATCGTCGGCTCGAAGCCTGCGCCGCGCGCGGTGTGGATCAGCGCCTTCACGTCCTTGGGAAAGCACGATCCGCCGTAGCCCGCGCCGGGGTAAATGAACTGATAGCCGATGCGCGGATCCGAGCCGATGCCCTGGCGGACCATCTCGACATCCGCCCCCAGCCGTTCGGCGAGGCCGGCGATCTCGTTCATGAAGCTGATCTTGGTGGCGAGCATGCAGTTCGCCGCGTATTTTGTCAGCTCCGCCGAGCGCACGTCCATGATGATGATCTTGTCGTGGTTGCGGTTGAACGGCGCGTAGACGTCGCGCAGCAACTCCTCGGTTTCGGCGCTGGAGGTGCCGATGACGATGCGGTCGGGGCGCAGGCAGTCGGCGACGGCCGCGCCCTCCTTGAGGAATTCCGGGTTCGAGACCACGTCGAAGCCGAGCGCGCTGCCCCGGGCGGCCAGACCGGCGACGAGGGTGGCGCGCACCTGGTCGGCAGTGCCCACGGGGACGGTGGATTTCGTCACCACGACCTTGGACTCGACCATGTGCGCGGCGATCGTCGAGGCGACAGCCATCACGTACTTCATGTCCGCCGAGCCGTCCTCGTCGGGCGGCGTGCCAACGGCGATGAACTGGATGCGGCCGTGGGCGACGCCCGCGCCCGCGTCGGTGGTGAAGTTCAGCCGCCCGTCGGCGTGGTTCTTCTTGACGATGTCCTCGAGCCCGGGCTCGTAGATCGGGATGCGGCCGGCCTTCAGCCCCTCGACCTTGGCGGCGTCCACGTCGACGCAGAGCACGTCATGGCCGACCTCCGCCAGCACCGCGCCCTGCACCAGACCGACGTATCCGGTTCCGAAAACGGTGATCTTCATCAGAACTCCTTCACAAACTCAGGGAGCCGAGCGGCGGCGCTGCGGTCCTCCAGCTTCACGGGACGCGTCGATCGGGCCATCGGGCGGCTGCGCCCCCCAAGGCGCGACGCAGGCCGCCGTCGGGCCGCCGCCCCTGGGCCGCCGCGGGGGCGCGGGCGCCCCCTGGTCATCCGAGCGCTCCGATGCGCATCAGATAGCGGCCGTATTCGGTCTTGAGATAGGGCTCGGCGAGGGCGCGCAGCGCGGGCCCGTCGATCCAGCCCTGGGCATGGGCGATCTCCTCTGGGCAGCCGACCTTGAGATTCTGGCGCTCCTCGATGGTGCGCACAAAATTGCCCGCATCGAGCAGGCTGGCGTGCGTGCCGGTGTCGAGCCAGGCGAAGCCGCGGCCCATGCGCTCGACGCGAAGCGCGCCTTCGGCGCGGTACATGTTCAGGAGATCCGTGATCTCAAGCTCGCCGCGGGGGCTGGGGACCACCTTGGCGGCGCGGGCCGGTGCGGTCCCATCGAGGACGTAGAGGCCGGTGACGGCGAAATTCGATTTCGGGCGCTCCGGTTTCTCCTCGATGGAGAGGACCCGGCCGCTCTCGTCGAAAGCCACCACGCCGTAGCGTTCGGGATCGCGCACCTGATAGCCGAACGCCGTGCCGCCCTGGTCCCGCGCCCCCGCGGCGAGCAGTAGCTCCGGCAGGCCGTGGCCGAAGAAGACATTGTCGCCGAGGACCATGGTCGAGGGCGCGCCGTCGAGGAACGCCTCGGCGAGCAGATAGGCCTGGGCGAGGCCTTCGGGCTTCGGCTGGGCGATATGGACGAAGCGCATGCCCCATTGCGCGCCGTCCCCGAGCAGGCGGCGGAACTGGTCCTGATCAGCCGGCGTGGTGATGATCGCGACCTCGCGGATGCCCGCCAGCATCAGCACCGACAGCGGATAATAGATCATCGGCTTGTCATAGACCGGCAGGAGCTGCTTTGAGATCGAATGGGTGATCGGGTGCAGCCGCGTGCCCGAGCCGCCGGCGAGGATGACGCCCTTGCGGGCGCGCGGAGTCGTCACGGGGGTCGTCATGTGCGATCTCCCAGGACGGCGTCGACGCCCGCGCCCCAGTCTGGCTGGGCGAGGCCGTAAGCGGCCGCGATCCTGCCGCAGTCGAGCGTAGAATTGAGCGGCCGGCGCGCGGGCGTGGGATAGGCGCTGGAGGGGATAGGCTCCACTTCCACGCCCTGCCCGCTGCGCGCGAAGATCGCCCGTGCGAAGCCGGCCCAGCTGATGCTTGGGCTCCCCGCGTAGTGAAAGACGCCCGTAATCCCGCGCCCCGCACGGAAGGCGCTCGCGATGTCGAGGAGGGCGGAGGCGATATCGCGCGCGGGCGTCGGCCCTCCGATCTGGTCGTCGACCACCCGCAGCCGGTGGCGCTCGGCACCGAGGCGCAGCATGGTCTTCACGAAATTCGCGCCTTGGCTGGAGAAGATCCAAGCCGTGCGCAGGATGACATGGGCGCCGCCCGCCGCCGCGACCTCGACCTCGCCGGCGAGCTTCGATGCGCCGTAGACGCCGAGCGGGCCGGTAGGATCGTCCTCGCGCCAGGGCCGGCCGGGCGATCCGTCAAAGACGTAATCGGTCGAGATATGCAGGAAGGGCAGGGCGCGCGCGGCGCAAGCCCGGGCCATCGCGCCGGGGGCGGCGGCGTTCACCGCATGGGCGAGGTCGGGCTCGGTCTCGGCGCGATCGACGGCCGTATAGGCGGCGGCGTTGATCACCACCTCCGCATCCGTCGCCTCGACGACCGTGGCGCAGGCGCCGCTGTCGGCGAGATCCGCCAGGTCGCGGCCGAGCGCGGTCAGCGCCAGCCCGCGCCGCTCGGCCTGCGCCCCGAGTTCGCGGGCCACCTGGCCGGTTTCGCCGAAGACGAGAACGCGCATCAGCCGCCCGTCGCTTTCAACCCGAGCCGCTCCATCCGGTGGCCGCGGGTCTGGATGGCGCGCCACCAGGCCTCGTTCTCGAGGAACCAGGCGACAGTGCGGCGCAGGCCCTCGTCGAGGGTGAGTGAGGGCGTCCAGCCGAGTTCGTCCCGGATCTTGGTTGCATCGATTGCGTAGCGGAAGTCGTGGCCGGGCCGGTCGGCGACGAAGCTGATCAGCCGGTCATGCGGCGCGCCCTCGGGGCGCGACTCGTCCATCAGCGCGCAGATCCGGCGCACAAGGCCGATGTTCGTCGTCTCGGAATTGCCGCCGATGTTGTAGCTCTGGCCCGTGCGGCCACGGGTGATCACCGTCAGCAGGGCCCGGGCGTGGTCCTCGACATGGAGCCAGTCGCGCACGTTCTCGCCCGCGCCGTAGACCGGGATCTCGCTGTCCGCCAAGGCTGCGAGGATGGCCACGGGAATCAGCTTCTCGGGGAAATGGAAGGGACCGTAGTTGTTCGAGCAGTTTGAGAGCACGACCGGCAGGCTGTAGGTCTCGCCCCAGGCGCGCACGAGATGATCCGACGCGGCCTTGGAGGCTGAATAGGGCGAGCTCGGGGCGTAGGGCGTCGCTTCGGTGAAGGCGCCCGTCGGCCCCAGCGCGCCGAAGACCTCGTCGGTCGAGACATGGTGGAAGCGGAAATCGCGACGACCGCCCCAGTACGCCCGCGCCGCTTCGAGCAGGCTGTAGGTGCCGGTGATATTGGTGTCGATGAAGGCCGCCGGCCCGTCGATCGAGCGGTCCACATGGCTTTCGGCCGCGAGATGCATCACCGCGTCGGGCGCATGTTCGGCGAAGATCCGCTCGAGGGCCGCGCGGTCGCTGATGTCGGCCTGCTCGAAGCGGTAAGCCGGGCTGTTCGCCACCGAGGCGACATTGGCGAGATTGGCCGCATAGGTCAGCGCGTCGAGATTGACGACCTCGTGGCCCTCGGCGATCGCCAGCCGCACGACTGCCGATCCGATGAAGCCTGCGCCGCCGGTGACGAGGAGTTTCACGGCTTGGGCTCCCAGGTGAAGGGCGATTGCAGGGCGGCGAATCCGGGTGCGGCGCGGTCCTTGTCGGAGAGGGTGAGGCTGGTCGCGTCTCGGCCCCAGACGATTCCGAGCTCGGGGTCGGACCACAGCAGGCTGTTGTCATGCTCGGGGGAGTAAGAGCCGGTCACCTTGTATATCACTTCCGTGTCGGGGACGAGCGTGACGTAGCCGTGCCCGAAGCCCACGGGCACGAGCAGCTGGCGCCAGTTCCCGGCGCTCAGTTCCACCGTGGCATGATCGCCATAGGTCGGCGAGCCGCGGCGGATGTCCACCGCCACGTCGAGGATGGCGCCCCGCACGACGCGCACCAGCTTGTCTTGGGCGAAGGGCGGGCTCTGGAAATGCAGGCCCCGCAGCACGCCCGCTTCAACCGAGAGCGCGTGGTTGTCCTGGATGAATTCCTTGTCGAAGCCCATCTCCACAAGCCGCGCGCGGCTGTAGGTTTCCGAGAAGAAACCCCGGGCGTCGCCGAACTTCTTCGGCTCGATCAGGATCAGGCCGGGGATCTCCGCGGGCGCGCGCAAGGCCATCACCCGGCCCTCCGGCGGCGGTGCGCCACGGCGAGGCGAAGCGGGCGGCGGA
>Ga0105046_10004328_pt1 | contig 22588 bp, 19 predicted proteins | sample MAT03_FD_78385 | JGI IMG/M metagenome (GOLD analysis project Ga0105046, IMG submission 78385) | Freshwater microbial communities from Lake Fryxell liftoff mats and glacier meltwater in Antarctica - MAT-03 (megahit assembly) | ecosystem: Environmental > Aquatic > Freshwater > Ice > Liftoff...
AATGGTTAAATACGCTTTCGCTTTTCTGGAAATATAGAAATCACGGGAAATGCTGAGATCTGCCCAAAACCAGGATGAGCCAATTTCTGTGAATTGAGAATTGGGAACAAGTTCATAAATAGTTCGTCCAAGGTCGTTCACTCCGGCTGCACGGTAAGGTGTGTATCGAAGTCCGGATTTCCAAGTTGCAAAAAAGAAAAACCGGAAACGTTTCAGTGGAACATTCCATATTCGGGTATTTGTATCGGGTGTATAAATAACAGATCCTTTCAAATCCCATGGCCGATCCCAGGCAAGATATTGTTCTTTGGTGGTGTTTACCTGACCCGTTTGCCTGATCTGAAGTAAAGATTCCTTCGCTGTATTTGATTTACCTGTAGCTACCTGGTATCCGACATTGAATGAAGTACGCAGTTGCTTCGACAAACGGTAATTGGTTCCCAGTTCTACTCCCCGGACCCTGGCATAATCCTGATTGATGCTGATCACTCTATCCACAAATTCCTGACCCAAACGAGGATCAATAATCTCAGCAGTCCGATTGACAATAAAGTCGAACTGATCTTTGTAAAAAGCGGTGAATGTGGCCGAGAAGTCTTTGGTTATCTGCGATTTGATACCCAACTCATACGAAACGGCAACTTCCGGATTGAGGTTTGGATTACCGGCATTGGATCCGGAAACCCGATTCTGGTAATTTGTATCCAGGCCTGCATACATAAAGCGTGGATGTGGAAGTCGTAACGAATGCCCATAGTTAAAATAGAGAACGTTGTTTTCAGTAACAGGGAAAGAAACCCGCACTTTTGGAAGGATACGGGCTTTCCACCTCAGTCCTATAAATTTGGCGGTCTGTTTCTGATACTCATCCCGGTTCGACTGAGCAATAAACGTGTAGGGATTATTAATGGCATCATCGGCAAATTTTCCAGCTGCCCAGTATTCAAATCGACCTCCGATTACGGCAATAATTCCTTTATACTTGATTTCATCCTGACCGAAAAAAGCGCCATTTTGAGGTTTTACAGCCCAAACATCGTTGCTTTGTCCGATTCGGGATGAGGGAGTATAAGTTCCATCATTCAAACGTATTGGCGCACCCACCCAGGGTCGTGTAACATCGATCCATTGCATTTCCTGGATTTTATGTTCAAAGCCCATTGAGGCAAAGTGAATCTTGCTTTTAGAAAGAAATGTAGCCTTCGCTTTGAGGGTATATTCTTCAAAATAATGGTCGTGCCAAAGAGTTGAAACACCTCCGTTATTATAAAAGCCATTGCCGGGTAACACATATAAAACCGAATCAGAATTGGATCTGGGATTATTAAAAATGGTTACCGGATCCGTAATAATGGATTCCGGATCATACACCTGGTTCAGAGAAGGATCACGAAAAACCCGTCCATTGGCATCGGCACGAAGCCGGGTAAATAATCGACCAAGGGTTGCATCCAGCTTCCACTGTTTGTTAATGCTATGGCGAACGTTAAGAGCGGAAAGATTGGACCGATGGGTGTAGGTTGTTGCATTGTCCATCTGCTGTGCAAAACCATACTGAAAACCGGGTACCATGATCTGATCAAAACCTATGATCTGAAGCGTTCTGGAGTTTTGATTGACGGAAACGCTGTGCTGATTGGTAAATGAGATTCGGGTGGAAGATCCAAGCTGGTAAGCCAGTTTGATTGTATTGCTCCATTTATTATCCTGGCGTGGCGCCCAGAACGATTTGTTATTTAGTAGACTTGAGTTTAACTGATTGGCGTAGAATCCAAAATAGTCACTTGTAAACCCAACGTTTGCGGAAGTGAAAAGGGTAAGCTTTTTGTTTGTTCCGGGAATCGGTGTTCCTATGGAGATTTCTGCGAGGTCGGTATTCCAGGCAGTTCCGGAAAATTTATCAAAACCCAGATTATCTCTTTGCCATCTTCCACCCATCGTAAATTGATCTCCGCCTTCTTTGATTCGGGTAACAATTGTACCGGAATTGGAATTGTATTCCGCATCTCCCCCACCCGTCATAACGGTGATATCCTGCACAGATCCTGAAGCAACTTCGGTACCAAACCCGGTACCAGCCAAAGGATCCGCTGCATTAATTCCATCCACCAGATATTGCGTCTCATACACACGCCCTCCCCGTATCTGAAGACCATCCGGCGATTGATTTACACCTGCCTGCATGGCGGCTACATCCTGTACATTGCGGACGTTCATTTCCTTAATATCTCCTGCGGAAATCCTGACCTCACTTTTTCCACTTTCCAGATCGACTGTTGGTTTTTCACCAATAATTTCAACACTTTCAAGTTCGTTTGTCTGTTCACTCAGTGCGGTTGATAAGGTTACTACACCTTCCTTCCCAATATGTATTCCATTGAATATCTTTTCCTTATAACCCACATAGCTCACACGGATGCTGTAATCACCCGGTTTAATTCCTGCAATGGTGTATTTCCCTGTAAAATCGGTAGCGGCCCCTTTATAGGTTCCGATTAACAAAACGGTTGCACCAATAAGACCTTCTTTGGTTGATTTATCGGTGATCACTCCGGAAAGGGTTCCCTGAGCCAGACAAGAAATGGAAAAACCCAGAAAAATTACCCAAACTGAAATCGATTTCAACAAATTACCAATTAAATTCCTCATTCAAAATTTTGTTGAAAGTAGTTGCTAGAGCCTGTCGATCTCCACTTAAGAGAGTCATTTCCATCCCAAAAAAGACAAGATTGGTACGGTTGTTAAATGCATTTCTGGAAATAAGTGCAATGGGCAAATCCGGACCAGTATACGTACTGGTCAGACTTTCTTTAGGCATAAGGAACAGCGTATCTGTTCCAGGTCTGACTTCGAAAATATCGACCCCGGTTACAATATTATTTGTGCTCTTCAAATCCAGATAGCCAGCTTTTTTGGCCAGGATGGGAAAGTTTCTACGTAGTCGGACTACATTCGATAACGGTGAAATCTTTAGAATCGGGATCAATGAAAAAATCGGATCGTCGGATAATAATTGGTTCGGGGCATCCGGAAAATTTGTAGATGCAAGAAGTTTACCATTAAACCGAAGATATTGATTTAGTGAACTTGAAGCAGTGGTCAGCATCAAGGGTGTCTGGCCCGGTAGATTAGTAAGGATATCGGAATACCAGAAAACTTTTTTGTACTGCTTACAAAGGAGGTAAAAAGTTGAATTCCAAAACTTGGGCTGGTTTATTCCATTGTTTGCGTTCATATCAATCCGATCATAAGAAGTAATACCGGACAGAATATTTGTGTACAAAGTATCGCCAACAAAAGCACCTTCACCTTTAAATGCATCTACCAGAAGCAGATCCGATGTTTTTTGTTTGAAAAAATATTGAATGGGCGTAGTGTCTACATCAATTGCACCAGCAAGATCTTTTATCTTCAAATAAAACCGGTTATATGCGTTCATCTGAAGACCTTGAACACGAATGTTTGGCAAAGGCGTTGGCTCTTTATTCAGAGTTGCCAGATTTTCACCCGCATACAAAACAGCATCACTTTCATTTGAAGAACCTGGATTTTCAGGGACAACAGAAATGAAAGTCAGATTTTTTGGAATGCCCACCCAGGCTCCGGAATTGATTTTCAGATAAATCGAATCAATATTTTCAGGCCCATCCGGATCTGAGAAATTATACGGTAATGAAATTACCGACCACACTGTATCCGAAGAAGATAACCCATCTGCGAGAAAATGAATTTCAGGAGGAGAATTTTTTACAGGAATTTTAACAAAATCCGGTTTTTCGCTTTTAAGTCCTTTGTCATCAACCGCTAATACATAAAAATAAATATTTGCCTGATTACCGGATCCAGCAAAATTGAAAAGGAAAGTGCTGTCTGTTGAAGTAACAACCTTTGCATTTGGCAAACCATCAAACGCCGCATTTTGATCTGTACTCCATGAAATCCGGTAGCTGCTTACGTATCCATCGGCATCCAGCCCCGACCAACTCATTTTCACCTGAGTAAATAAGCGGATGGAATCGGCCAAACCAATTGAATCAATGGATATTCTTGCAATTGGCGCCTGATTTACGGCAAGAAATTCTTCTTCGCCCTTGCATGAACCAAGTAAAATAAGAAACCCGAGCCACCCAAAGATGGATGGCTTGAGCTTCAGAAAAGAGGAGACCTTAAAGAGCAACGGATGCTGAATTAATTATTTTACAATTGCCAGGTTTCGTACACCCAGCACATCACCCTTTCTGGTTTTGATCTGAACACGATACAAGCCACTTACCAGATCAGAAACCTTCATATCGATTTCATCACCAGAAACTATTTGGCTGAGAATGAGTTGTCCCTGGTTGTTATAAATCGAAATACTGCCCGCAATCTGAGCATCTGAAAAACGGAAAGTCAGTTTTTGGCTGGCTGGATTAGGGTACATTCCAAACTGTTTACCGAATAGAAGTTCCTTATTTCCAACTATAATGGAAGCATCCGAATTGTTCCTTGGTAAAAGCTTCATATTACTAAAGCTAAAAGTGAGGATTCCCTGCATCAACAAAACAGGGGCTTCAGGAATCACAAGAGCCAAGGGCACATTCATAGTTCCATCAAGAGTTAACCAAATGGGCGAATTTACATAGCTCACATTTAAAGATGAAAATGCTGTGTTGTTCTGGCGACCAGCCAAAACCCGTGTTCCTGAGTTTGGATCATTAATATCTGATCCAATCCTGTATTCTCCATTATTTCTGGAAAGAGCTGCATCTGCATTACTGTCAACCACAAATAAGTTTTGGCCTGCCACCGGATTTTCCAGTTTAATCAGCATACTTTCATATTTCTCACATTTTGCAAAATCATATACGGAGAGATCGGCAGGATTAACTACCGTTGGTAAAATTGCATTCTGAGTGGCTGGAATCAGATTGGCTTCTGTAATATTGGCTAGTCGCGTAAGTCCGAAATATTCTTCGACAATGCCTCTCACTTCAACTGAATCGCCTACTGCAAAGGATGTAATGAGTGTTCCTCCTGTAACCCAGATACCTCCCCAGGCATTTACTCCTCGTTGCTGAACATAAACATATCCAAGATTTGTTGCCTCAGCTGAGGCGGTTACAATACCTCTAACGGTTACAGTATCACCTACATAGCCAGAACGACCATTCGTAAAGGGTGTAAACTGTATGTCTTTAATGGTACATCCATTATTGTTCACTGCATAAAACAGAGAAGGAATATTGGCAGGTACGTTTGGCTGAACAGTTGTATTGTTCAGATTATCTTTTGCCCGGAAATAATAACGAACTTGTATTCCATTTGCCTGAGCAGGAATTATAGCGGAATATCGGGTACCAATCACCGTAGCAACTACAGCATTATATGTGTTTCCATTGGTAGAATACAACAATTCTACAGAAGTAACAGAACCATCATCGGTTACATCCGCAGATATTGTAACTGCATTGGACGAAGACGGACACGCGGTGCTTTTCTTGATGTTTCCAATGGCTGGCGAAGAAGCTCCTTTCACATAGTGACTAAGACTGAATGGATTCATATTATAACCACGATTGCCATTGGCATTTCCAGGACAACCATTTTTCCATCCTTCAATCACTCCTCGAATAGAAGTATATGAGTCTCCAACATTAGGAGGAACAAATCCGTTTGAAATTCTTTGAGTTCTAAACCGATCATAAATCCAGATATGATTTCCTGCATCGTCCTTTACAAGAATGCGGCAACGATCAGCAGTAGATAAGTCAACATTTACCACCTGAACATTTTGGATTTCAACAAAATTGCCTTCCAGCTTTTCTCCACTCAGGATATTATTCGATGGGTTGTTATTTGTATTAAGTGCTCCATTTAACTGACCTACATTAACCAGTAAAGGCTGAGGGGCTGGACCTGCTTCTTCGCTTAGCAGTTTGATTCCGTTTGGAATAGGGGATAATTGGGTTTCACCGTTTCCTGCATTAGTGCCCAGAAATTCCTGAACAATGGTAGTTATTTCGATTGTATCTCCTGCAACCAGTGTGTTAATGTCAGCAGGAGATGTAGCGCCTGGGGCACGAACTGTAATATGGCCAAAGGGTGTTTCAGCTGAAGCTGTAATATCCCGAATCCATATCCATCGTGTCTGACCACCCGTTTCATTTAATCCACCATTGGTGATCACTACTCCACGAACCATAACTGTATCGCTCAAGTATGTCGGATTTGGACCTTCATTACAGGAATCCGGTAAAAACTGACCAGCCCATCCCTGGATATTTTGAATCTGCACAAGTGAAATCTGTCCCCAGGATAGAATGGGGAAAAGAAGTCCGATAAATAGAGCTAAACGTAGTTTCATGGTTTTACTTAATAATGGTAAATTTTCCTGTTTGTATGTTTCCTGTTTTTAAGTCTTTTACCGAGAATAAATACAATCCCCGGCTGATAATTTGAGTGTCTTTGCTAAGAAGGTTCCAGTCATGCTCGCCTCCTGAGAAGATGCGTCTGTCCGGAACTTTCTGATCCTGTGAAAAAGTGCTGTAGGTTTTAAACCAGCTTTCACTCCCCTGATAAGTTAAAGCATTGTGTGTGAATTCGTCAATAAGATCGCCTGCGGTGGTAAAAATCCGAACTTCACACTGCGGTGGCAGATTTGCAAAATACAACTTTCCATCTTCCGGACGGGTACTGGAACCTTCCCATGCCGCACCTGAATAATAGGGATCCGGGTACACAAATGGCTTGTTTGCTTCCTGGTCAACATTCGGAACTGTACCTGGAAATACAAAAAACTGGTTGGCCCGTTGTGCGGTTTCAAGAGGGCCGAGGTTATTCTTGACCGAGCCTTTATCAAATGCTATTAATGAAATGGCGTGCTGCCATCCGTTTTGAAGGGCCGGGAAAGTAAATTTATATCTGTATTGATTCGTATCGCCTTCAAAAACCGTGTCTTTTGCAAGTTGAATTTTAGTAAAACCGGTATTGAATGAACTGGTATTTCCGGCCTTATCCCATTCCCCTACCAATTCGTACGAAGCCTGAAGATCAATGGAGGATTTCATATCAAACCCAAAGGAAGACTTGTAGATTTTATACCCTTCAAAATCTTTTTCTTTTGAAATAGGATCAACCGAATTTTCCGAATTGGCAGCCCAATACACATCAATCTTGTTGTTGGATGAAATTACTTTGGTATTGGGTACATCCGGTGGACTTGGCAGAATATACCTATCAATCCTGCAATTGGAATTCTGATCTTCTTCCGGTGTCAAAATTCCATCTCCGTTTGCATCTTCGCCATAATAGGCAGTCTGAGCCCATAAAGCATTGGCTGCCAGATTACGTCTTTGAATTTCGCTGTCGGTAGAATTGGGCAATCCTTCTGTATTGTCTTTTTTTGCACAAACTACTGCAAATACAACGGAGATCGTTTCTCCCGGATTCAAAGTCCTGAAATTACCGCAGGAGAGAACATTGGTTCTGTTTCCAGGTTTCCGGATGATGCTTTGGATCGTTTCACCGGGTGGTTCCGCAAAAGACCAGTTGGTTTCATATTGTAGCCCTTTGCTCATGCGACTGAATCGTTCCGGATCGTTTGGGGGCGGAAAGAATTTCGGATCTGAACTTCCAAAAAGCCAAGTTTGAAAATTAATTTTAAAAAGGGATTCCTGTGTTTTGGCAGGTATAAAAACAGGACCCTGACAGGCAGACCCTAATTTTTCGGCACCTAAAAACTTTATTCCAATGTAACTTTCTGTAAATCCCGGATCACCGATCGCATCAAAAACATATCCCATTTGAAGAGAATCCAGATACCCGTTTCCTCCTTTGTTAAAAAAGGCGGTTCCCGCTGGTAGTGTCCGACTTACATTTCGCAATACTGCATTGTAATATTGTCCTACATGGAGACTGTCCAGCGTATCTAAACCTGTATTCTTTATCTTGTAATTAAGAATGACAAAGAAATTGGCAAAAGAAAAGTTCCAATTATAAGACTCCAGCTTTACATCCAGGCCCAATGGATTGGTGTGGCCCGGAATCAGTCTAGGTGGAATTCCCGAACCGGGAATGGAGAAATTTTTATCTGTAAACTCGGTAATGAAATCCTGATGAGAAACCGCATCATTCCGAAAGGATTGGTTTTGTGGTAAACTCGAACGTTCCGTAATTCCAGGACTGGATGCCGTAAATTCAAAATTGGGCGATCCCGCTGAATAACCAGTTGGAGAATCAAAAGCAGCGGTTGAAACATAAGGACCGAGCATACTTTTTACCAGAATCGAATCCGGGGCGCTTGAAGAAGTATCCGGATTAACCGTTCTCCTTCGACTTGACTTATATCCACCTACCCAAAGTCCTCCCTGAAAAAGATGTTCAATAGAAGACCCAACCGGGTACTCACAACTGGGAAAATTTTTCTGTGTGTAGCTGCCTCTGAAAGCATTGCCAATGAGGCCCAGATTATTAATCGTAAGCCCAATATTGCCTTGAGTTGTAACCCTATCTTCCAGATTCTGGCTAAACGCTTGTTTCTGAATTAACAGAATTGCAATAAAAAATAAACAAAATACTTTCCGCATGGGGCGGCAAATTTGGTTAATTCGGTGATATAGAAGTATTATCGGTAGATTATATTTCAAAGAACTTGAAATTTAACCCACTAAAAATACACAGTTAATTTTCTGATAACAAGACAAGTAGAATCCTAAATGCGTTTGAAAAGGAAGAAAATATTTTCAATGATACGGATAAATATCGCTTAATGAATCATCACTTTTCTTCTGATCCTGGTATGATTTGCTTCAATTTCGAAAAAATAGATTCCTGGCTTCAATGCAGACACGTCCAAAGATCTGCCTTCAATGGCTTCGGATTGTGAAATCAATCTGCCATCGGATGACAAAATTTTAATGCCCATTCTGGAAGTTCCTGAAGGAAAATTGAAGTAGATCTGATCATGAACCGGATTGGGATAAACACCAACCTGATTTGCCATCGCAAAAGAAGTTATGCCCGTAACAGTGAACACATTAACATTATCAATATCTACCCAGGCTCCTGTGAAATCTGTACGGTTAATAAAGGCATCAAACCGTACGGAAACAGATTGATTCTGAAAAGAAGATAAATCAATATTCACCTGAAAAAACGTTTCAAGACCTACCGGATTGGATGCTTTAGATTTAAACAATGTCTGAAATGAATTTCCACAATCGCTGGAAACACTTACCTGTACCGAATCCTGAGGACCAAATGCAAATGGAGTGGAAGTGTTGTCGTTTTTAATCCGTAAATCAAATGACAGGAATTGTGAAGCAGGCAGGACCTGAGTAACCGGCATGATGGCGAAAGAACTTTTATTGTTCGAATATAAATTAGTCGAAAGCGATCGGGTCGAGCCCGTTCCGCGAACCCGAACTTTAAAATCGGTACCTTGTACCTGATCAACCAACCAACCTGCGGGAACTCCTGAAGGAAGATTATCAAATGTAATCAAAGCAGGCAATGATAAAGGAGAAGCACTTCCCAGATAAATAAAGGAAGTTGAAACCGTATCATTTCCAGAGGAAAATCCATCTTCGGATTGCAGTCTGGATGAAGCAACAAGCCGAATCACATTGTTGGGAGGAATCGTTACTGAATTAAAAGAAACTTCCACCGAATCCCCTTTTGCCAATACCGGACTGAAAGTAAACGTTTGCTGCACTGGCGCCAGTGCATTTACTTTTACACTTGCAGCCGATGAAGTAAGAACGGAATCACCCACATTTTTAAACCAAACTTTTACCGGAAAAGTCGTTTGGGAACAACTTACATTTCCCTGGTTTTGTACGGAAAGCCTAAGAGCTGCCAGATCATAGGCATTTCCAAGACTCATCGTTACATCATCAAGGTGAAAATAATAAGAATCCGTTGGTTCTGTTCCTTTATTGTTTACGAAAAAAGCAATCTGAAATGGAGAATTTATTCCTTCAATTGGAATTGAATATCCCTTCCTTGTATTTAATATCTGGCCTGATGTGAAAGAAGAACCATTAAAAACAAATAAATTGGTCCAGGTGAGGCCACAGTCTGTAGAAATAAGTACCTTAATTTCATCGTCATCTATTGAAGTAGCCGCTGTTGTTGAGTCAAATGATGTTATAGCAGCTCTGAACTTCAAGCGCAGACCGGGTGAAGGTGTAATGGAAGGGCTCACCAACCATTCCTGAATAGAATCGGCTGCAAATGCCGAAACAAAAACAGAAGTTGAAGCGGAATGAAAGATTGTTGAATTTGTGAACGCACCACCGGGATTCGCTGGCTTATTTTTTCCATTGTAGGTCTTCCATCCTTTTTGCTGAAACTCGACAAGACTCCTTATGGATGCAAAAGGGGTTTGAACTGGTGCAAATAAGGAATAAGCTGCCCTTGCCGTGTCGTTGGTTTGGTAAATGCCAGTATCCAATGCCAGAGCAGACCACACTTTTAGCGAATATGTGCCTGCTGATGAAAGATCTAAAGTTTGAGTCAATGTGACTTGTCTTTCTTCATAGGACGCCAAAGGTGGATTCAAAGGAATGGTTGAAGCACCCGCCGCATTGCCATTTACCTGTAAAGTGTAGGATAGATTGGATTGAGCATCGGTTCCATTGTTTCGAACTAAAACTTTTATTGGCTCTGCATTGGAGCCAGGGCATCCAAAATTAATAATTTCCGATATAGAAACCTCGGCAAGAGCCAGATCATTGGCTGGTATTGACGGACCAGTAAATTCATACTGCAATCCATTATTGGGTTTGTATGCCGTCCGGATATCGCATAAAGTATTTCTGCTTAATGATTTAGATGAAGTAGCCCATGTTTCGCTGCTGTCAATTCGAGCCCTTCTCAAATGAACAATTGAATACGCATCGGTCCTTATTCCTACGGCAGCCAATTTATCGGTCGGGTTCTTGACAAAATTTCCGTAAGAGAAAATCACTTTATTGGTCGTTTCCTGCAACCTTACTTGAAAATTGAGATTTTCAGTGCCTGTTGTATTCCAGAAAATAAAATTTTTCCATTGAACGACCAGCTCCCGGTTTGGTGCTGTTCCTACCGTTCTGAAACTCAACTCAGAACCCGTCTGGCCCTCGTGATCTCCATGAAACGGAGCGAGAAGATTTAGAAAATTAAGTGTATCCGCCAGATTAAAAAAGTTAGCAGAAAAAGCACTTATGGTAGAATTGCCGAGGGGAAATGTTCCATTACCTATACGAATGTACCCATTGGTTGCCACTGCAAAACGGGTAAATGATTTCCCTCCCAACGAAAATGAAAAACCAATTGGAAAGCCATTTCCTGAAACTATTCCGGTACTACCAGCTGTATTGCCATTGAAAATTTCTTCATCAATATCAATATTACCCAGAACCGTCCCTCCTGTAATCGGCGAATAACTGGCTACTTGTTGGGAAAAACCATAGTTATCTACTGAATATTGAGCTTGCGATTGGAGAAGGCCAACTGAAATTAAAAAAGCACTCAGTATAAAGATCCGGATTTGATTGTCTAAAAAATGAGCCATGTATTGATCGATTGAATTGAAGTGCAAAAAAAGAAAATCCGGATGGTATAAAAACTACTATTTATTTTCGAGAATGGAATCCCAATCAACTTCGGCCAGATCCACCGAAAAGGTTTTAAAGCGGCTTGAAGCACCTGAAACAAGCTCAATTCCGGATTTTGGAACCGATAAAAGCTTCGAAAGAAATAAAATGAGAGCCAGATTTGCTTTTTCTTCTGTAGCCGGTGCGGCAATCCGAATCCACAATTGGCCCTCTTCACTTCGTCCTATTGCTGAAGATTTGGCATTGGGTTTTACCAGGAAAGTTACTTTAATCATGGCAAAAAAAAATCCCGTCAACGCGGGATTGCGGATTGTAAAAAATCTTTATTACAATCGGACGATCTCCAAGCCAGCTTTTCTCAAAGTCTGACTTAGTCCAAGTTTATTAATGATGCGAAGTGCATGAGCGGAAACTTTCAGGTTTACCCAGATTTTTTCCTCCTCCAGAAATAATTTCTTATTGTGCAAATTCGGATAGAATTTACGCTTTGTTCTGTTGTTCGCATGGGAAACATTGTTTCCGCTGATCGTTCTTTTTCCAGTTATCTGACAAACCTTAGCCATGGTATTTTTCCGTTTGGGGACGCAAAAGTAGAGAAAAAATGTTTATGTCAAAGAGGTGCATTAATTTTTTTATTTTCATAAGGGCAATGGCGACACTGACTTTTGCAGCAATAGCCTCTTTTTAAATGGTATCCCTCAGTAAAAACTATAAATCCCTGAGCCGAATAATAATATTCTTCAGGTAACAAGCTCGGATGTGACCCTTTGGGGTTTTGTGTTGGTTTATTTTTTTTATCTTCCAATCCCATACAGATTTTTAAAAAATCAGGAGCTTAACAAAACCCCTGATGGAAATGTTTTAGTTTTGCACCTCAAATTTCAGGTTTGAACCATGATACACCAAATGAATATCGTAAGTCAACGTGTGGAAAGCAGCCTTCAGGCGATGGAATGGGAAGACCGTTATGGTGCTCACAATTACCATCCTTTGCCTGTAGTTCTGAATAAAGGAAAAGGAATCGAAGTCTGGGACCTTGAAGGAAAACGCTATTTTGATTTCTTATCTGCCTACAGTGCCGTAAATCAAGGCCATTGCCATCCAAAAATCATTAGTGCACTGATTGACCAGGCAGGCAAATTAACTTTAACTTCCAGAGCTTTTTACAACAGCCGATTGGGGGAATTCGAAAAGTTGATTTGTGAAATGCTTGGTTATGATAAAGTGCTGGCGATGAACTCCGGTGCGGAAGCTAATGAAACTGCATTAAAACTTGCCCGCAAATGGGCCTATAAAGTAAAAGGAGTATCCGAGAACCGGGCTAAAATTGTAGCCGTTCACAACAATTTCCATGGTCGAACCTTAGGAATCATTTCTGCCTCTACAGAATTAGTAAGCACCGATCAGTATGGGCCTTTTCTGCCCGGTTTTGTTCTCATTCCATACAACGATCTCACTGCTTTGGAAGAACAACTCCAGGACCCGGATGTCTGTGCATTTTGGGTGGAACCCATTCAGGGTGAAGCCGGTGTAATTATTCCTGACTATGGATATCTGAGTGGCGTTCGAAAGTTATGCGATCAATACAACGTCCTTTTTATGGCCGACGAAGTTCAAACAGGCATGGCACGAACCGGCAAAATGCTGGCTTGTGATCACGAACTGGTCCGTCCGGATGTATTGATTCTGGGCAAGGCATTGAGTGGTGGAACCCTTCCATTATCTGCCGTGCTGGCCGATGACGAAATAATGCTCACCATCAAACCCGGAGAACACGGATCCACTTTTGGAGGAAATCCACTGGCTTGCGCTGTAGGAATTGCATCTCTGCAGGTTTTGGTGGAAGAAAACCTTTCAGACAATGCCCACCGGATGGGAAAAATTTTCAGAACCCGGATGGAAGAAATCAAAATGAAATCCTCTCTTGTGCGTGCAGTACGGGGAAAGGGATTGTTAAATGCGATTGACATTGAACCCATTGGAGATACCACTGCCTGGGAAGTTTGCCTTGCTCTAAAAGAGAAAGGCCTTTTAGCCAAACCAACCCGACGGGATACCATCCGTTTTGCCCCTCCCCTCATTATCAATGAGGCGCAAATGCTGGAATGCTGTCACATTATCGAAGAAAGTATACTTACTATTTCATAAATATTCATGAGTCTATTAGTTGTAGGTTCGGTTGCCTTTGATGCCATCGAAACCCCGTTTGGAAAAACAGATAAAATTATTGGTGGCGCTGCTACGTATATTTCAATCTCTTCTTCCTATTTTAGTTCCCACGTAAATCTTGTGGCCGTTGTCGGAGGTGATTTTCCTAAAACCGACATTGCTCTTCTTCAGAAGCATGGGGTTAATACCGAAGGTCTTCAGATAAAAGAAGACGAAAAATCGTTTTTCTGGAGCGGCAAATACCACAACGACATGAACAGTCGGGATACCCTGGTTACAGAATTGAATGTGTTGGGGACGTTTGATCCCCTCATTCCGGAATCTTACCAGGATTGTGAATTCCTTATGCTGGGAAATCTGGCCCCATCGGTGCAGAAAACCGTGATTGAGCGGTTGAAAAAACGCCCAAAACTGATTGTGATGGACACCATGAATTTCTGGATGGAAATTGCCCTTAGCGATCTTATTGAAACCATTAAAATGGTGGATGTACTTTGTCTGAATGATGAAGAAGCAAGGCAGCTCACTAAAGAATATTCATTGAAAAAAGCCGCCAAGAAAATCCTGACAATGGGGCCGTCCACCGTGATTATTAAGAAAGGAGAACACGGTGCCCTGCTATTTAACAAGCACGAAGTATTTTTCGCACCTGCCCTTCCTTTGGAGGAGGTTTTTGACCCGACCGGCGCCGGAGATACATTTGCGGGTGGATTTATCGGTTACCTGGCAAGCCGGGATGAAACCAGTTTCGATGCGATGAAAAATGCCATTATTTATGGATCTGCCATGGCAAGTTTTTGCGTGGAAAAATTTGGTGTTCAACGAATTGTGGATCTGAAAAACGAAGAGCTTGAAGCCCGTGTTCAGCAATTTATCAATCTGGTTCAGTTTGAAATTACGTTGGTGTAGTGTTATAATTCTTTGGAAAAACAACCAATTTAAGATATGCAGAACAATCAATTAAGCTCAAAGCAATATGTAAGAACAAAGGCTAGAACTTTGCCGATATATAAATGCTTTATCAACGCAGATTGGGAAGAATCCGGGCTTGCAAGTATTGTAGTTATGCGAAAGCACAAAACGGGAACCATTACATTCGGTCTGTTTTTGGCTGATCTTAGGGCGCTTGGCGTTAAAGATTCCGGATTTCATTTCAATATTCCAGAACCCATAGCTATGGAAAGATTAGCAGGTGGAGGAATGGTAGAAACTGAATATTCGTTGGTCCATAACATCATTTATGGAGCGAATAAATTTGCCTTAAAACACGGATTCCGGATTTACAAAGAATTTATTTCCACCGATCAATATATTCTTGAACCTGAAAGTGCTGATATTCCATTTATCGATATTGAATTTGGTCTTGAGGGAAAACCTTTTGTGATGATTACGCCAGCATATCCATTTCTTAACTAATCAATTTCAAATACTTAAAGTTTAATCTTTCAGAAAAAGCCAGACTATATCCACTGTTTGGCTTTTTCTTTGTTATCTCCGGATAACCAATCGGATTCGCTTTTCTGTACTGCCATCCTTAACCACAACCTGGTAAACCCCCGAGGGAAGTGGCAAATCAAGTTTCAATATTTCGGGAGAAACGGCAGTCTCAAGCACTTTAACTCCAACAGAATTATAAACAAAAACTGAAGAGGAATTCCTGATAAAATCCAGCGAAAATGAAACCGATCCTGAAGAAGGATTAGGGTAAAAAATATCCGTTTTTGATGAGTGTTCCAGATCTTCAAGTCCGGTTGTGTTGGCAAACAAATAACCCGGACCCGGACAATTAAACCATCCTCCTACATGTACCCATCCGCCTTGAATACTCCAGATTGCGCCTGTGCCGGTTAGCTGAGCATAGTTGGTGAGTGTCACAAATCCGCCTGCGTAGTTATAGACTTTGGCTCCATTGATTACAAACGAGTCCATATTGAAAATACCACTGTTCTCCATTTTTGAGGAGGATAAAATTGTGAATGTGTAATGACCACAAAGCCCACCTTCCGTTTCAATGCGGACATAGGACGAGGAGGGAATTTCCAGATCCGACTGCACCGAAACCGGATGGAGAATGAGCAATGAATCGCCTTGCTGGAAAACCGGCACCTGAAATCCTTCCCAGGTAGAGGCTGAGTTCCAAAAACCAAAGGATCTGGATTTCCAGGTCGTGGCATTGATAGAACTTGCTCCTAAAAACAGGAAGCAGGAAAGGAGTAAAAGGAAACGGGTCATAGTAGGATTGGTTAGGTTTGGGAACCGAAAGTAAGCAGAGATTTTGGAAATGGAAAGAATGAAATTTTTATAAATCCCTTACGGTGGAGGCTTGACCTGGAGCTATGGTTTTTGATGATTCTATATTTTCATTTAGTTTTGAACAAATCGAATCAAGGTTCGGCATAAAATTAGCCTTGGGTTTCTTTTAACCTGGATCAAAGTGTATGACAAAATTGACCAAATACAACAGCTTTAAAAGCTTAAAACTAAGCGGCAAGTCGAACCCAAAGACAAACATCGAAACCCAAGTACAATTGACTGAACTGAAAGACTTTTTCAATCCATTGCGGGAAAACATGATTAAGAACCGTCCTTCTGAAACGGATAATGCATAGTGGATCAATCAATTTCTGAGTGTATTCTGGCCGTTTGCACTTCGCTTAACAACAACAAAGTAGAATACTTGATTGTCGGAGGTACTGCAGTAGCATTGCATGGATATTTTCGTTGGTCATATTCTCTCAATGGTATTCCTGCAGAAAAATACGATCTCGACATTAAGTATAACCCAACTTATGAAAATTATTTCAGATTACTAAATGCATTGGCAGAACTTTGACCTGATGTTTCTGAATTCTTGAAAGACCAGTCTCCAAATCCAAAGAGTTCTTTCTTTAGATTCGAAATGGAGAGATTTACATTTGATCTTTTACCTCAGCTAAAGGGAACAGATATTTTAGTAATCAGTTTTGAGGATTTAATAAAAGATAAGGAGGGCAATCCCAGGCCTGAAGATTTGATGGATATCAAACATTTGATTGCTAAAAGAAAGCAAAATTGAGGTGATCTTTTTCTATGGGTAGTTGCACCAATTGAAATTTTGCGAGTACCTGAGACAGATGACATTGGTAAAGGCAGATTTGGGGTAATGGTTGCTGGCTAAGGAATGATTCTGGTACTGGTTTTGGATTGGAAACCGAAAGTAGGGATGGATTTTGGGAATGGAAAGAGTGGATTTTTTGAAAGTGGTTTTCATGATTTCAAATCTGAATGCAGCATAAGTTTTTCAGGATGCTGTCTGGAATCAAATAGTGTCACAAGCTGGATTTCTTTCCTGGTGACCTTGTAGTATAAAACGGTATGGTATTTCATTACTGATTTGTGAATGCCTGCCTTTTTTAAGGTTTTGGGGAACAGATTGGGGTTTTGGCAAATGAGTTCAATGCGTTTGTCAAGTGCCTTAACAAAATGTCGGATTTATTTTTCTGACCAATTTTCATTCAGCCATTGCACCTTATTTTCAAGATCACTTTTGGCCCTTGGCAACCAAATAACTTCAAAGCTTTTTGGCATAGACTTTCTTTACTTCCTGATGTGAAATAGCCTGACCAGCCTGAATCTGAATAAGCCCTTCATTTATAGCATTTTTCCCGGCTTCAGAAATGTCGTTCCACCAATCTGTTTTAGATTCCGACGCCATGATGTACTTCACCTTCTCCAAAAGTTTCGGCTCAGATAACCAAGCACCCACTGGATGTCGTTGCTTATCTGTTTCAAACGAATTTGATGCGCTTTCCGTAAAGACAAATATTGTGATATTTTTTTTCTATTCTTTGCTACACAAAACTGATTTCATTTGGACGTTGTTGGGCTTATTAACAAAAACCTCAGTAAATAAGTCTGTTTGCGATCGGGATAGAACTGAGCTTGTATTGACTCATGCACAAATTTATCGGACTACATGGATGGCACATAAGAAACTAAGGAATAAGGATTTGGGGAAAGGCTTCTGGCGAAGCAATGGTTCTGGAATTGGTTTGGATTGGGCACTGAAAGTAAGAAGAGATTTTGGGAAAGAGAAGAGTGAAATTTTTACAGATCCCTCATGGTGGAGGCTTGACCTGAAGCTATGGTTTTTGTTGATTCTACATTTTCATTTAGTTTTGAGGAAATCTTAAATTTCAGGAAATTGTGAATGTAAAATTCTGGCTTATAATTTTATTAATTAGCTCAATTATTATTAGCTGTATGCCTGAAAAAGACATCAAGAACGATTCAGGGGTTATTCTGATCCAAAAAGCGGATAGTATTATTAAGAACATTAATGTAGCTGCAAAGGAAATTGAGTTTGCTAAGTTTAAAATGGCAAAGCATAATGAATCAGCTCAATATAATGAAGTTATTAAAGATTTTATTATTACTGAAATATACAGGGGTGAATACGAAGAGCTAGTTAAAAAATCTTCAATTATCGCTGAGATAAAAGGAATGTACAGGAAAATTTACGTCTCTGAGATTAATTATATAATTGACTCTTCATTTACAAGACCAGAAGTCTCCTTTCACTTTACCGAACGCAAACTATATATGGATATGAACTATGAAATAAAAAATTTAGAGCGAATCTATAATAATCTTCTGAACGAAAATCCATATCAATTCACTAATGCTCAGAGTATTACGATTTTCACCGATGATTTAAATAAAATCGTAACTCGTAGAATTAATATTTGTATAGATAAAAATAAGCGATCTCAAAGGGACAAGTAAAATCAGGATAGGGTATAGAGAATGACGGATTATGCGGATCTGATGGAAATGCTTAAAATATTACCGCCTATTGCAATCTGTCAATTGATTTATGGGTTTAACCAATATTTTCTCCTTCACGGGACTGGGTGGCGGCTCGATAGGGGCTGATGGATCCGAGAATTTCTTTTCCGACATTTTGTATTGCCGGTTTTGTTTTGCCGGTTTATTCCGGCATTTTTATTCCGGCAAATTTTTTTGCCGGATTTCATTTTGTCGGCGGCTCGCTCCGGCAATTCGTCTTCCGGCATTTTTATTTGCCGGAATTCATTTTGCCGATTTTTTTGCGGACTGATTTCAATCAGAGAATTTTCGATTTATACACAATACGCGTATGCATACTTTAATCCGCCACATCCGTGAGAAAACCGGAATCGGGCAGGCTGCCCTCGCCGATTTCTTATCTATTTCCCGCAGCACCTTATCTATGGTCGAAATCGGGAAACCGAACTCAACATCGAAGCTGCTTCCCGATACATAATTGCCTTTCAAGTGCTCACTGAGATGCTGAAAACCAATAAAGAGGCAGTAATCGAAAAGCCACCCAAGGCAAGCCTGGTGAAAAAGGAAATTATCGACCTCACAAAGCAACTCCGGGTCACCGAAAAAAGGCTGGACCTGTCCCAGGGAAAATACGCCTCCAACCGGGTTCTCAAGGAATGGGTAACTAAAATGCGCCAACGTCCGGAAGCAGCAGAATGGGAAAAGGAAGTTTTGTTTCAAGCCCTGGAACTACAAGCCCGCTATGCCCCGGAAGAAGCCGACCCCGAAATAGTCCGGTTCATGGTCATGAAACGGGAAAGTTTACTCAACCAACTGGCTTTTTGGGAAAGTGCTGGCGGGTGAGAGGATGGTTATGTTGAAGGATTGGGTATTCAGGTTATCATTCCGCTGTAGAGGCGGGGCAAGCTCACACAAACTGGGCCACAAAATGAATTCTATTTCCATAAATTTTCTTCATGCCAATTATCGGGAAAGACCATGTAGCGAATATTGACTCCCGGAAACTCTGCAAAGAGTGCTTTTATCCGTTGGTTGAATTTCGTTTTGGGGCTTATCACTTTGATGATGTACAACATGCAGCTTAAAATGCCATATAGACGGCACTTGTTGGTGTCGTCGTCTATGTTTACCAAAAAACGGTTATTCTTTCTTACCGGAACAATAGGCTTAATCGGTAACTTCCTATTCCATAGGCGATAATGATGGGCGCAGGCATTTCGAACAAAGCTGATGCTTCGTAACCATGATTCCAGAATTGAAACCTGGATATCGAATGTCACCGCAATTTCTTTTTTTTCAGGGCCGTCTTTCAGGTTTTCAAATAAAGAAGCCATTTCGCCAAAGGTGACCGTTTTCATGATCATCCTGGCAGGTGGCTCAACAGGATCGCTGTATTTTAATTTGTATTGTAGGATAAAATCTTCGTTCGATTTTCTGATTGTTTCTTTGACCCCTTCAAGAAATTTTGAATGCCAGTCGGGCCTGTTAAAATAACCATCAGATAAAAACCAATGTGACCCAAAATGGATTGACAGCGTGTTGGTACTTGCTGCTCTTAATGAAATTTCGATTCGTTCAATGGCATCCAAAATCAGGAATCACAGCTTTTTATCAAAGAGATAATGATCCGGGATGGTTTCGAATCTGGTACCTGCTTTGAAAGTATGAGTACCATCGGATAACTGAAAAGGATACATGTAACCAGTTGAACGATAATACCCGATGTTTTCAAGGTACTTGTAAAATCATTCGGAATCTGAAATTGAAAGTCCTCTACTGATGAGTAACTTATGATGATTTTCCGGGGTTTCGGCAGCTTTTGTGAACCGTATATTCAAAAAAAGACCCGGCAAAGTGCGCATGTAGCAGAGGCGTGCCGGGTTTGATTGTTGGAAAAATACTTAAAATATTAATACATACAATACGGTATCCCATTTTGAACAGATGGGTGGTAGCAAAGGGTTAGGAAAATTGCTATTGGCTGAGGGGATGGCAGGGATTGAAGTATACGGGTTCGCATTTCGCTAGTCCTCCTCAATCAATTGTCTGACAGCACTCATAGCAAGAAACATTCGGTTGGCGTTTGGCAAAGTCTCAAACCCGAATTGGCTGTAGAAAGTGATTGCTTTTTCGTCAATCGGATCAACGATGATGCCAATGGAGGCTATTTCCGATCTGGCCACTTTATAGCAAAGTTCCAGTGCTTCCATCAGAAGAATTCCACCGATTCCCTGGGATATAACACTCTTGTCTCTAGCCAGGCGGCCAATCAATGTGGATGGAAATTCCAGGCTGCTTTGTAGAAAGGATTTTTTGAGATCCTGTGGCAAGTTTTCGATTCTGATAACAGAATTGGATAGGCTGAAATATCCTAAGACTTCCTCATGCTCATTTGCCAAAACCCAGCAGTAGCTTATGCCTCTTTTTGCGTTCTGAGTTGCAAGCTCCTTGATGTAACGGTTCAATGATTGATTACCGCAGTCGAAATTTTTCCTATTGTGGTGTTTTTCTAAAGGGCTTGTTACCAGCATGATAGTCCTGCTTAAATTTTTTATACCCTTCGTAGGTATCTTTCAATTTATCGTTGGGTGATTGATCGTCGGTAATCGCCTTCAAAAATATTTCCTGATCCCGTCTGGTTTTCAGCACGATTTGATTTTGCTCTATGATCTGGTTTGCCTTTTGCTGTGCGGCATACAAGACAAATTCTGATAAGCTTTTAAAACCACTTAAACTGGCCGCATACTCAAGATACTCTTTTTGCTCTTTGGACAACCTGGCATCGAAACGGGCATTACTTGTAGCTTTCATTCAATTGAATTTATAAAATAGTAGATTGGTTGAATTCTCAACCTCCTCTATAATCTTAAGGCAAATGTACGGAATAATCCAGTACAACATATTTGATTTTGGATGGGGTTGGAAGAGGCGGCATATTTTGTCTGGACCACTGATTTATGTGACTAAAATGATAGCATTGAGGAATACAGATTTAAGGGAAAAGGTTGTTGATCCATGCCTTTTTTTTCTGAATCAAGGATTTATCGCACGCAGGAATACAGATTTGAGTGGAAAAGCTTCTGATTGATGGAAATAAGTTGTGGCCTTTTTTGTCTGAATCAGGATTCTTAGGATGGGAAGATTACAGGGTTTTGGTGGTTGTCTGAATTGCGGATGAATCGGATTACAAAGAAGGCAAGGATGAAAATATAGGTTTGTTTCGGGTCTGTAGAAAAGATCTGCTTATGCCTCTTGATTCAATTATTTGCTTAAATTTGTTCTATGCAAACAACAATTCGGGTGAGGCTATCGGAGATCAATGCTTCTTTTCTTGAGAAGCTCCGTTTGGCTTTGGAGCAACTGGCGGATGTGAAGGATCCTGTTGTGGATATTGTTTTGAATGATCTGGGATATGATCCGGCATTCGTTGAGATGATACGGAAATCTTCGGGGGAGTTGGCTGATGGCAAATATCAAGTGTTTACACTTGAGTCGTTGCAGGATTTTGCCCGATCTTAGAAGGCATGCGTTCCATTATTTTCATGCAAACGGCTCTTGATCAATTATCTGCTTACAAGTCGGGAAATCAGAAACTTGTCTTTAAAGTTTTGGATTTGATAGAGGATATTCAGAAATCACTCTTTACAGGAAAAGGCAAACCAGAGGCTCTAAAACATGATTTGTCTGGCTTTTGGTCAAGAAGGATAAATGATGAACACCGTTTGATCTATAAGGTAAGTGAAGACCAGATCGAGATTTATTCTTGTTCTGGTCATTATTAAGGTGAGCCTTTTGATATTCTGATGAAGATGGACACGCCTGGGAATGTACTAGAACTACTTAATTCATGATTTGCTGCTAGTGTCTGAATCACGGATGAATCGGATTACACGGATTGCACGGAGGAATGCAGAAAGCACTTGTCTGAATCACGGATGAATCGGATTACACGGATTGCACGGAGGAATGCAAAATACATTTGTCTGAATCACGGATGAATCGGATTACACGGAAGGCACGGATGAATGCAGAAA
>Ga0105046_10004329_pt1 | contig 22580 bp, 17 predicted proteins | sample MAT03_FD_78385 | JGI IMG/M metagenome (GOLD analysis project Ga0105046, IMG submission 78385) | Freshwater microbial communities from Lake Fryxell liftoff mats and glacier meltwater in Antarctica - MAT-03 (megahit assembly) | ecosystem: Environmental > Aquatic > Freshwater > Ice > Liftoff...
ATAGAAAGACATTTAAAAGCGTTGAAGATGTTATAAAGCATCTTCTAGAGCTAAAACCTTTTAGGTTAGCTAAACGAATCGCATCATTCACTCAGATTTTTGATTGTTTTGCGTAAGTCCTGTATAATCAAAACGATAGCAACAAAATACGAGAAAAGATTGATTTTCATAGGTCCTTTTAAAATTCTTATAGGAATTTAAAAACATTTTTGAGAAGCGAGATAAGTTTTATTTTGATAAATATATCAATTAGTATAATTATAAAATGTTTAATTATTTTTTCAAGAAGAACCGCACTTATTGCAACCAACCATCAACAGCTGTAAGTAACTCTTGAGCATTATTATAGGTCAGTTGATCGATCGCCTTATCAAACGGCAACCAAGCAAAATCAGTATGCTCAAATGACAATGTCACCTTTTTATGCGGGCAAGCAGCAACAAAAAAATAGACTTCTTTGAGTATTAATTCATGCGCTTTATTTTTGAAAAAATAAGAAAATGAATGCTCAAACCCTTCTTGCAAAGCTAACTCAAGACCCGCTTCTTCTTGCAATTCACGCAAAGCTGCTTGTTGCTTATTTTCACCTTTTTCAATATGGCCTTTTGGAAAATCCCAATGTCCAGCACCATAGTGCAACAATAAATAATAACGATGTTGCGGCGTTTGATGATACACAACAACGCCAGCAGAAAATTCTTGTTTCATAAAAACTCAATTAATCTAAGAAATATAAGGAAATCGCAAACCTTTTACGCGTATGATAAAAAAGATAGGCAGTTAAAGCACATAAAGGACCTGCCCAAAGCCAAAAACCTATTTTATAAAGCAAAAAATTACTGATATATGCAGGAAACAAAAAGCTAATCAAAACAATACCTATTTGATACATAATAACAAACAAAAGAACTAACACACTCATTTGCTTACAAGACGCTATCATAAATAATAAAAATGGCCTTGCATATATTTTAATGGCAAAATATTTTTGCAAAAACCATAACAACAAAATAATTTGTATACCACATGATAATACCATAGCCAATGCTAATCCTACAGCACCAAAAAATGGCATTAATAATGTACTAAAAGAATAATTTGCAATAATGGCCGATAAAGAAACTATAATTATACAAAAAGTTGAACCATGTAATGTATAAAAAAGATTAAGAACAATCTTATAAAGAGAAAAGAAAAATAAACCAACCAAAAAAGCAATCAAAACATCGCTTGCTTTTGCCACATGCGCAATTGTAAATTTTTCTGATAAAAAAAGTGTGTGGAAAATTTTCTCAGACAAAATCATCATAAGAATCATTGCTGGCATGGTAATCCAAAACACCACTTTTGCCGCTTCTAAAAGATACACACTCAATCGTTTTGGCGCATACGTGCTTACTCGTGAAAAATAAGGCAATAAAATAGTAGAAAAAGCTGTTGCAAAAACACCTAGGGGAATCCCCATAAATCTATTTGCATAATTTAACAATGAAATCGAACCAGGTGGTAAATATGTTGCAATACTAGTAACAATTGATAAATTTACTTCCATAATACTCATGCTAAATAAAAATGGCACGAATTTTACGAGTAATTCTCTAAAACTTTTTTTTGTTTTCTGATTAATTCTTGCAAACTTAAAATTCAGTCTAAAATACATATAAAAATGTAATAGAAGTTGAAGTAAGCCAGCTAGTAGCAAACAATAACACAGAACATCAACTGGCAAACCAAAATACAAACAGCCTAAAAGTCCTGCTATATACACAACATTAAACAAAACAGGTGCAATGGCCGGAATAAAAAAGTGATGCACTGATTGTAATGCACCTGCTAGAATAGCGCTACTTGAAAAAAATAAAATAATCGGAATAAGAAGCTGCAAATAATTAACTGCATATTGCGCAATTTCTGGATTAGATCCTGGAACATACCATGCGGGGAATAAATACTCAAAAATCCATCCGATATAAGGAATAGCTGAATGAAGACGCTCTTTTGTAAGACTTAAATACCAACCAGGAGCCAAACAACGCACTACCAACTCTGCACACCAAAAAATGAATAGACATAAAAAAATCAGAATGCTTTCAAATATCAAAAAAGTTAAAGACATTAATGAACTAATTACATTTCTTTGGTCTTTTTTAATAAGGCCTACCAGCGTTGGCACTAATGCTGAACTTAACGCACCTTCAGCAAATATTTTGCGTAATGAATTGGGAATTTTATACGCAGTAAAAAAAGCATCTGAAAGAGCTCCTGCGCCTAAAAATTTCACCATTAAAATTTCACGAGCAAGACCTGTTAACCTGCTCAATAAGGTTGAACTGCCAACTTGAATCGTTTTTCTTATGACACCTTTTTTATCAAAAGCTGCTGTTGCTTGTTTTGTATGCATCAAAATCCTTGTTATTGACTCAAACAAAAAAACCATTTTTTACAGTGATTATGGTATTCATAAGAGTTTTAATCGCTTTATCATGTGAACAAATAATCAGACCCATAGCATACTCTTCTTGATAGGTTAGCACAAGATCGATGATAACTGCCGCTGTTTTTGCATCCAAGTTACCGGTAGGTTCATCTGCTAATAAAAAACTTGGCTTATTCATCAAAGCACGCGCTAATGCAACACGTTGTTGTTGGCCACCTGACAAAGTTCCGGGCAATACGTGCGCTTTATCAGTAACACCAACACGCTCGAGTAATGAAAGCGCTTCTTGTTTAACAAGAACTTGAGGTTTTTTTGCTATCATGCCTTTAAGCATGACATTTTCGAGCACAGAAAGTTCATGAATTAAAAATGGTGATTGAAAGACAAGGCCGATATGCTGATTAAAAAAAACTTCTTTTTGCGCAGGAGTAAAATGATCAAGTCGTTGATTATTATAGGAAATAGAGCCATCGGTTGGTTTTTCTAATCCTGCTAACATATGAAGCAACGTAGATTTGCCAACACCTGATGCACCGGTGATGCCATAACTCATTCCTTGCTCAAATAAAGCATTAACACCATTTAAAACATGAACTGTTTTACCCGCTTGCATGAACGTTTTTTTAAGATTGCATGCAGAAATTTGCGATTTATTCACGATGCATCACTAATTTACAATAAAAATTAAATTAAAATCATTCTTTATAGATTAGCTTTTTCGGAATTTTTGTCATGCTTAATTTGTTCCTTGATTATGGGTACGATGTGAAAGTTTGTTTTGAACAGAAGACTGATTATTTTTATAGTAATCTGCACAATAGCGAAGCCAAGGTGATTTTTTTTCTGCAACTGATTTGATTGCCATTTTCTCAATCTTAGCTTTTTCTTCTTCAGGAGTTCCTTTGTTCATAGAAACAAGCAAATAACTGTTCAAAAAAAAACACCCCAATAAAATTCTGCTCAATTTAATCATATTCACAACCTTTTCATGGCTCTTAATCATGCTCAAATCATTTCATCGAATACTACAATTCAGTTTTAAAATTTAATCATTTAAACCACTACTATTTTTATCAATCCTTTCATTGGGAAATTTTGCGCTAAAAAGTGAATTAAATAACGCTTCAACTTCTTCTTTATGCCATTTTTCTTTGCGTTCAAGGCCTTGTTCAATAGTATAAATTGCTTCATAAATTCTGTAAGCGTTTTTTAATTTTTTATAATCTGCAATAGATTTCATAGTCTTTTGAGACGATAACTCCCATCGCGCAATCTTTAACTGTATTTCAACTTCACCGTTTCTCTCAGCTTGTTGCGCCTCACAAACAAAGTCCCCACAAACAGTCATCTGAGCCATGAATAATAAAATAAACAGCACTAATTGTTGATTTTTCACACTACCCTCCAAATAAGTACATTAATTATATAATTGTTTTACTGTTTCATTCAGTCGTTTTAATGTTTCTTTATTTTGGGGCGTATCAAGGATTTCTTTCTTGTCCCTATCAGTATTTAAAAAAAATAATTCAATATTTTGTTGTTTTGCATATGCTATTTTTTCAGCTTCAGAATCAACCGGTCTTGAATATAAAAAAAGCAAGAATAGATATTTAGTAGTTGGGTATATACTATGAAGTTCATCAATCAAGACACCTATTCTTTGGCTACCCATAGCAATTCCCATTATTTCTGTATCAGTCTCATCTTTTGATAAGACCTTAATTGGTTTTCCAATTGCTTGCTGTAGCATCTCAACACTGTTAAAACCATCAATGCTAACCCGCAAAGGAAAATCTTGCCGCGAAAGTTTATCTTGTATTGCCGAATCTTGTAGGGGCTGCTTAGATATATAGACTTTTGGGGGTTGAGAGTTTTGAATACCTTTTAAAGATTTTTCCAAAAAAACCAAACGATTATTAAGGGCAACAAGATCATTTGTTAATGATTCCATGCCTTGCAACGAGCTTGAAACCACCAGCCATACCATTATTATTTTTAGCAATTTCATTTTTTTTCTCCGCTATTTTTTTTAAATAGGCACCAATTTTATACAAAACGCTTAATATCCTCAATCTCAAAAAAATAGTATAATTTTTTCTCTTCAGGCTCAAAGGTATAAGAACAACGCTTTAAAAAGCAATAGTTAGGTGAATTCTTGTTTTTGTAGAGAATGCTTTATTAAAATAGTCATAAGGGACAGCAAAGAATATGGAAACATTAGAAACCTATTTGTTTGCAAATATATTTATTAGAGGGGGAGCTTAATGAAAACATTATCAATTAAAAACATCCAAGAAAAAATTCCGGAAATACTCCCAGTTATTCCAACGATGGATGTTGTAGTATTTCCACAGATGATTGTGCCTTTGTTGGTACTCGATGAAAGAATCATTAAAGGCATTCAACAAGCAGTTGAGGGATCAAAAATTATTATGCTTCTTGCAGCCAAAAAGCAACTTGATGATTATCAAGGCGCAATTGGCACTAAAGATCTTTATTCAGTGGGCACTGTTGCTTCGATTATGCGTCTCATTAAAATTCCTGAAGGCGGAATCAAAATCTTAGTACAAGGATTGTGTAAAGCTCACGTCAAAGAGATTCAAACAACCGATGACTCATTAAATGTTCTTATTGAAGCATTTGATCAAGAATCAAATAATAATGATCCTGAAACAACAGCCCAAATTAAAAACATTAAAGAATTAGCAGAAAAAATGAGTAATTCAGGCCAATCATTTAGCCCAGATTTTCATATTATACTTTCAAAAATGCACGATGCTCAGAAAATTGCTGATTTTATTTTATCTCATCTCAATTTAAACGTTGAAGATGCGCAAGTCTTATTAGAAAAAAAGACTAACTTAGAGTTTCTTGAAGGAATTTATTTCTTCTTACAACGAGAACTTGAAGTTGCTGAAGTGCAAGAGCGCATCAAAAATAGAGCGCGCGAATCAATGAATAAGTCTCAAAAAGAATTTTATTTGAGAGAACAATTAAAAGCAATTAAGAAAGAACTTGGCGAAGATGACCTTGAAGAAATTGATGCAATGCGCACAAAAGCTTCAGAATTAAAACTCAGCGAAGAAGCCTCAGTTGAATTACATCGTCAAATAAATCGCCTTGAACGCACCGCTCAAGATTCTATGGAAGCAGCAGTTACCAGAAACTATATTGAATGGATGATTGCGTTACCTTGGGGCAAAGAAACGGTAGATAATTTAGAAATTAAACACGCAAAATCTATCCTTGATGAAGATCATCATGGTCTTTCTGACATCAAAGAGAGAATTCTCGATTTTATTTCCATCAAGAACTTAAAAGAAGATGGTTATGCGCCAATATTATGTTTTACTGGTCCTCCAGGAACGGGTAAAACTTCTCTTGGCAAATCAATTGCAAAAAGTTTGGGGCGTGAATATTTCCGCGTTTCACTTGGTGGCGTGAAAGATGAAGCTGAAATTAGGGGGCATAGAAGAACCTATGTTGGCGCTTTACCAGGAAGATTTATTCAAGGATTCCGCAAAGTTGCTTCAAGCAATCCTGTGATACTTGTTGACGAACTTGATAAAATTGGCGCAGATTTTCGTGGTGATCCTTCAGCAGCAATGCTTGAAGTTTTTGATCCAAATCAAAACAAAACGTTCTATGATAATTATTTAGGAGTTCCTTTTGATCTTTCAAAAGTGATTTTCATCGCAACGGCTAATAATCTTGATAGCATTTCTGAACCACTTCGCGATCGAATGGAAATCATTCAACTTTCTGGCTACACCCAAGAAGAAAAACTGCATATCAGCAGATTGCATTTAATCAGAAAAGCAGTAAGCGATTGTGGACTTGAATCATCAAGCATCAATTTTTCAGATGAAGTGCTTCAAGATTTAATTATGAACTACACCCGTGAAGCAGGTGTTCGTCAACTTGAGCGCACCATTCGCAAATTATGTTGCAAAGCAGCACGATCAATCGTTGAATCAAATAACATGATAACTTTTAACAAAGACAACCTAGATATGTATCTTGGACCACGTAAGTTCATAGATGATTATGTGTTAGAAGAATCTCAAATTGGTATCACCAACGGACTAGCATGGACTGCTTACGGCGGAGAAATTATCAAGATTGAAGCAGTTATTATGCCTGGAAAAGGTAAGTTGATTTTAACCGGACAGTTAGGTTCTGTTATGCAAGAATCTGCACAAGCAGCATTAAGTTACGCACGATCACATGCAAAAGAGTTTGGGATACCAAATAAAATGTTCACTCATTATGATTTACACATTCATGTACCAGCAGGCGGCGTACCTAAAGATGGTCCTTCAGCAGGAGTAACTATGCTTACTTCAATCCTTTCTGCCTTGACACAACAACCAATAAATGCAAACTATGCTATGACAGGAGAGCTTAATTTGCGTGGTGATGTTATGCCAATTGGCGGCGTTAAAGAAAAACTATTAGCGGCAAAGCGCAACAAACTTCTCAACGTCATTTTTCCTTTGAAAAACAAAAAAGATTTGATTGGAATGGAAAATATTACCCAAGATATCAATGTTATTTGGGTCAATAGTGCTGAAGAAGTTCTTGAACATGTTTTGATTAAAAACTAACAAAAGAAAGCTTGATTATTTGATGAAAGTAATTACTTTTGGCGGTGCAACACGCGATATCTTTATTCACTACGAAAATGCACAAACCCTCGAATGGTCAAGCAAACAAGAAATCAAATCATTTTTACTCCTGCAAGAAGGAACTAAAGTAGAAATAAGTTCGATTGAGTATTCAACTGGTGGCGGAGCAACAAACTCCGCTACCTCTTTTAAACGATTGGGATTTGAAGTCACTGCCATCATCAAAGTTGGTAATGATGAACAAGGGCGTGCGATTCTTGCTGAATTACACCATGAATCAATTAATATTGATGCATGCAAAACAACACCGATTTCCACCGGCATTTCCTATATCATTCCCGCTGCTGATGGCGACAACACGGTGCTCGCTTTTCGTGGAGCAAATGCCAATATTGAAAAAAACGAATTTCCTTTTGCTACCTTAGACAACAGCAGTTGTCTTTATGTCACTTCATTAAGTGGAAAATCTTCACAACTTTTATTGCCGGTAACAAAATATGCAAAAGAACAGGGTGTTTTTGTTGCAAACAATCCTGGCATTAGCCAGCTTTCATCTGGCATTGAAATATTAAAAACATCATTACCTTATATTGATGTTTTAATTCTCAATAGCAATGAAGCTGAGCAATTCATGAATTCACTTTCAAAAATTACCAACCCAGATTCTCCAGGGAATACTCAAGTGGCAATCAATGAAAACAAAACATGCCCCACCTTACTTGCAACGCCGTGGCCATGTAAAAACATTTGCTTTAGCTTAACCCAGTATTTCAAAACGGTTGAACAACTCGGCCCGAAAACTATTGTGGTGACTGATGGCGCCGATGGCGTTTATGTATATAACAACAATACCATTTATTATCATCCAAGCTTGCCCGTCAACTTGGTTAACACTCTGGGCGCTGGTGATGCATTCGGTTCTTGTTTCGTTGCTTGTTTATTGCAAAAAAATTCAATTGAACAATCTATCTTAAACGGCTTATTAAATAGTAATTCAGTTATTAGTCATTTAAGTGCAAAGACCGGTTTGTTGACACGGAAACACCTTGAAGAGAAAGCAAAAAAACTTGATTTTTCATTACTGGAAAAATTTAATATTTAATAAGCATTCATTTATATTATTTTTTTTGTTTTGGAAAAATCATCGCAACATATCTCCAACCAACAACATGCCCGTATGGTTTTGTTAATTTTTCCTTGCCAGCACATGACACATTATTATGATGATCAGCCTCAACAATTTAATTTTTTCAATTGCTGCTATAGGTGATCGCATGAATTTTTTACCTATCGCCGTATCAAGAATTATATAATAACTTTAACGCATGTTGAATAATTTCATTATCAAAACCTTCTTGTTTAAGAATATCTAAAGCAATGTGTTGCTGAGAAATGCCTAATTCAAGCTTGAAAGGATAATGAATCCCCCTCAAAGGATGTACAACGACCGAAACTTTATAATTAGCAAAACAATCCGTTTCTTTTTCTAAAACCGTCATTTGAGGATGATGTGTTGCAAGCACACACATGCTATTGGCAAACTTGCCCAGATAATGAGCGACGCTATAAGCTGCCGCTTCACTTTCCTGAGCTGAAGTCCCATTAAACATTTCATCAAGGGCAATAAAATTAAAAAGATGCGCTGGCGTGTTTTCAGCCAAGAAAACCATTTCTTGTGCTCGCAGCACTTGTGCCTTAAAGAGAGAGTTTCCTGCAGCAATATCATCAACAATATTTAAGTACGTTGCAATAGTATGAAATGGCGTTATTTCCATGTTCTCAGCAGCAACAAGACCGATGCTTTGCGCTAAAACTAGATTAATAATAAGGCCTTTGATTAACGATGATTTTCCACCCGCATTGGGGCCGGTAATGATCATATTTCTGCGCATATTTTCCCCAAGCTGCACAGTATTAGGCACCACAACATCCGTGTTGATGAAAGGATTCCAAAAATTAATTGCATGAATCGAGGGCGCTGATGTTTCTTTATAGTGCGCAAATGAAAAGTGCACTCTTTTATGAGCAAATTCTTTATATAACGTGGCACAAGAAAGTGCCGCGTCAATATGACCCAATTGCAACAACACTGGTTCAAATTCTTTTTTTATTGTATGCATAAGGCGATACGCAACTAACACGTTGCCTTGATGTGAAGCAAAGGAAGCATCGCCCATAAACGTTTTAGTAAACAATACATCAACTAATCGTTTTGTATCAGCATGTTGCATGATGGTTTGAAAATAATTCTGCATCTCTCGTGCATGAGGACATACTTCCACAAATTCTGGGTGTTTCTTAAAAATGGCTAACAAACGATTAATACTTTTGAAAAACTTAGCTATTTCCATCAGTTTTTTTTGCAAAAGACTTTCTAATTTCACACAATCAACCGCCCAATCAAAATGTTCTTTGCTGTTCAAAGCAACATCCACCGATGTTGCGCCAACAGCTGCAGCAGCAATATAGGCGTTGGTTGAACAAGCGAGAACTGCTAAAATTGGTCCACCTTCACCTTGAAACCGATAGGCTAATTGATTTATAAAATCAGGGAGAGATTTTTTGGTGGCAAGCGAAGCAAGATATAACGGCAAAATGATGGTGGCACAACCGCTTATTGTTGCCGATAAAAATCTCGATTGATGACCCAACAAAGACTTAAATCCTAACGCAGCCACTGAATTATTCATCCAAACATCTAAAGATTTAAAAAATGGAATAGCATAATAACAACGCTTACTTGACTGCAGAAAGCCATCATGAAGCCAAAAAGAAAGCATTATATTTTCTGTTTTGGCCATGGGCATAAAAACTTCTTCTTTTAGTTGTTGATATAATCCATCATCATCAATCAATTTCTTAATTAACGTTTGCCGCTCAAGAAGAAGTTCAACATCATCAGTAGGGTTATTAAGCATGGTATATAATGCCATTTTGCCAAAAATAGTATCCGTTCTATCAACAAGTTGAGCAACATAGGGATCAGTCTGCTTACTACCACACAATAAGTTTATATCGCGTCCAGTAATTGCATCATAAAGTACATTGCGCTGATTATTTTCCCTATCAACAACATCAAAAATCTGTGCTGTTCCTTTTCTTTTTTTGAATTCTTGTAATTCAAATTGATACATAAAACATCGTTGCAAATATTCTGAAAATGATTCATTTGGCCATTCTTCATCTTCCCAAACAAGCGTTGAAGAATTCTCTTGAAATGTCTTTTTATAACGAGCGATTGATTCTAAGGAACTAACAAATAAGATAATAATAATAAATACAATTTTTTTCATAATGGACTTCAACGTTAATATAAGTAATAAATAGTTTAGAAATCTGCATAATAATACTCTAACTTATTAAAAAGGAAAGTATGCATTTCAAGAAAGTAATCTGATCATCTCTCCATAGCCTTTATCTTTGGCTAAATCTAACGCTGTTTGATTTTGATTGTTCGTTAAACTTTTATCAGCGCCATAAGTTAATAACAATGACGCAACTCTCAAAGAGCCAAATCTAGCGGCATCCATAAGTGGCGTTTCTCTCACAATATCACGGCAATTCAGCAAAGCTCCGTGCTTCAAAAGCAACTTTGCTGTTTGCAATGAATCATACCGTGCAGAAAAATGTAACGCTGTACCATTGTTTGGATGAATTTGATTAACATCTGCTCCATGTTTCAGCAAAAGAGCAAGAATAGTACTTGAGTGTTGAGTCGCAGAAACAGTCAAGGGAATATAATTTTTACTTGCTTGTTTACTGTTAGCGCCGTATTTCAATAATTTTTTTATCACCTTCCGGTGATTATTTTTCTCTATAGCTTGAATCAATAAAGTTTTGCGTTCGCTATTTTCAAAATATTTAATTTGCTGGACATTTGCTCCATTTTTTAAGAAAAAAATTACCATTTCAGGATTATTGCATTGTGCGATTGCATAAAAAATAGGGGTTAATTTTGCCGCATTTTTTTGATCAACATCAGCTCCATAATCCAGTAATATTTTTGCACGTTCAGCGGAACGCGCATCGACTGCATGCATTAAAGGAACCTTATTGTTAACATCAATGCCATTTGGATTGGCACCCGCTAATAAAAGATCTTTAGTATCATCACAAGAATACAAACTTGGAAATGCAATTGTACGACATAACGCATTCAAAAGATTGTTATGGGTCTCAATAAGCAATTCTATAAACCGTCTTAATTCTAAAGGAATTTTATTAAGATCATCTTCTGATACCCTATTCATTTGTTTATGACTTTTAATAATCGTACGTGCTGCAAGAAATCTTAATGAAGGAAAATAAGAAGATTTTCTCTTAAATGATTTTTTCATAGGCAGTAAAGAATGGCTAGTTATTAAAAAAATGCTTAGTATCATCGCAGTATTTAATAATTTGCTCTTTAAATTAGTCATCTTATTTTACCTTCAGTGATTTTTATAATGATATCTTATACAATCATGAAAAAAGAATTTAAAACTATCAACTAAAAAAAATTTATAAACTATTTTTGAAATAAAAAAAACATTCAGAAAATTTTGCTTCAATAATCGATATTAATTTTTGTAAACTAAGAATACAATTTAATTGATAGCGTAATAAAAAAAAGGATTTGCTTATGAAAATTATGGCGCTTATTACTTTTGGGTCGTTTTTATTTATTAGTTATTCCACAAACGCTATGGAATCAAAGACCCCTCCTTCTTCTTCATATTTTTCTACCATTGCAAATGCCGTGGGGTCAACAACATTCACTATTGGCCTGTTATTCTTTGATATCCTCAACTTCAACTCTCAAGAACATAGCACTATTAAAAAAAGAAGATCACTAATTAAAACCCACGTTTCAGATACTTTGTCCATTATTGCACCAGTCGAGATTGAAATAAAAAATGATGGGCATTATTTACGCATCAATGGGGAATATTATGACTCAACGCTTAAAGGAAAATTGGTTTGGAAAAACGGGGAAGTAACAAACAAAAAAGGTTTAGTAATAGATCCCTTATTATAAAAATACGATAAACAGAACATAATTCTTGCAAAAAACACTGCCGGCAAACAAAAATTCTTTACAATCATCGACTCTTCATTTAGCATTAAAAAAATATAGATTAAAATCTCCCTTTGCAAGGACGCTATTTTTATGATCGCAACAACGCAAACTGATCAATTACAACCTGCAAAAAATACTGGTTATGTATTACGTGTAACCGGTACCATTGTTGATGTTCAATTCCCTCAAGAATTTGCCCCTCAAATTTTAAACGAGTTGCATATTGTTGTACCCAAAGAAAATCATCATATTGCGCAAAGCATTATAAGCATTGAAGTTGAACAACAACTTGGTGATGGTGTTGTTCGATGCATAGCCCTTGAATCATTACAAGGAGTTTGTCGCGGTCTATCTGTTGTGGATACTGGTGCACCAATTACCGTTCCTGTTGGCCCGGCTGTGCTTGGCAGAATATTTAACGTTTTGGGAAAACCAATTGACAACAAAGGTGAGGTGAAAACCGATGAAAAATGGCAAATTTTCCGTGCACCCCCTCCTTTAATTGAACAAAAAATTGAAACTGAAATCCAAGAAACTGGCATAAAAGTCATCGACCTTATTAGTCCTTATATGAAAGGATCAAAAATTGGTCTTTTTAGCGGCGCTGGTGTGGGTAAAACCATTTTGGTCATGGAACTTATTCGCAATATCGCCATTGAACATGGTGGCGTTTCAGTCTTCACCGGTGTAGGTGAACGGACTCGCGAAGGAAATGAACTCTGGTTGGAAATGAAGCAATCGGGCGTACTGGATAAAACAAGCTTGGTATTTGGTCAGATGGGTGAAATGCCCGGTGCCCGATTTCGTGTAGCGCTTACTGGACTCACTATGGCAGAATATTTCCGCGACAAAGAACATAAAAATGTGCTTCTCTTTGTAGATAATATTTTCCGCTTAGTGCAAGCTGGATCAGAAGTTTCTGCCCTACTTGGTCGCCTTCCTTCTGCCGTTGGGTATCAACCAACATTAGCATCAGAAATGGGTGCCTTCCAAGAACGTATTGCCAACACAATCAATGGCGCAATCACTTCAATTCAAGCAGTGTATGTTCCTGCTGATGATATAACTGACCCTGCCCCCGCAACAACCTTCATGCATCTTGATGCGAGCACGGTTCTTTCTCGAAAACTTGTTGAACTTGGTCTTTATCCAGCAATCGATCCTTTAGAATCAAATTCAAAAGCTCTTAGTCCACAAATTGTTGGTCAAAAGCATTATAAAGTTGCTCGTAAGGTGCAATCAATTTTACAGCGCTACAAAGAATTACAAGATATTATTGCAATATTAGGTATGGATGAGTTATCTGATGAAGATAAAGTATTGGTGCATCGTGCAAAAAAAATTCAAAAATTTTTAACACAGCCTATTTTCGTTGCAGAATCATTCACCAGTATTCCTGGTCAATATGTTCCACTCGAAACTACTATTAATGATTTTGAAGAAATTATTAACGGTAATTATGATCATCTTCCTGAAGATGCCTTTTATATGGTCGGCACCTTGGAACAAGCAAAAGAAAAAGCACATAAACTCAAAACAGAAGAGTAATGTAGTATGAAGCTCACGTTAGTAAGTACCACCGACAAGCAGACCTTTGAGGTTGCTTGGTTGGAAGTTAATAGTTCTGCTGGGAATTTTGTCATGCAACGAGGGCATGCTCCGATGATTCTTTTACTTGCATCACAACAACCAATTATCTATTGCCTGCAGAATGGCAAAGAAGAATCTATGCTCATTGAAGGAGGTGGCATTTTGCATATCACACGCCAGGAAGCAACCATTATTTTAACCAGTTAATAACGCTTTTCGACGTCATCACCTTTATTTCGTGGTGACCCTCTTCCTGCAGGAAGTAATGGAAGAAACTTTTTTGTATTCGTTAGACTTTTTCTCTTTTTTTTGCCAGATTCTTTTGCAAACATCCCTTTTACAATTTTTTCAATTTTGCTTAATTTTTCTTCATTCTTCCCTAAAGATTGCACAAGCAAATCAATTTTGCTTGGTTTCAATTCAGAGTCAACTCCAAAAGATTTTGGAGTGGTCACGTCACCAAGAACAATAATCTCTAAATTGCGCACCCTATTAGCCAAATTAACAAAAACAATTTCTGGGATAATGATGTGTTTAATTTTTTCTTTATCTTCTTTTTCTTTTACCGCTAAACTGCTTTCATCTTGATCAAATACTTGAGTTGGTTGTTCTAATAATTCAATTTTATCAATTATTTCTTGAAAAAATGCAATCGATTCCTCTTTGAGAGCTTCATTTTGTGCATTGATTTTCTCTAAGTAAATTAAACGATTATTAATTTTGATAGCATCTTGATTATATTGTGCTTCATAGGCAGCAAGGCGTACTTTTGTGTCTATGTCACCCTCTTTTAATACTTTTAAGTGCGCATCAATATTTATTAATTGTTTCTGATTTTCTTCTTTCTGCTGTTTTTTTTCTACAGCAGCTTTACGATCTTTGAGATCTTTATTTTCTTGGGCATTTGATGCTTTTTTATTAAACCAGAGCGTGTACCAGGCAAAGAACCCCAAACCAAAACCACTTATTTTTACTATACCAGGAACATCATCGAAACGTTGCTTTAACCAATCGTAAGCGTGCAAGGAAGCTTCTTTATCATACAAGCAATAGCCACCTAAAGAAGTAACACCAGCGCAAAAAAGTGTTGTTGGATGGGAAAAATAAGAAAAATATGATGTGTTTTGTTTTTGTTTCTCCATTGCAAATATATCAAAGGTAAACAACAGTAGAAAATATAAAAAACATATCATTTGTTTATGATACTTCATTATCACATCTCACTTAATAAGCCGCCATTTATCTAAGAATAATAAAAATTACTACTAAGAAACAAGATTATCTACAAAAGAAACCGAACGATCAATTACCTCTTTGACTTGTGTTGATGATTCTTTAAATGGTGCAAGAACATAATGAGGAACGTCTTCCCGATTGATAGGCCTGCCTATACCAACACGCAAACGGTGAAAATCTTGCCCTGTATACTGTATAATTGATTTCAAACCATTATGCCCTTTTGCGCTGCCGCCTATTTTAAATTTAATTTCTCCAAAAGGCAGTTCAAGTTCATCATGCACCACTATAATTTGATTAGCGTTAATACCTTTCTTGAGCAAAAAAGGAATAACTTTTCCTGAATCATTCATAAATGTTTGAGGTTTAATCAAAAAAATATGAGCACCATCTATTTCAATGGTGCTCATAAGCATGTTGTCACTTTTTTTAAAATCAGCATGAAATGCTTCTGCTAAGGCATCTATAACACGAAAGCCGATATTGTGACGAGTAAATTCATACTTATCACCAGGATTTCCTAAGCCAATAATTGCTCCTATTGATAGTTGTTGCTCAGCAGTATTCATACTTTATTTTATAGTAGTTTTTGCAGCGGTTGTTTTTTGATATTGTTTTTTCTTATTTGCATAATTAGCATTCATTCTTGTTATCACTTCAGCCGAAATATCAAGCTTCGATGAAACAAACAATACACCACCAGCCAACACAATATCAAAACCTTTTTCCATAGCAATATCTTGTGCTGCTGCTTCAATGTCTTTAAAAACAGTCATTTGTGCTTCTTGCGCAACACGTTCAGCATGCTCTTGTAGTGACTGGGTAAGAGCATTTATTTCTATTTCTAATTGCTTTAATTCTACACTTTTTGCGGTAACAACTTCAGGCTTTGCTGTTGAAGCCATACTTTGCAATGCACTCAATTTGGTTGAATAAGCAGTTTTTTTGGTTTCAATTTGTTCATTTTTAGTTTGGAGTTCTTTTTGTATTTTCATGCCTTGATCACGCCATTGCTCAAGACCCTGGATAACCTTATAAGGATCAACAAAACCTATTTTAGTGCCTTCATTTGCAATGGTTAAATTTGGTGTTATTGCTACACTTTTATTAATATCAGCTCCTACTGTCGCATTCATAACAAATGCACATGCTAATGCTAAAGTTATTTTTTTCATTCTCGCCTTTCTAAAAAACATCACATAATTTTTTTACTCATGCAAGTAGTTTACTGCTTTATCAAAAAGCGTCAAACACTCACACATCAATCAGTTTTAACTTTTCTTGCTTTTAATTAAAAAAATAAAAAAATTTTCATAATCAATAAGCTCAATAAAACTTGATAAAAAACATTTTTTTAGCATAAAAAAGATTCAACGATTAAACAAACAAATAAAGGTACCTTTAAAATAAGGTACCTTTATTTGTTATATGCTAATTAAAAAGATTCTCAACATTCCTATAAAGGTGGAAATGATAAATTAGCAATTGTACTCGGGAATGGACTCCTCGTATTAGCTTGAAACTGAGAGTATATATTGGTTGCAAAAACATAATTCAAATCATTTTGAAATGCAGTATTTTGAATAATAAGATTTGATCCTGATGAAGCACTTATGCCTCTTCCAGAGGAAACTCCCCCCCTAACAATAGGTCCTGTTACATTACTTACATTATTACCAATAATTTGTGTTCTAGAAGGAAAAATAAATCCTGATAATACCTCAGCTGGAACAATTCTAGCATTTGGAGTCCCAGCAATAACAACTAAATCTCCTTTAGGAGACCAGCTAACATTATTGAGAGTTGAACCATGAGTATAATTGGAAACAACATTGAGAGCTGTACCAGTGAAATTGAGAACTCGGGTATCAATACCACCTGATAATGCACCACCCATTAAAACATAATTATTATCTGGCGACCAAACAACACCATTTACGTTTTGTCCATGATTAAAATTCGCCACATTAGTTAAAGTAGTGCCGTTAAATCTATAAACGCCAATACCAGTGCCTAATACACCAGGATTGAAACTTCCTACTACAATTCTTTGACCATCAGAGGACCATCTAATTGCAGCAGTGAAAGCACCAAAATTATACGTTACTGATGACACGACATTAATTGTATTGCCAACAATTTGTACAACAGTAACCGAGCCTATACCGCCACCATTATTACCACCCAAAGCCAAAAGAGTTGGATTTATTGGATTCCAATGAGAACTAAGGGCGACATTGGTATTTCCTCCAGCAGTTCCAGCAAGTGTTGCTAATAATGTTAATGGAGTTGTAGCATCCGGATTAAATTCATAAATATTAAGTTGATTTGTTAGAAGAGGAACAGCAATATATTTTCCATTTGGTGACCAACTAATAGCATTTGCATAGTTTGTAGATTGAATCGTAGTGTTGTAACTAGCACCAAATGCTCCGCCACCAAAAGAATATACGGTCAACCTTCCCCCTGCAACTCCACTATCGGCAACAGCTAGATAAGCAGTATCAGGCGACCAAGAAAGCGATCGAGGGTTGGTTGAATCAACGATTGTTGCCGTCATAATTAAAACATTATTCGTTAATTCATATACAGCAACAGATCCCGCAGTCCCTGCAACTGCTGTTGCGACATATCTCCCATCAGGCGACCACTCAATTGTATTAAGGGTCCCTGTAGTGATTATTGTAGGTAAAAGCGAATTACTTAAAGCTGTAAAGGTATAACTCATTTGAATACCAAATGGAAGGGCATTTGAAGTGGTTGTCACATTGCTAATTATATTATCCATTATGATATCACGATTTTCAGTTGCGCCAATAAAGATTGCATTAGCACTATTGCCAGAAAAGGTATCGAGCGTACTTAAGCTGTCAATATAATTTTTTGAAAAGATATTATTGCCACCCTTATTTAGGGTCACACCAAATACGCTTCCATTTCTTGTACCAGTATTTTCAATTGAACAACCAATTATTTTATTTGAATAACTACTTACCAGTTCCAATCCGGCACTGGCTGAATTACGTACTAAGCAATCACTAATGTCACCATTGTTAGCAAAATTAAGCGTTATAGCAGTAGTATTACCCAGCAACTCTAAACCTGTTATATCATAATCTGTAGTAGGTGAGCCACTTGTTCCATCGATAACTACACCTCGCTGTGAAGTCAAAATAGAAACAGTTAATACTGATATATTTGATGAACCAGCTGCAACGAAGATACCATCACCAGTCATACTACTGATTGACCCATTAAGAATGTTAACATTAGATTGAGCATTAACTTCTATACCATTTACATCAGCTGTTGCATTAATTTGAGTAATGCCATAACAGCCTAAGTCCAATGTTACATTACTTGCATTAATAGTGATTGCTGACGATCCTGCTATGGCTGGTGCAAATAAAATATTATCAGCTAAGATATATGTTCCTGGCTGATTGATAGTGTAGCCTGTTGTACCAACTTGTGCCGCCGTGATGATCGTTGCAACACAACCTTGATTTTGTAGGATTTGATTTAATTGTGTCCATGTTTGATTAAAGTCTGTTGATACTGTTGCTTTTAAGTCATCAAGCACACTATACGTTCCATTAAATCCCGCATTCAATATCGTCCATGTTTCTTGGAACTCTCGTGTAATATTTTCACAGCACGCAGTAATCGTATTTTTTATATCTTGCAATGACGAGAAGGTAGCATCAAATCCTGCTCGTAAAATCGTCCACGTTTCATTAAAATCATTCGTGATGTTGTTACAACACTCATTCAAGGCGGTGAACGTACCGTTAAAGCCATTATTGATAAGTGTTGTTGTTGCATTGTTGTTAATTATGGCGGTAAGGGTTGTGTTCAATGCTGCAAGAATGGTCCACGTTTCATTAAAATCATTCGTGATGTTGCTACAACACTCATTCAAGGCGGTAAACGTACCGTTAAATCCATCGTTAATTACAATCGTTAATGTTGCCGTTGTTTCTTGTATAACCGATAACGTTTCAACTAATGAAGTCGCTGTATTAACTATTTCTATTACAACACTCGTTAAGGTATTAGTTGCTTCAATAAGAATTGCCACCGTTTCATTAAATGATGAAAAACTTTGATTGATTTCTGTCAAAATGGAAAACGTTTGTTCAAAATCGGCAATTAACTCAGCACAGCAATTTGCTTGTTCTTCACAACATTGATTAATTTTTGATTGCAACGTTTGTAATAGTAACAACACTTCTGACAAATCACATGTTGGTGATCCTGCTATTCCATGGGTAGCTCCTGGACGAGGCGCCCGCATGTGGCCTTGAAACTCTTCTAACAATTCAGGTAGCGCTTCTAAAAGATCAGACACCAACATATTTTGACATTCTTCATATCGCAAACTTCTTTCATAGCAATTTATAAGTCCCTGAGAAAGATAGCTTACTTGGTTATTTAAAATTGCTTTTTCAACTAAATTATTAATAAAGACTTTACATGATTCATTAATGCTGATCTTTTCTTCAATGCCAAGGGGATGCGTTTCTTGATTAATGTTACAATCATAATAACTATCATTATCAGACGGTTTTAAATAGGGCATAAAAAAAATTGAAACCGCTAATAAACCATAGTAATAGTAATGCTTCATATTACTTCCTTTTTTGTGAGATAAATTTTATCTTTTTTCCTTTCTTAAAATAATAATAATTATAAGAAAGAAACAACAAAAAAGTTTTAATTAAAAAAAAATTTAAATTTTTTTTGAGAATTTTTAGAATTGATTTCCCTTAAAATGTTTAAGTTTCTACATGCTTAGTCTTTAACTGCCATATACCTCCTAAAAGACAAGATCGGGCATATTCCACATAATTTGTCATTACATTCAAGGTACAAAAATTATGTCAACCTTCCTTGAACATTCTACTCTTAATCAAATCAACTTAAATTAGTAGAAAAATCGTTTAGTTGATCTGCTTGTTTTTTTTGCGAAGAACTGAGCAAACTTCGGCATGCTTTCTTAAACATTTGTGGGAAAGCTTTTTGACCTCCATTGGTCAAGAGCAGTAGATTTCTCTACCATCTTATTCTCATCTTAGCAGTTTTTATTTCAGGCTGTCAACAATTTTCTTGAAATATGCTTTCTTATCTCTTCCCACAAAAGAATAGGTGCGGTGATTGCAATGATCAATAACAATTGTCCTCCTGACAAGGGTGATGTTCTGAACATTTTTTGCAAAAATGGTATATAAATCACAGAAGCCAATAGGGTTATAACAACACAACTTGCTGCGATCAACCAACTATTACTGAAAAAATTGGTATGAAAAAGAGATTTTTTCTCTGAACGACAGTTCCATGCATTTAACAGTTGGAATAAACTCAATGTTACAAAGAGCATGGTGCGCGCTTCATTGATATTTGATTGGTAGCAATAAAATACTCCCAATGACACAAGAGCCATAGGCAATGCCATATAAAGAATCTTTAATACCATTAATCCATCGACCAAACCTTGTTGCGGTGAAAGTTTATATGTGAGCACTTCTTGATCTTGATCCTCAGATACCAAAGAGACATTCAAAAGACCATCAGTAATAAAATTCATTAACAAAATCTGCGCCGGAAAAAGTGGCAAGGGCCAATTAAAACAGAGTGCAAAAAAAACAATTAATAACTCGGCACAATTGGTAACAAAAAAATATAAAACAACACGTCGTAACGTAAAAAAAATATTTCTGCCTTCTTTTATTGCCTGCAAAATGGTGGAAAAAGAATCATTCAATAAAATCATATCCGATGCCTGTTTTGCAACTTCCGTTCCCATTTGCCCCATAGAAATTCCAATATTTGCCGCGACCAATGCAGGAGCATCATTCACCCCATCACCTGTCATAGCGACATTATTTCCTTCATGCTGATAGAGACGAATTAGCCGCAATTTTTGCTCAGGAGAAACTCGAGAAAAAACCGTAATAAAAGGCAATTGTGCTGCAATTTCTTGATCGGTCATTTGTGCAATTTCACTTCCATCAAAGCTTTCATCTTTGTCTTTGAAAATGCCAACATTTTTTGCAACAAATAACGCAGTATTTTTATTATCACCCGTTGCCATAACAATTGTTAATCCGGCTTTACGCGCTTGTTCAATCATAGTAGCGGCTTCTGGACGAATCGTATCATGCAATGCAAGCACGGCCAAGAAGATAAGATCTGTTTGAATAGCCGTCTCAAAAATTTCAGCAGTGACCCCTTCTTTATAGGCTAATGCAAGAACACGAAAACCGTGCGCTAAAAACTTTTTCAATGCTTCGTGTGCATCATTGTTTATAAAAGAACAACGAGAAAACACCGTTTCAGGAGAACCAACAATCAAAGCAATTTTTGTCTTATTATCTGAATATAAGCCTGATTTAATGTGATAACGGCGATCAAATGTCGTGGGGATAATTTCTTGCAACTCGTTTTTATATGCACCGAACTGCTTTGCAATTTTTTTGCCCAAAACCAACAAGGAAGCATCAGTTGGATCACCTTTAATGTTAAAAATACCACTTTTCTTATCATACTCGAGCTCTGCATACATGCCCAAGGCAGAACATGCTTGACCAATTTTCTTTATTTCATGTTTATGGTCAGATAATGAATCACCATTACTAATTGTTCCCTGTGGAAAATATCCTTCTCCTGTCACCTTAAAATAAGTATTTTGAGCAAAAAAATTATTCACACATAATTCATTACGCGTAAGCGTTCCAGTTTTATCAATCATAATAGTTGTAGTGAATGCAAGGCCTTCAACAGCTTGTAATTTTTTTACTAACAAACTTTGCTTAGCCATACGATGCACGCCAGCAACTAATGCTAAAGTCAGCACTAACGGCAAACCTTCGGGCACCACACAAATAAAAAGTGCCGCAAGAAATACCGCAAGCTCTTCAAGCGATTTTCCCCAAAACAACCCAATAAACAAAAAAAGAAGAATTTGAGTGCCAATAAAAAGAACAATTTTTTTTGTTAATGCTTTAATTTTTTTGTTAAGAGGCAGATCTGATTCAATGCTTTCAACTAATTGTTTAAGTTTTCCCATTTGAGTTTCATCGCCAGTTGCTACAACAAGAGCATGCGCAACCCCAGAATAAATATAGGTGCCCCTAAAAAGCATATTACTTTGTTCAGCTATTGGCAGTTCACTTTCTAATGCATTAGCTTGTTTTGCAACTGCTTCTGATTCACCCGTTAACATAGATTCATCAACCAAAAGATTATATGCATGCATTATTCTTGCATCTGCAGGAACTCTGTCACCCTCTTGCACAATAATAACATCACCCTTAACAAGATTTTTTGTGAGAATAATACGTTGCTCTCCATCGCGGACAACAAGAGATTCATACGTGATATAATGTTGCAAACCGGCCAAAACAGCATGCGCTTTGCCCTCTTGTATGGTTGCAATTATTGCATTAAACAGCAAAATGCCTGCCGTAATAAAAGCATCAAAATGTTCACCAACAAAAAAGATCAAAGCTGCTGCAAAAAACAAAAGATAAATCAGCGGGCTTTGAAATTGTTTTATAAAAAGAAAAAATAATGATTCTGAATGTTCTGTTATTTCATTAGCACCTTCGCGCTTAAGACGATCTGATGA